>Ga0209636_10002784_pt1 | contig 17826 bp, 14 predicted proteins | sample DeeMarSWOR152_54_FD_187464 | JGI IMG/M metagenome (GOLD analysis project Ga0209636, IMG submission 187464) | Marine sediment microbial communities from White Oak River estuary, North Carolina - WOR-1-52-54 (SPAdes) (version 2) | ecosystem: Environmental > Aquatic > Marine > Intertidal zone >... | reverse complement strand
CCATAAAAGCCGAGCTGGAAAAGGTCAGTCAGAAATTGGGAAGCCCCGGGGCATCACAGAGGGCGGCGCAAATTCTGTATCGCTTCATCCATCAAGGGGCGTAGCCCTCCCTCCTAACGACATGACTGTGGAACTGTACAAAAGGCTATTACAATTCGTTAAACCTTACCGGAGGAAACTCATCTTGGCCATGATCTGCATGGTCTCCGTTGCCATCTGCACCGCTGGATCCGCCTGGCTCGTTCAGCCCGCAATGGACAAAATTTTCATCGACAAAAGTATGCAGATGTTGTTCATCATCCCACTTTTGATCGTTGGGCTCTATCTCGTCAAGGGAATCTTCTTTTACGGACAATCCTACCTCATGAACTATGTCGGTCAGCGTATCGTTGCGGATTTGAGGGAAAAACTCTACCATCACCTTCAGTATCTGTCCCTCTCCTTTTTTACAAAAACGCCAACCGGCATCCTTATATCCAGGCTCACCAATGACGTTGCCCTTATCCAGGGCGCCGTATCCAGCGCCTTGACCAGCATCCTCAGGGATTCATTTACCATTATCGCCCTCACTGCGGTGGTTTTTTATCGGGATTGGAAGTTGGCGTGCATTGCCATCATCATTCTCCCCCTTGCTGCTATACCCATCGTAAAATTCGGCAAGAAACTTCGCAAATTCAGCATCAAGGGGCAGGTTCGAATGGGATTCATCACCTCCTTACTCCAAGAGACTATCTCGGGGAATCGCATCGTCAAGGCCTTCACCATGGAGGATTACGAATCTCGTCGGTTTGCTGCTGAAAACGACCAATTCTTCAAGATCATCATGAAGAGACAGAAAATTAGGGCGCTCTCCTCCCCCGTTGTCGAGGCATTGGGAGGAGTGCTCGTGGCTGGCATCGTAATAATTGGCGGGTATGCAGTCATTAAGGGAAACTCTACTCCTGGGACCTTCGGCTCCTTCTTGGCCGCCCTCTTTCTCTTGTATAAGCCCTTCAAATCCCTCAGCATGGTCAACGATGTCGTTCAAGGTGGGTTGGCGGCGGGTTCGAGGGTCTTCGAACTGCTGGACATAACCCCTGATATCAGGGATACCGATGGAGCTGTATCACTGGATGGCATTTCGGACGGCGTCAAATTTGAACATGCCTCTTTCAAGTACGAAGACGAGATGGTCTTGAGGGATATCGATTTAGAGGTGAAGGTGGGGAAGATAGTGGCCCTCGTTGGGATGAGTGGAGCGGGAAAGACAACCCTGGTGAATTTGATTCCGCGATTCTATGACCTCGATGAGGGCCGAATAACCATCGATGGGAGGGATATCAGGACATTCACCCTAAAGTCCCTCAGGGAGCACATTGGCATCGTAACCCAGCAGACCATTCTCTTCAACGATACGGTGAGGAACAATATCGCCTATGGGGACATAACCAGATCGGAAGGGGAAATCGTCGAGGCCGCCAAGGCCGCCAACGCCCAGGGCTTCATCGAAAAGCTGCCCTTGGGCTATGACACGGTGATCGGGGAAAGGGGGGTAAAGCTCTCCGGCGGGGAGCAGCAGAGGATCTCCATAGCCAGGGCATTGCTCAAAAACGCTCCCATCTTGATCCTGGACGAGGCCACCTCGTCCTTGGACTCCGAATCCGAATTTCAGGTTCAGGTCGCGCTGGAAAGGTTGATGGCAAACCGGACAGTCTTCCTCATCGCCCACCGTCTCTCCACCATAAGAAATGCCCACCGCATCGTGGTCATCGACAATGGGAGAATCGTCGAAGCAGGGACCCATGACGAGCTTTTGGCCATGAATCAGATCTATAAAAAGCTTTACCAGATGCAGTTCAGGGACGACGGGAAAACCATTTTGCAAAAGCCCAAGGTGAAGCAGATCTATTAGCAGAAGACAACCGAGACTCTTGGATATCGGACTGACAATAGTTAATGATCTCGTAAGAAGTCTTAATTCGATGGCAAAGTAAAAAGCTCAAAATTCAAGGCCCTGAGGAATGAGGCGTACTTACAGTACGCTGCAGTGACGAAGGATGCAGCGCAACGCAGAAGTTGGACTTTTTACGAAGCCATCATAGGTAAATTGAGGCATACACCGAAAGCCGCATGACTGCAGCACTGCAACACTGCAGAACCCCAACTCCATCGTTTGAGCCCGAAGGGCGGATATTTCGGAGATATCAACGTGTCGAAGGAGTTGATTAACAGCCTCATACTAGCCATAGTACCTCCCCTCGCGTATTGCGTAATAAAGCTTCTCTCGTGGTCAATGCGGATCAAGGTTGTCAACGGCCAAATACTGGATGAGTATCGCAGAAGGGGAGAAGCTGCCATCGGTGCGTTCTGGCATGGCAGGCTTCTGATGATGCCAGCTGGGTATAGGGGTAACAAGTTAACCATTCTCATCAGCTTGCACCAAGATGGGGAACTCATCAGCAGGACTGCGAATTACTTCGGCTTCAAATCCATACGCGGGTCCACCACCAGGGGAGGATTTTCCGCCATGCGTGAGATGCTGAAGGCCTCTCGGGAAGGATACGATATCGCCATCACCCCCGATGGCCCCAGGGGTCCCCGATATCACGTGCAAAACGGCATCATAGAGCTCGCCAGACGAACAGGAATGGCCATAATTCCTCTCACCTTCAGCTCGTCTCGGAAAAAGCTATTTCGAAGCTGGGATCGCTTTCTGTTTCCCTATCCCTTCTCAAGGGGCGTATTCATCTGGGGAGAGCCCGTGTTCGTTCCCCGACAGATGAACGGCCGTGAATTTGAGTTTAAGAGGCTTCTGTTGGAAAGGAGACTGAGGGAGATAACGGGCCGGGCAGACCGCTACTTCGAGAAGGAAACCGGGAAGAGATGATCAGCTCCCTCTATAATACCCTTTTGACCCTCGGCATTGTCCTCTCGAGCCCCTACTTTGCCCTAAAAATCCTCACAGCTTCACACTACCGAAAAGGGTTAAGCCAGAGGCTTGGTATCTGTTACAAGGACGCAGGAGGGAAAGCGGGGAACGAAAAACCCCTTTGGATCCACGCCGCCTCGGTGGGCGAGGTGTTGGGGTCACTGCCCATCATCAATGGAGTAAACCAGGCCAAGCCCCACCTCCCCATCCTCCTTTCAACGATGACGGCAACCGGTAATGACATGGCTAAGAGCAGGGCTTCGGGTGTGAAGGCCATCACACTCTTTCCACTGGATCATCCATGGGCCGTGAGGAAGGCCATTTCCCTGGTTAACCCGAGGGCCTTTCTCCTGGCGGAGACGGAAATTTGGCCAAACTTCCTCATGGAAATGGGAAAAAGGAAGATCCCCGTACTTCTCTTCAACGGCCGCATTTCGACCCATTCCTTTCAATGGTATAAGCGGTTTCGTTCTTTCCTTGAGATGCCTTTAGCCGCCATCTCCGCCTTCTGCATGCAGTCGAGCTTAGATGCACAGAGGATCATCCAGATGGGGGCCGATCCCGAAAGGGTAACCATCACCGGAAACATCAAATTCGACCAGCCCCCTCCCAAAGTAACCAAAGAAGAGCGAGAAGCCCTTCTTCAAACCCTCGGCCTCCATTCGAGCCAACCGATACTCATCGCGGGCTCCACCCATAAAGGTGAGGAGGAATTTATGGTGAGGGTGCTTCAGCGACTTTCGCCCGAATCCCCTGATCTGGTCCTCATCCTGGCCCCCAGACATCTCGAAAGGGTGAGAGAAGTCGAGATTCTGCTCAAGAAGGAGAAAATCCCCTGGAAACGGAAATCCCAGCTCCAGGGTACGGGCCAAAGGGAAGGAGCCCGAGTCATCCTCTTGGATACCTTCGGTGAGTTAGCGAAGCTCTACAGCATCGGAACGATAATCTTCGTGGGGGGGAGCCTCGTGAGGGTGGGTGGCCATAATATCCTGGAACCGCTGTTCTTCAAGAAACCGGTGCTCTTCGGCCCCTTCATGGATCACTTTCGGGAAATATCCAACGAGGTTCTCCGGAAAGGCGCGGGATTTCGGATTGCGGATAGTGAGGAGATGGTTCTCCGCGCCAAAACCCTCCTTGAGAACCTATCCCTCAGGTCGGACATGGGGAACAGAGGCGCCGAAATCATCCGCGATAATAGGGGAGCCACCGGGAAAACCCTGGAAACCATATTTCGATTCGTTTAAGGAAGGGACCACGATGCGTCGAGGAAGGTTCCTCGAGCGGATTATTTACGGAAACAATGGGCCCTCGTATCAAAGGGCTTATCTCTTACCCCTGCAGGTGATCTCATCTACCTACGGATTGGGGGTTCGAGCTCGCCTCTTTCTCTACGGAACCGGCTTCCTTCGGGGGATCCGCCTACCCTGCAAGGTAATCAGCGTGGGCAATATCACTCTCGGGGGCACCGGGAAAACCCCCGCCGTAGAATACATTGCCAGACTTCTAAAGGACGAGGGCATGGATGTAGTTCTCTTGAGCAGGGGATATCGGGGAAGAATGGAGCGGAAGTTCGGGGTGGTCAGCGACGGCCAGCGGCTCCTGCTCTCACTTGGGGAGGCCGGCGATGAACCCTACATGCTGGCTGAACGGCTCGGGGATATCCCCATTCTCGTCGGTCGCCGCCGCGATCTCTCGGGCAAATACGCCTCTGCCCATTTTCATCCCCATGTAGCCATCTTGGACGATGGATTTCAGCACCTGGGGGTCAAACGAGATATCGATATCCTCCTGGTGGATTCCCAGACCGGGTTCGGGAATGGCCACCTTTTCCCCAGGGGCCCGTTGAGGGAGCCGCTGGCTCAATTAGGCCGAGCCGATCTCTTTTTGATAACCAAAGTGGAAGACCTCGATGCCTGTGGGGAATTGGAGGAAAGGATAAAATCCCATAAAAAGCACGCCATCATCTTCCACAGCAACTACAGACCCGATTACCTCAATGACCTGAATCGGGGTGAACGACTGCCCGTGGGGTATATTAAGGATAAGCGAATCGCAGCGCTTTCAGGAATCGCCAATCCCGCTTATTTCTACCACCTCTTAAAGCTGGTTGGGGCGAAGGTGGAGGAAGAGATTACCTTTCCCGACCACCATGTCTATTCGAGGCGGGATATCCCTATCCTGAAAAATGCCATGCTTAGGACAGATTGCATCGTAACCACCGAGAAGGATGCCGCCAAGCTACGGGACTTGTCAGGGATCAATTTTCCCATGCTGAGCCTGTCCATTAGCCTAAAGGTCATGGAAGATGATGATTTCAGACGGGTCCTCCTCAATCTGCTCAGAAGGAAGGGGGACGTCCTTAAATAATTAAGAAAGTAATCGAGAAGGCTACTCGATCATTTCATACTCCCGTTTTCTCGGGATGATTTTACCTTTAACAAGACATTTCAAGTAATAAATTACTTATTTAAGGACGTCCCCCCTCCTTTCCTTTAGGGTATTGACAATTATAGGAAATTTCACTAATTAATTTAGGTATTGCAATTGATTTGGGCGAGGGTGTCCGTTGGGCACCCTCTTGTTGCAAACGTCTTCCGTGGGGGATCGTCATGGCAAGGGATGGTTACCGTGTCTGTGTTGTTGGTGCAACCGGGGTGGTTGGCCAGGAGATGATCAAAGTCCTTGAGCAGCGGGAATTCCCCGTAAGGGACTTCAAGCTTCTCGCATCGGAGAGGACGGCGGGAACCAAACTGGAATTCAAGGGGGAAGAGCTGGAGGTTGAGGTACTCCGGAAGGACTCCTTTAAGGATATGGAAGTCGGCCTTTTCTCCGCTGGCGGATCTATAAGCCTGGAGTTTGCACCCATAGCATCCAAGGAGGGCTGTGTTGTAATCGATAATACTAGTGCCTTCAGGATGGACCCGGAGGTACCACTGGTCGTTCCCGAGGTCAATCCCCACGCGATAGCCGACTACACCCATAAGGGGATAATAGCCAATCCCAACTGCTCAACCATTCAGATGGTGGTAGTCCTCAAACCGATCCACGATGCAGCCAAGATAAAGAGGGTGGTTGTCTCCACCTATCAATCCGTTTCGGGAACGGGCAAGGAGGCGATCCGCGAGTTGGAGAAGCAGACCCTGGCCATATTCAACCAAAAGAAGATCGAATGCGAGGTCTACCCTCACCAGATCGCCTTCAACTGCCTTCCCCATATCGACGTGTTCTCGGAAAATGGCTACTCAAAAGAGGAACTGAAGATGATCAATGAGACCAAGAAGATCATGGAGGACGAGTCGATAGGGATTACGGCCACCACCGTTAGGGTCCCCGTATTCTACAGCCATTCGGAATCGGTAAACATCGAAACGGCCAAAAAAATCACCCCGGACGAGGTGAGGGGAATCCTCTCCCAGGCCCCGGGAGTCATGGTCGTGGATAACCCCAAGAAGAACGAGTATCCGCTGGCCATCTATGCTGCCGGCAGGGATGAAACCTTTGTCGGAAGAATCAGGGAGGATCCATCCATCGAAAACGGAATCGATATGTGGATCGTCTCCGACAATATCCGCAAGGGGGCAGCCCTCAACGCGGTTCAAATCGCCGAGATCCTGGTCGACCAGTACTGGTAGAAGAGCATGAAAGCCCCATGTTTGAAGCGAGAACATACCGCAACCTTGTTAAAACCGATGACCTCACTCCATTCCGGGTAACCATAAGGGAAACGGACCTATTCATCCTGGCGAATCGAAAGTTGGAATCGGAGACCAGAGAAGCCGTAATCAGGCATCGCTGGTACATTGAGGAATATATCCAGCACCGTCCCGAATTCCGGACGAGCCTCGTGCCGATAAGGGATGATCACCACGCACCCAAGATCGTGAGGGAGATGCTCAAGGCATCTCGATTGGCCAACGTAGGCCCTATGGCAAGCGTTGCTGGGGCCATCGCGGAATTCGTGGGCAAGGACCTCATGCCCTTCTCCGATGAAGTCATCTGCGAAAATGGGGGGGATATCTTCATCGCCTCTTCCAAGGAAAGGGTTGTAGGAATTTTTGCCGGAAAATCCCCCCTCAGCCTCAAGGTTGGCTTAAGGATTAAGCCCGGGGATACCCCTTTGGGGATTTGTTCCTCCTCCGGCACGGTAGGCCATTCCATGAGCTTAGGGAAGGCTGACGCTGTCTGTGTCCTCTCACCATCGGCCTCGCTGGCTGATGCCGCGGCCACCTCCATCGGAAATCTCATCAAGGGAAAAGGCGACATCGAAAAGGGGCTGAATTATGGGAGCGCGATCCGGGGAGTCAAGGGGGTTTTGGTCATTGTGGGAGAGGCCATGGGAATACGGGGAGGGCTGGAATTAGCCCATCTTGGTTCTTGATGACTCAAACCATAGCCATAACTACACTGGGGTGTAAGGCAAATCAGTTCGACTCCGCGCTGATGGGTACGTGCCTTGAGGGAAACGGATTTGAGATCGTTCCATTTCACCAATGGGCCGATATCTATGTTATCAATACATGCACGGTCACCCACAAGGCAGACTACCAATCCCGACAATTGATCAGGAGGGCCCATCGCCTCAACCCATCCTCCCTGATTGTGGTAACGGGGTGCTATGCCCAAGTCTACCCCGAGGAGGTCCGTGCCGTGGACGGGGTAGGCGTGATCCTTGGCAACGCGGAAAAAACCTCCATTGCGAATGCCCTCAGAAATCCCCCCACAGGCTCTCGCCCCATTGTCAGGGTAGGGGATATCGAAAAGGAGAGGGAGATCGGGGAAGGCGACGTTTATCGTTTTCTTGGACATACGCGCGCCTTGCTTAAGATTCAAGACGGGTGTAACGCCTCCTGCGCCTATTGTATTATCCCCCGGGCACGGGGAAGAAGTCGAAGCCTCGATCCCCGAAGAGCGATCACTCACCTTCAAAGACTTGGAGAGAGCGGATTTAAAGAGGTGATGATTACGGGAATCCACCTGGGCATTTATGGATTCGACCTCTCCCCACCTACATCACTTGCAGAGCTCTGTAAGGAGATTGAGGGGATGCCGGCATCCCAAAGGATCAGGTTGAGCTCCATTGAGCCCGGCGATTTTTCTCCGGAATTGATTCAATGCATTGCCTCATCCGCGAAGGTGTGCCACCATCTCCACATCCCCATGCAGAGTGGGGATCATGATATCCTCCGGCGAATGAACCGCACCTACGATGGGACCTTCTTCGCCGACCTTGTCCAAACTCTGATTCATCGCATCCCGGACCTCAATATCGGCGTGGATGTCATCGCCGGCTTCCCCGGAGAGGGGGAAAAACAGTTCCGGAAAACCTATGAGTTTCTGGAGAAATCGGACATCGGTTACCTCCATGTCTTTCCCTATTCCAGGCGAAGGGGAACAGAGGCCTACGAATTCCCCAATCAAGTAGATCCGCAAACGAAAAAACGGCGATGTAAGGCCCTCCGGGCCTTGGGAAGACGAAAAAGGACCGCCTTTCAGCAGTGCTTCCTCGGGCGGGAGTTGAAAGTCCTCGTTGAGGCTAAACGGGACAAACTCACTGGTAAACTCCGGGGGTATGCGAGGAATTACCTGCCTGTCCTCATTGAGGGGAAGGATCATCTGATGAACCGGGAGGTCACGGTATTGGCATCGGGGTTGGATAATGGACGGGTGTTGGGGCGGGTGGTGGCTGATACCCAAGGGCATGAGCCGAAATGAATTGGTCAAATGGAGAGATGGACGCCGAAAGGCTGGATGCGTTGTCCGTCCTGCAAAATGCGATCTCCTACCAGTTTCGCGACCTCGACCTGTTGGACTTGGCCTTGACCCACAGATCCTACGCCAATGAAAGGCCGGGCGGAAGTTCTCAGGACAACGAGAGGCTCGAATTTCTGGGGGATTCAGTCCTCAATGTAATTATCAGCCACCTCATCATGGAGCGGTTTCCACATTGCCGTGAGGGGGAGATGACGAGATTACGGGCAATACTGGTCAACGAGAGATCCCTGGCTAAACTATCGAAAAAGCTCGGCATAAACCAGAACCTGCTCTTGGGAAGAGGGGAAACCCTCAGGGGTGGAAGGGAGAAGAGCTCCCTCATCTCCGATGCTTATGAAGCCCTTATCGGTGCCATCTATTTCGACGGGGGTTTCGACAAGGTCTTCAAGGTCGTTGAGAAACACTTCGAACCTCTCCTGGACCAAGGATTGGGTGATGACGGCGATTTTAAGACCAAGGTCCAGCAGATCTCCCAGAGCAGGTATGGGTGCCTTCCGCGATACCGATTATCCGAGCTGAAGGGACCCCAGCACGACAAGACCTTTGGAGCGGAGATCTTCATCGGGGGCCAACCCTACGGCTACGGTATTGGGAAAACGAAGAAGGAAGCCCAGCAAAAAGCTGCCAGGGAGGCGTTAGAGAGGATCAGCGGAGAACAACCGTGACACGGGGCGGCAAACCTTTCCCAAAGCCCTTCATCGTGCCTATTTTCGTTCCCCACATGGGATGTCCACACCAGTGCGTGTTCTGCAATCAGACCTCTATAACCGGATCCCACCCCGATGATGTATTGAGCTCCATCACCCGAAGGATCAAGGAGGTTTATGGGGACTTCGCTCATCGCCCCCCTTCACATGGGGGGGCCGGCGACCCATTGAGGGTCCAACCGAGAAAACTCTCCCGGAGGCAAATCGCCTTCTACGGGGGAAGCTTTACCGGAATAGAGAAGGAAGTGCAGATTCAGCTCCTTTCGGCGGTCCAACCGCTTATTCGGAAGGGATTGATAGATTCCATAAGGGTATCCACTCGTCCTGATTATATAGATCCCCAGGTCCTGGCCCTCCTCAAGACATATGGAGTGAGGACCGTGGAGCTGGGGGTCCAGTCGATGGTGCAAGAGGTGCTTCGACGCTCGCGGAGGGGTCATACCGCGGATCACGTTCTGAGTGCGGTGGAATTGCTCCACGGCGGCGATTTTGAGGTGGGAATCCAGATTATGGTCGGACTGCCCGGGGATGATATGGGCAGAAATGCCTCTACGGTAGATCGGGTAATCCAGCTCAATCCCCATTTTGTCAGGATCTATCCCACATTGGTCGTGAAGGGGACAGCTTTGGAAAGATTGTATCGTTCCGGTCGCTATAGGCCTCTATCCCTGGAAGAGGCTGTTTACCTCTGCAAAAAGGCCTTTCTGAGATTTCACAGGGCGAGCATCCCCGTCATTCGCCTTGGATTGCAATCAAACCCTGAACTGGAAGCAACGGGCTGTGTCCTTGCGGGCCCGTATCATGCCGCCTTCGGCCATTTAGTGGAGTCCTCCCTCTTTTACGACATGGCCTCTCATCTCATGCTAAAACACAGGCAGTACCGAAACGTGCGCGTCACGGTCTCTCCCTCAGATGTTTCCAACATTCGCGGTCAAAAAAACCGAAACCTCCACCAATTGAAGGAACGGTTTGGCTTAAGCGACATTCAGATCGAGGCCGATGAGGGGCAGCCCAGGGGAAGCCTCATCCTCATAAACGGGACAAAGGTCGACGAGGTATCATACCGGACCCTGCCACTTTCATAGGAAATGCCAATGAAATGGCTCGAAGTAAATCGATACCTGCTTTTTGCCATGTGCGGAATCCTCCTTATTTCTTCTTGCACCCTCAAGAGGACCGAAATCCGGTATGAGGAGCGCAGCGGCGTCGGAATTGTCCAATATGGAATCGCCTCGTGGTACGGAAAAAAATTCCACGGTAATCCCACGGCCAGCGGCGAGATCTACGATATGTACCAATTGACCGCTGCCCATAAGACCCTATCCCTGGGAAGCTATGTCATGGTGACCAATCTGGAGAACAACAGGTCCGTCGAGGTGAAGATAAACGACCGGGGGCCATTCGTGAAGGGAAGGATCATAGACCTCTCCTATGCCGCTGCCAGGAGCATCGATATAGTAGAAAAGGGAACGGCCAGAGTAAGGGTAGTGGTCTTGAAGAGAAAGACCCTTACGCTAAAAGGCGAGGGCACGGGTTTCGGGACGGGCTTTACCGTTCAGGTGGGGTCTTTCACCGATAAGGGCAACGCGGTAAAACTGACCAGAACGTTGGTCGAGGAACTACAGAATGTCTATATATCCGTATTCGAAACCCCGGAGACCCGTTATTACCGGGTGAGGGTCGGTTACTTCCCTACCAGGGAAATGGCTTACGGCATGGCCACAAAGCTGGCCAACATGGGATATTCCGTTATGATCGCGCCGCGGTAACGGGAGGCAAGGTCCATGCGTCGGATACTCATAGCTGTCCCAACGCTCTTCATCCTATTTCTCCTGCAGTCGTACTTCTGGGTGCCCACCTATGAGGAACAGACCCGCGGCAATCCCGATCGCTTGAAGGAATACATCGATGCCTCCATTGGGGATGCTCAGATACTGAACCCTATCCTCTCGGCTGACAGCGCCAGCAGCGCAATCGAATCCAGGGTCTTCGAGGGACTCATCGACCGCGACGAGGAATTGCGCTTCAGGGGACGGCTGGCAACCCACTGGGAGATCTTCGAGGAGGCCTATTTCTATGTCAATGATCACGCCCTTGTTCCAAAAGCGGCAAGGGCCGATGCCGAGGGAATAGCCCAATTCCTCAGAGATATCGCCCGAAACCGAAAGGGAAGAAATGACCCGCTCTCGAGATCCCTCACAAACATCGAGAAAATCGAAGCCCTCCCGCCGAGCACCTTTGAAGTGACAAAGCAGGAAAGGGGCGCTAATGGGAAGGCGGTCCCGGTGAGGATTCGTGTGGCAGCTCCACCGAGGATCCGTCTTGTCCTCAAGGAGGTGGACCAAGAGCTTTTTCGCCATCTCTCGGAACTCCTGGGAAGGGAATATTTCTCCTCCTTTGATGGAGCGCGATTCATCGAGGTCCATCCCGAGGCCTTCTCCGGGAAACGGATAATTTATGGGAAAGAGTTCCTCCCGGCCATTGAACATAACCCCGTGATCGTGTTTCATTTGAGGCCCGACGTCAAATTTCACGATGGGCACGTCTTTGACGGGCACGACGTGAAATTCACCTATGACGCAATCATGAACCCGCGCAACCTATCCCCTCGCGTAGCCGACTACGAGCCCGTTAAAACGGTGGAGGTTATCGACCCCCTGACCCTGCGTATCACTTACAAACGGCTCTATTCCCCCGCCCTGGGCACCTGGGGTATGGGCATTCTGCCCGCACATCTGCTGAATTCCGAAGCCCTCCGCGATGAGGCAGTGCGCCGAGGTTTAGATCCGAAAAGCTTTACCCTTCGCCAAACCGAGTTCAATCGCCACCCCATCGGTTGCGGGGCCTTCCGCTTTCGGGAATGGAAGAGCGACCAATACATTGTACTGGATCGGTTTGAGGACTACTGGGAGGGTCCTCCCAACTACGGGAAGTACACCTTTCGTATTGTGCCGGACCTCCTTACTCAGGAGATGGAGTTTTACGCCGGGACGGTTGATAGCTACGGGGTTCAGCCCCATCAAGTTGCACGACTGGGAAAGGATCCGACCTATCAGAGTTTTTCCGGCCTCTCCTTTGGCTACACCTATATCGGGTACAACATGCGGCGGGAACCATTTAAGGATAAGCGGGTCCGGAAAGCCCTGGGAATGGCCATAGACGTGGAAAAAATCATCGAATACGTGCTCTATGGGCAGGGGGAAAAAATAACCGGGCCTTTTGTCAAGCAGACTGACTACTACAACCATGCCATTGAACCTCTTTCCTACGATCCCGAAGGGGCCCTGGATCTGCTGGCCGAGGCTGGATGGAAGAAGGGACCCGATGGTTGGCTCCAAAAGGACGGGAGGCGCATGCAGTTCACCCTGATCACCAACCAGGGTAATAACCTTCGGAAGGCGATCCTATCCGTTGCCCAGGACTCCTGGCGCAAAATCGGCATCGACGTGCGGACGGACGTGCTTGAATGGGCGGTATTTATCCAAGAGCGGGTGAATAAACTCGATTTCGACGCGCTGATACTCGGTTGGGCCATGGGTATCGAGCCGGACCTCTATCAGATTTGGCACTCGAGCCAGACAGGACCTAACCAGCTCAATTTCGTGGCCTTCCGGAACGAAGAAGCGGACGATCTCATCATCAAGATCCGGCAGGAATACGACCACGAGAAACAGGTGGCCTATTGTCACCGGCTCCATGAGATCATCGCCGCGGAACAGCCCTACACCTTCCTCTACGTCGGGAAATGGACCGCCATTTTGGATAAGCGTATCGTTATCAAGGATAGAGATCCCGATGGAACGGTGCGGTATAGCCGGATCAAGCCAACAAAGACGGGGAATTACACCTTCTACTTCAATAAATGGATAAAGCTCCCCGAGGTTCCCAGATTTGAGATGGAGGGATAAAAGGATGGGAGCCTTTCTCGCGAGAAGCGCCATTCAGAAATTCATCACCCTCTTCTTCGTGTCCGTAATATCCTTTCTCATTATTCACCTGGCCCCTGGAGAGCCGAGCCAGATTGACCCTCTGAACCCAAAGTTCACGCGGGAGGTCCTCGAACGATTCCGCAAGGAATTCCACCTGGATAAGCCCCTCCATGTCCAGTACCTCTACTTCTATCGCGATCTCCTGGCCGGGAAGAGCGTCTCTTGGAAGGATAACCGTCCTGTCTTGAAGAAGATCTACGAGAGATTTCTCAACAGCCTTCCCCTCTTCATACTTGGAACGCTCATCACCTGGACCCTCTCCTTCCCCGTGGGGATTCATGCCGCAATCCGTCGCGGGAGTTTCTATGATCGGAGCACCACGTTCCTCGCTTATCTCCTGATATCGATACCAGGGTTCTTCTTCGCCTATATCCTCATCATCTTTGTCGTGACCCGCTTTCACGTGCCGGTAATCGGCATGGCAACCTTCGGCCTCTCACAAAAGGGGATGCTCATCCCCCTCATGGATCGAGTATGGCATCTGCTGCTCCCCTCGGTTCTCTTCGCGGCTGGAGGCATCGCCGTGCTCTCCCGGTATGTACGAAATCAAATGCTCGAGGTGGAGGGCCAAGACTATGTGAGAACGGCTAAGGCCAAGGGGTTGCCGCCTGACAAGGTTCACTATAGGCACGCCCTCAGAAACGCCTTGCTGCCTTTCGTGACCATGTTCGGCCTGATCCTGCCCGGCCTCCTCGGCGGGTCGATCATCATCGAGTCCATCTTCTCCTGGCCGGGAATGGGGCGAATGGCGTATGAGGCCATTTTGGCCCGCGACTACCCCGTTATTCTCACCGTCAACTTCATATCCGCCATACTGGTGCTCATAGGCACATTTATATCGGATCTCCTTTACATGGTCGTTGATCCGAGGATTCGGCTATGATGGAAATGAAGAGGAAAAACGGGACTGCCCTTCCAGAGGGAGGGGTCCTGGAGGCACCGAGAAGAACCTTATTTCAGGAGAACTGGCACCTTTTCAAGAAGAATCGTCTTGCCATGGCGGGGTTGGTGATCTTTATCATCTTCTTTTTCGTTGCCGCGGCCGGGGTCTTCCTGACAAGCGGAAGAGATCCAGTCTTCGATCCGGCCCTCGTGAGACTGCAGGAGAAACTTCGCCCCCCGCTGTCAAAACCCAACCTGGAGACCCTCAAGCCCGAGGAAGTTCCAACATTGGGGATCTACCTTTTCGGGACTGACGACCTGGGACGGGATGTCTTCTCCCGGATGCTTCAAGGGGCATGGGTTTCCCTGACCGTGGGATTTGTGGCCGTCGGCATAGCCGTGGTTATTGGAGTGATCCTCGGGGGGATCGCAGGATATTACGGCCATAGTCAGATCCGCCTCGGGCACCTCCTCGCCTGCCTTCTGATAGGCGGGGGGACCATTGGCATTTTTTCGGGGAGAATAGCCGCTGGGGTTCTTATGGTTCTTTTCGGCGCTGCTGTTTCAGCCATCCTCATACGGATGGAAGATTCGAAGGGGAGGGGGCCGATTCCGACGGGTCTTTCGGTTCTCTTTCTCAACCTCTTTTCGGTGGATATCTTCGTCACTGGGCTGATAGACATCATGCTCTGTTTCCCGGTCTTCTTTTTAATTCTCACCGTGGTGGCGCTTCTACCGGCAAGCATGTATAACATCATGATCGTCATAGGATTCACCAGCTGGATGGGATCGGCACGATTCATAAGAGCGGAGTTTCTTTCCCTCCGGGAGCTGGACTTCGTAACGGCAGCCAAGGCCCTTGGTGTGTCAGATTGGAGGATCATCTTCAGACACATGGTTCCCAACGCCATGTCTCCGGTTCTCGTTTCGGCAACCATCGGCATTGCGAGTGCCATTCTCATAGAGGCGGGTCTCAGTTTCCTCGGCTTTGGCGTCCCTCCTCCCCATGCGACGTGGGGAAATATCCTATCAAGCGGGAAGGATTTCCTCTTCGACGCGCCCTGGCTCACCTTCGTGCCCGGGTTTGCCGTTCTCACGGTGGTTCTGGCTTTCAACCTTTTCGGCGAGGGTCTCCGCGAGGTTCTCAACCCGAAACTGAGGGAACGATAGCCACATCCGACTCGGGGGGAATTTTGGCTTTTTCTATGAAAACATCTTCAAGGTCAACGGTTCCCGGGAACGGACCCTTGCTCTCGGTTCAGGATCTAAAGGTCTTTTTCCACAGCGATGGCAACATCTCACGAGCCGTGGACGGGGTGAGTTATGAGGTGAGAGAAGGGGAAACCGTCTGTCTCGTTGGCGAGTCAGGCTGCGGCAAGACCGTCTCAGTTCTCGCTATCCTCGGTTTGGTACCGCAGCCTCCAGGAGAAATCCACGGGGGGGAGATTCTCTTCAAGGGAAAAAACCTCTTAACCCTTGACGAGGAAACGCTCCAAGGGCTTCGGGGAAAAGAGATCTCCATGATCTTCCAGGAGCCCATGACCTCCCTCAATCCGGTCTTCACCATCGGCGACCAGATCGAGGAAGCTATCATCGCCCACGAGGCCGTGGAAAGAGCTGAGGCACACCGGAGGGCCATCGAGCTCCTGACCGACGTGGGTATCCCGTCTCCGGAGGAACGGGCGAAGGACTATCCCCACAGCCTCAGCGGGGGACAGCGCCAACGTGTCATGATTGCCATGGCACTGGCGTGCAAACCCGACCTCGTCATTGCCGATGAACCAACGACGGCCCTTGATGTAACCATTCAGGACCAGATACTCCACCTCTTCAGGGAACTCAAGGAAAAGAGGCATATGGCGCTTCTCTACATAACCCATAACTTAGGGGTGGTGGCTGAGATCGCAGATCGCATTTACGTCATGTACTCCGGGACCATGGCAGAGGTGGGAAATGTTGAGCACATTTTCCGCGATCCCTTCCATCCGTACACGATGGGACTTCTTGCCTCGCTTCCGAGTCGGGCCAGAAAGGGGCAATCCCTCTACTCCATACCTGGTGCCGTTCCCGACCCCGCCTACAAACCGCACGGGTGTCCCTTCAATCCACGGTGTCCTTATGTTCAGGAGAGCTGCACGATGGAGTTTCCGGAGATGTGCGATTTCGGCGATGGCCATTTTGCCCGATGCCCCATTACGTATGAGCAGAAGAAAGGGAAATGACGCCACCGAATACTGGAATGATGGAATGGTGGAATAGTGGGAAAGCAGAGTTGAGACTGTAGACCAGAGCGAGGCGATGGAAGAACAACGATCCGATCATGCCGTTCTTTCCGTGCGAGGGTTGAAGAAATACTTCCCCGTGCGGAGGGGATTTTTCCAGAAGATCATCGGCTGGATCAAAGCCGTGGATGGGGTTGACCTGGAAATCGGTCGGGGAAAGACGCTTGGGCTCGTGGGCGAAAGCGGCTGCGGAAAAACCACGATTGGTCGGTTGATACTCAAGCTTCTCGAACCCGATGGTGGTCAGATCGTGTTTCGAAACCAGGAGATCACGGCCCTCCCTCCAGAGGAGATGAAACCCTTGCGGAAGGAGATGCAGATCATCTTTCAAGACCCCTTTGGTTCCCTCAATCCCAGGATGACCGTAGGGCAGTCCATCGAGGAGGGACTCCTGACTTTGGGCAACGGGGGCAGGGCCTGGCGAAGGGAACGAATCGGCGAGCTCTTGGAAATGGTCGGTATGCCGGCGAATGTCCATGATCGTTATCCCCACGAATTCAGCGGCGGGCAGCGCCAGCGAATCGGAATCGCTCGGGCCCTGAGCGTTGAACCATCCCTCATCATCTGTGATGAACCCGTTTCTGCCCTTGACGTATCCATCCAGGCCCAGATCATCAACCTACTAAAGAACCTCCAGGAGAAATTGGGGCTCAGTTACCTCTTCATTGCTCACGACCTCAACGTGGTTGAGTATATCAGCGATGAGGTGGCGGTCATGTACCTCGGCCAGCTCATGGCGTATGGCCCGGCGGAACTCATATATGACAAACCAATCCATCCCTACACACGAGCCCTCCTCTCAGCCGTTCCCGTCCCCGAGCCGGGAAGAACCCGGCAATGGGCACCGCTCGGAGGCGATGTCCCCAGTCCCTTCAATCCACCTCCGGGCTGCAAGTTCCAGGGCCGTTGCCCCCTGGTGGAAGATCGCTGCCGGAAACAGGAGATAGAGTTCTACCCCGCTGAAGACGGCCGAAGGGTTCGCTGCTGGAAGGTACTGGGGAAGTAATGGATAAGAAACCATTAAAAGAAGGGAAGGGGCGGTCCTTTCGTGAAGTCAAAGGGATACTATTCGACGGCGGGGGTACCATCTGGGACTCCTCAGAGGGCATATATGGATCCTACCTGTGGGGGTTTAGGCAACTCGGCCTTCCTTTTTCACTGGCCCCTGAAATATGCCACCGTCTCAGGGGGCTCCGCGAATTCAATACAGCCCTGGGGATAGCCAAGGCCTTAAGCTGGGCTTCGGGTGTTTTAGGCAACAGAGTCAATCTCCTCTTTCTCAAAAG
>Ga0209636_10002783_pt1 | contig 17829 bp, 19 predicted proteins | sample DeeMarSWOR152_54_FD_187464 | JGI IMG/M metagenome (GOLD analysis project Ga0209636, IMG submission 187464) | Marine sediment microbial communities from White Oak River estuary, North Carolina - WOR-1-52-54 (SPAdes) (version 2) | ecosystem: Environmental > Aquatic > Marine > Intertidal zone >... | reverse complement strand
ATACAAGGGTTCGCGAGTATCCTTTGCCCTCCGGCCTGAAGCCTTTCGGATCCTGGAGGGAACGGAAACCCCTGGGCCTACGGGGCTCTTCCCGCTAAAGGGGCGGATCTCCAGCGTTGAGTACCTGGGGTCCCTGACAAAGTATGATGTTGAACTCGCGGAGGGGGTCAGCCTCAAGGTGAACTCTTACGACATCGAGCCAGACAAGATAAAGAAAATCGGAGACTCGATAGCGTTCGGATACGACCCGAAACGGGTCTTGCTCTACGAGGATTAGGGACTTCCATGCAGTCGCCCTTTTGGAAGCTCACGGCAATTCTCATCATCATCGTCTTCGTCTTCTTCCTCATCATACCCATCGCTAAGATCATGGTGGGAAGCTTTCAAACAGAGGAAGAAGGTCCCTTCACCCTCAAGAACTACAGGGATTTCGCAGCGTACCGATCCTACTGGAGGAGCTTTTTCAACAGCGTGTTCGTCGGGTTGGCCTCAGCGCTGACCACAATTCTCGTGGGGGTTCCGCTGGGCTTCATCGTATCCCGGTGGAACGTCCCGGGAAAACCCCTCATCATCACCCTGAGCACGCTTCCCCTCATGCTCCCCTCCTTTATCAGCGCCTTCGTTTGGGTTATTTTGCTCGGCCGCCAGGGGATCTTGACCCACTTCGTGCGATCCATTGGCATACCCTTCGAATCGATCTACGGCTATTTCGGTCTGATCTTCGTCTTCACCTTTCAGCTCTACCCGTACGTCTTCCTGATGACCCTTTCGGCCTTCAGCACCATCGATGAGAGCGTTGAAGAGGCCGCGAAGATCCTTGGCTCCGGTCCCTTAAGGACCTTTATCACGGTATCCTTTCCCCTGGTTATGCCCTCCATACTCTCGGGCGCCCTCCTCGTCTTCATGACTTCCGTGGAAAATTTCGGAGTCCCGATGATTATCGGGGAGCAGATGCCAATTCTCGCCGTCCAGGCTTACGTGCAATTCACCAGTGAGGTCGGCCAGCATCCAGGGATGGCGCACACCATGGGGCTCATTCTCATCCTGATCACGATGACATCCCTCGTAGCCCAGAGGCACTACCTGGCCAAGAGGAATTTCATACAATCCGCCAGGGGGAGGCCGCTGGTAAAAGAGCTATCGCCCTTCAAGAGGTTCACCGCTGCATCGTACTGCTACGTGATCGTGCTCTTTGCCCTCATTCCGTTCTTCGTGGCCATGGTGATCTCGTTCATGGAGATGCGAGGCCCGGTGATCCACCCCAACTTCAGCATGCAAAGCTACATCTATGCATTCGGTCGATCCGCTCGGCCCATCTTCAACAGCTACTTCCTCGCGACCGTTGCCACGGCGGTCTCGGTGTTGATCGGGGTACCCGCAGGGTACATCCTGACCCGATATCAGAGGAGTGCTTACAGCGGGGCTCTGGATATCGTGATCATGCTGCCGTTCGTCGTTGCCGGGACGGTTCTCGGCATTGCCCTGACCATTGCCTTCAACAAGGGGATCCTGATCCTGACGGGGACCTGGATGATCCTCGCCCTCTCCTATACGATCAGGAAGATGCCTTTCGTCGCCCGATCGAGTTCCTCGATCCTCTACCAGATCGATCCGGCTCTGGAGGAGGCGAGCATTTCCCTCGGTGTCTCGCCCATGAAGACCTTTTTCAAGGTGACGGTTCGCCTCATGCTCGGCGGAATCCTTGCGGGAGCCATTCTCTCGTGGGTTACTATCATATCGGAGCTGAGCTCCACCATCGTCCTCTACCCGCCGGGGTGGTCCACCATGATCGTCGAGATGTTCCAGGGCGTCATCAGCGATGATATGGGGACGGCCTCTGCCTTCGCGGCCATCCTCATTCTCTCGACCATCATCCCCCTGGTGTTCATTACCAGGTACTTACGCGGTGAACAAACCTCGATCCTCTGATAAAGGGACGGCTCCAAGTTGCTATCATCAAAATGACAATAGTAGCTTAAGAGATGCATTTTGAATGGAAGTGATGAAGAAGAGAGCCATAGGCATTTTTGATTCAGGGCTGGGGGGCTTAGCAGTCGCAAGAGAGGTCCTACGGGAAATGCCGCAGGAGGATATAATTTACTTTGCGGACTTTGCACATCTTCCATATGGGCCAAGGCCTAGTGAAGAAGTTAAAGAATTTACCCTTCAGGCTGTTGGTTTTTTTATGAGTAAGGACGTGAAAGCTATCCTAATAGCTTGTAATACCGCCTCGGCTGCCGGAGTGGAGGAAGCTCAGAAAAGAGCTTCTGAGATACCCGTCATTGGGATGATCGAACCGGCCGTCAAGGCGACCCTGGCACAGAGCACTATTCAAAGAATAGGCGTTATTGGGACAATTGGGACCATAAAGAGTAAAGTCTATGAAAAAACATTCCAAGCGGCGGGAGCGAAGGCAATAGTTTTTAGCAACGCTTGTCCTGAGCTTCTCAGGCTTGCAGAGCAGGGCCAGATAACGGATATGAACTTGATTGAAGAACTAGCAAGAGAGTGCGTCTATCCTCTTGAGAAAGAAGGGATTGATGTTCTGGTACTCGGTTGCACAGACTTCACCTGCATTAAAGATCAGCTCCAGAAGGTATTGGCGCGTCATATCAAAATAATCGATCCGGCGAAGCAAGTAGTTAGGGCTGCTGTTGAAGCCCTGCAAATGATGGGATGGAGACGTTTGGGAAGAAGAGAAGGGAGCTTTAGTTTTTATGCAAGTGGGGAGGGTCCTAAGCACATTAAGGAGTTTGCCGAGAGGGTGTTCAATATTAAGATCGGGGCCATCAATCTCTGTAAAAACGTCTCAAAATCGGAATGAATACGGGCTCTGTATTCCGGTTTCTTCAAATTCCGGACAAGCGCCGTGGGGCCCTCATTGAGGGCGCATGGAGGCAATACGGCCATCAAAACTTTGCAGCCTGCCAGAATAGGGGTATCTGTCCCATGTGCGCTCCCTGCCTTCACTGACAAAAGTATCGGCCTTCTCGAGAGCTTCATCCATGATTGGCCAGTTGACCCTACCATACCCCTGCAGATAAGAGATGTGCAAATGAGCGCCGGATTCACGCCACACCTTCATGACTCGGGATTACTCAGTCCCCCGTAATGGGGACATAATCGCTTTGATAACACAAGAGTCTCGATTTTGCTTGAAGAAGTAAGATGTTATATGCTAACTTTATAATTTGTCGTTGGTTCGTGGTTCACCCAGCCACTTTTCCCGATGATTCATTGGCTTAGAATTTGCTTGCATTCATTGGTGTCCTGATCTCTGAGGACTAGGTGCATGAGTCTCAGATGTCCGTACTGCCATAAGAGGATCCGGGTCCCGAATTCGGAGACCGAGGTCATCCTCTTCCCTTGCCCCAACTGCGGGGGCAGCATCGATGTTAGCCAAATCCAGGGAGACGATGACTCCAAGGTGGTCTACCTTTCGGAAGGCGAGTTAATCGAGCCCCCTGCAGACGCCGATGAGGCACGGCGAGGTACTTGGGCCGACCAAGGCCCGCTTCCCCACAGAGAGCCTCGGCACCTCTACCTTTTTCGGTGGCTGGTGGTGATGTTGGGCTTGATCATGATCATTCCCTTAATAGGTGGTTACTTCTTTCTGAGAACTACATCCAAGAAAAACGAAGCCATCTCCTTCTTGAATTCGTATTTTTCTGAGGTCGATCATCATAACTACCGCAACGCCTTCAAAAAATACATGGCATCGGATCTCCAGAGGCGGATCTCTCTTGAGGGATACCTGAAGGAGATGGAGGAGATCCGACGTACATTGGGACAGGTCAAAAGTCGGGACCTCCTGAGATGGAGCTATCGTTCCACAAACGGGGCAAGGAGTTGCACCCTTCGCTTCAGATCCTTTTATGAAGGGGGGAATGCCAAGGAACGCTATACCTTGGTCAAGGCAAGAGATGGCTGGAAGATCTTCGATTTTCTGATTGAACCCCGTCCCACCATGTCGGAAACGGGGATGCGTGAGATTTAAGGCTACCCCCCAGCAGCCACCAAACGCCGGCTTACCTCATTCACCATGATCCAGATCATATCAAGGGTGAAATGGGATTCGATGGATGCATCGAAGATAACTCCCGCCCTTGGGGGGAATTCTTCATCCCCCATCCACAAGATATAAATGAGGGGAATTCGGGGAAAGACGTCTAAGGCGATCGACTTGTCGCCAAAACGAACGGCAGTTCCACCGAGGAGCTTTCCGGCCTCGATAAATCCCTCGGGATTCTCGCCGTATTTCCTCTCGATAAGATCCACACTGAGGCCATGGGGACCTCGGAAGAAAACTTCCCCACTGGGCAAATCCCGTTCACTTATCCATTTACGGGCCAAAGGGATATTCTTGGCATGTATGAGGTAGAAGAGGACCATCAGGACGAACTCTCTGGTCAAACCCTCCTCCCTAGGCGTGCCACCCGCGATGAGCCTTTTTATTTCCCTCTGGTGGGGGAGGATTACGTAGTCCTCATTGAGAATGGGCAGGGTGTAGCCTCTTTGCTTAACCTGATAGTCGGCCAACGTCCTGGTACAAACCGTTTCAGGGTCCAATCGGGCAAATTCACCCCAATATTCTGAATCGATGTGACCCACTGCCTATCCCTCGATATACCTGAGAAGTCGTTTCAACATGCGGGAATTCCCACCATCCATTTCGATAAATTCCAATCCATGTCGAAAATACTCATCCCACCCCTCCCCTTGTTGGGTCGGGTTCCACACGATCTGAGTTACCGCCCTTATGGGTTTTAATCCGAAGAATTCCGGGGGAAAAATCTCGATCTTCAATCTCATTCCTTCCCACAAGACGTCCTTCAGATATACCAAAAGGCCGCCTTCGCTGATATTTCCCGTTTCTCCTCCGTAGGTTTCTGTATTCTCGAAGAAGGTATAGAGAACGGGGATTTCGATGGGGCGGCGAGGAAATTTCCTATTCTCCCGTGCAACGTCTCCCTTTTTTCCCCTGGCTTTTTTCCGGGACATCCCATCCTCCTCCTTCACCATTCCCGCGATATTTTCATATCAAAAGTGGCCATGCGAATGCAATCCTTTTGTGCAGATTTTTTTGGGAGGAAAAGAACTACCCCAGCAAACGTGAGGAGGGGACTGGGGGTGGAGGGCCGGACCCTTTCATGTTCACAACTTCAGACTTCGTCATGTTCTTGAACGTGCGGTACTGTTCCGAATAATCCTCCACCGAGGCGATGACCTTTCTCTCATAGAGGACCTTCTCAACGATCCCCTTTAACAGAAAGCGATGGCAGGGGTAGTCTTTCTCGAGGCCAACAAGCCAAACGTCCCTCACCATGGAAAGGGAGATGACATCTTCCAGAAGTTTTTTTGCCCTCTGGTCTTGATACAGCTGTTGGAGATACCTCTCCACGTATTCCTTCCACCTAATCCTATCCTCGTTCCAATCCTCCAGCAGCTTATCGCTGGGAGCCAACAAACTTATGGGTTGGCTCCCCTTTCCAAATCCGGAGACATCGAAGACCACGTCGCCCTTTGGTATGGTCCTCTTTTCCTCCGATAGACAGGTCTCCTTGATCACGTATCTATTCCCCTCGGGATATTCTCTGGAGCAAGGTCACGCTCTCGATGTGATAGGTCTGGGGGAACATATCAATGGGGCGGCTTCTCACCGGCACATAGCCCCCCAATCTGAAGATGTTCAAATCCCTGGCCAACGTTCCGGGATCGCAAGAGATGTAAATTATCCTTGAGGCCCCGAGTTGTACAATCCCCTTAATGATTGGATCACAACCGGGTCTGGGGGGGTCGATGACGATGATGTCGGGCCCGAGAATCTTTTGGGGCCTCGTTCGTAATGCTCCCTGCACGTTCATACACAAAAAGTCCATATCGCTGATGGGATTGAGTTTTTGAACGGATCGGGCATCCTCTATTGCCCAGCGGTTTTCGTCGATCCCGACGGTATGTCGGGCCTTCAGGGACAGGGGGAAGGTGAAATTGCCCACTCCACAAAAGAGGTCCAGTACTTTTTCGTCTCCCCGCATCTCCGCAAATTCCAAGACGGTATCAATGAGGCGATGATTTTGTTGGGGATTGACCTGGAAAAAGCTGAGGGGTCCGGTTCGGTATCGGATCTTGATCCCCCTCGGGGAGTTCCAAGAATAATTGGCCACTGTTTCCCCGATTTCAATCGGCCTTACCTCCCTTTTTCCATCGAGCAAGCCGACGCCCTTGAGCTGCGGATGAATGGCCTCAGGATTTCGGAAAAGAGCCCTCGCCTCTTCAACGAAATGAGGGGAGACGCGGAGGATCGCGATTACCTTCTCGTCATCCACAGAGACATTGAGATCGACCCGTTTTATGGTTGGTTTTGGAACCCAGAGGTTCAGGAATTGCTTGAGCTCTTGGAGGACGGAATTGATCAGTATGTCTGAAATATGGCAGTACTGGAATTGAATGAGTTCGTGGCTGGCCTCCCTAAAGAAGCCCAGGAGATATTCGGGCCCTCTATATTCCGCGTGAAGCTGAACGCGGCATCGGTAAGAATACTCCTGGGGCGAGGGGACAATGGGAAGTTGCTCCAAGGATTCAATTCTCCCGATGCGGTGCAAGATGTCCCTGAAGGTCTGCTCTTTCAGTTCCAGCTGGCTACGATAAGCCAAATGCTGCCAATGACATCCGCCGCAAATCCCGAAAACATCGCATGGAGAGGGATTTCTGAGGGGGGATTGGGAAACGATCTCCGTGATTTCCCCACGGAGGTAACGTTTCTTTTTATGGGTAATGCGGGCAATGATGGTGTCCCCAGGCGCAGTGAAGGGAATGAAGATGACCCGGTTATGGACCCGTCCTATTCCCGAACCGAGATGGGCCAAACCATCGATTTTGACCTTGATCAGGGTTCCCACATCCATAGAAAAAGGGTAACAATTTTTCGGCCGCAAGGCAATTGTTGAAGGAAGGTTAGAGGCGGAAGGGAAAATCCAAATGTCAAAGGTCAAAGTCCAAATGACAATGAGTTGGTTGGTTGAATTAGTTTTATTGGTTTAATTGGTTGTCGTGAAAAGATCAAATGTCAAGTGGCTGTTGCCCATATCCCTGGAGCGAACATTAAAGAATTTTTGTCAACCATTCTTAGTGAAGCGAACGTTAGAATGGTCAAAAATTATTTTCGGTGAGCGGAATGGGTTTTGGGCAACAGCCCGTCAAGGTCCGAACCACGAGCACCAACACGAAACATGCGAGCACAAGCACGATCTTCTAACACGGTCTGCCGTCCGCCGTCTTCGGTCCTAATCATCACGAACACGAACAACGGACACGGACACGAAACTCTGAGCGAAGGGGAATTCGGACGGTAAACCGGAAACCGCGTTGACTTGCAGAGGAATTTTCGTTACAGTCGAGGGGATTCCAAAGGAATTGGGGAGGTAGGGGATAAGGGGGGCAGAAGTGCTATGGGCCTGGAGCGGAGAGATCTGAGGGATCGGTTCAGGGGATCTGCCATAGGGACTTTTGTAGGGGATGCCCTGGGCAGGTCGGTGGAGGGATGGCCGGGGTTTGCCATCCGAAGGTCTTTCGGGATTCTCGTGCAGATGGCCGACGGGATCTACACCGATGATACCGAGATGATGATGGGAATTATGGAAGGCCTCTGTGAGGTCGGTGGATTCGATCCCGCCCTAACTGCCCGCAAATTCCTTCAAAACTTCAACCCTGCCAGGGGATACGGAGGGAGGATCTACGGGGTCATGGATAGGCTACGCGGGGGAGTCCCTTGGAATGAAGCTGGGACGGACAGCTGGGGCAATGGCAGCGCCATGAGGATCGCCCCAATCGGCTTCTTTTACTATGACGATCCCGTGAAACTAAGGGAGGCGGCTATTCAGTCGAGCATCATAACCCATAAGCATGCCAAAGGGATAGCCGGGGCAGTTGTCCAGGCCACAGCCGTTGGAATTGCCACCCGAAAGGGGCTAGAAGGGGAGGCCATTGGAGTTGGGGAATTTATCGATCTCATAATCGAGGATTCGGGAGAGATCGATCAGGAGATGATTGTTCAATTGGAACGGATAAAGGAGGTTGAGGGTGGGGACCTCCGTGTGACTATTGATGCCATAAGCTCGCATTTCTCCTGTGATGTGAGCGCCATGGGTGCTATTCCGCCCGCTATCGCCTCCTTCCTCTTGACCAAGGGATTTGAGGAAAGCGTCGTTGTGGCCGTAAACTGCGGGGGCGATACAGATACCATAGGGGCCATGTCGGGGGCCATCGCCGGCGCTTACTACGGCTATTCCTATATTCCCGAAAAATGGCTGCTGCCCTTGGAGAATCAGCGAAAGGGAAGGGATTATGTCCTCTCCCTAGCGGATAGGTTGGCCGATTGTAAAGCCCGTAAACAAAGGGACTGAAGTCAAGGGGGATGTTCACGCATGCGGCGTTGGACAAAGGTTGTTCTGATCGTAGGCGGACTCAGCGTGTTCTTCCTCTTGGATGACCTCTTGGTCTTCTTTGTCCTGAAGGAGGCTTTTCCCAAGGCCTTCCGTCCTTCTTTGGTCACAATTGTCGTGGGATGTGCGGGGGTCCTTTCCGTCCTCGTGGCTTGGCTTGCGTTCAAAGCACTGCGAAGAAAGCCAACTACCGGAAGGGAGGGCTTAATTGGGGAAAAGGGAAGGGCACTTTCGGCGATCTCCGGAGGTGGGGAGGTCTTCGTCCATGGCGAAATTTGGAAGGCACTGAGCGAAGAGGAGATTCAGGAGGGGGATGTCATTGAAGTCGTCGAGGTCGATGGTCTGGCTTTGAGGGTACGGAAGCCAAACCCTTAGACAGAGAATCCCTTATTGACAAGTTCCTTAGGGTTCATATACTGAGGAGACATAGGGTTTTGGCCACCAAGAGATGGATGGAGAGGATTCCATGCAAAGGGTGATTAACCGGTCTGTCCTCGAATTACTCCAAGGTGATATTACCGAGATGGAGACCGATGTCATCGTCAATGCGGCAAATGCCGACTTGGTATTGGGCGGTGGCGTGGCGGGTGCCATAAGAAGGAAGGGGGGACCTGCCATTCAGGAAGAGTGTAACCGGATTGGTGGTACCCACGTGGGAGGTGCGGTACTCACTACGGGGGGTAATCTAAAGGCAAAACACGTCATCCATGCCGTGGGGCCCCGAATGGGGGAGGGAGATGAGGACAGAAAATTGAGAGACGCCACTCTGAATAGCCTCAAGCTCGCCGACCAGCATCAACTCGAGAGCATAAGCTTCCCTGCTATCAGCACGGGAATATTCGGCTATCCGCTGGACCGATGTGCACGGATTATGCTTTCAACGACAATTGACTATGTGAAGGGGGAGACTGGGCTGCGCCGGGTGGTTTTCTGCCTCTACGGGAAGGAGAGCTTTTCGGCCTTCGCGAATGAGCTCGGAAGACAAAGCGAGGAGTAGGGAAACAGCTCGGGGAAGGTCGATGGCACAAGCCGGTGACTAAGGGATAGGATGAGTAAGAGGAGAGAGGATCAGGTTTTAGAGGAATATATCGAGGGAAAAGTCAAGCCGATCCTGAAGAAGGAATACCTCGATCTGTCGCACACCTTTTCCCTCCTGGGCAAAGAACCCAACCATGCCTTTCAAACACTTTTCATCCTCATCTTCATGGCCCCGCTCCTGATGGGAAAAGGGGAGGTCGGGAAGAGAAATCTGATCATGCTCAAGGAACTGGTGGATAGGCTGGAGGCCCTGCCCAAGAAGAGCCAAAAAACGCGGAGAATAATCGATGCCTTCTATGAGGAGTTCAATGCGGTCGTCCTGAAGCTGAACAAGATTCACCAACTCTACGACATTGAGATGGACCTCTCCGTGCTGAAGGAGATACCCATGAAGATGCCCTTTGGGGAGAAATAGAGCATTCGTTTCACGGGAACCATCGCGTGATATTGGCGGGGTTCTCCCTGGACGACTTGAAGCGGTTGACGGGATTTTCCCAATCCGGGTACCCAAGGGCCACTCCTAGGATCACCTCTTTTTCCTCCGGAATATTGAGCTGATCCTTGATTTCATCCTCAAAGGCTGTGATAATTCCGACGGGGCAGGTTCCGAGGCCATGGGCATGGGCGGCGAGAACCAAGTATCCAAGTGCTGCCCCGACACACAGCGACCGAGTCTTGGGGAAGGCTCGATCCATGCTGATAATGATAGCCGTTGGAGCTCCGTAGAAGTCGAAGCTCCCCTCATTTATGAAATCCTCAAAGGAAACCCCTAGTTGCTCCACATAGGGCTTCATCTCGTGAAAGAGTTGCTTCCGCCTTCGATCCACCTCCGGAGGGAGAGGCCTCGTAGCCTGAGGGCTACAGGAGACCCTTTTTTCGCCATAGGCTTTCAGAAGGCGCCGGCACAGCCTCTCCTTTTCCGTGCCGCGGACTACCGTGAACTCCCAGGGCTGAAGGTTGATGGCTGAAGGTGCTTTTATTGCTAATTGGAGAAGAGTTTCGATGATCTCCTTGGGAACCGGGTCAGACTTGAAGGCCCGTATGCTCTTTCTTCCATGGATAGCCTCAAACAATTCCATACTCCTCCCTCCGCTTTTCAATCCCGAAATTACTGTATACCCGTGCCTTCGGATTGACAACCCCCTCCTTTCTGATACTGAGTGTTGCTCAGGGCCTACAAGCCCCGAGGACCACGAGGAAAAGACCCTTATCCCTTCGCTTCAGTCCTCCTTGGTCTGTTGCCCGAATTTCCCTCCGCTCACAGTTCGTTTTTCCGGTTTTCCAGGGATTCCCAACTTTGACGGGCTGTTGCCCAAAACCCATTCCGCTCACCGAAAATAATTTTTGACCATTCTAACGTTCCCTTGACTGCAAATCCAAAACTCGCCCTTTGGGCTCAAACAGTTTGATTTGCGGCCGTTTCGCTTTACTAAGAATGGTTACCAAAAATTCTTTAATGTTTGCTCCAGAGATATGGCAACAGCCCGTTGAACTTTGACATTAACTCTCGTGTTCGTGTTTCGTGTCCGTGCTCGTGAAACGTGTTCGTGGAGCGTGTTTCGAGCTCGTTTTATAGTTTTTCAGCGACCCTGAAAACCTCCTTGACAAAAAGCAAAGCGTTTCTATCCTTAGGGTATCGTATTGTATCAGGACATATTTCCTCCTGAGGGAGCTCGGTGCCCGCGAGAATCCTTAGCATGATCGTTTCATAACCTCGAAATCAAAGGAGCCAGCTATGATACGGTTCAGGGTATGGTTCAGATGTGCTGCTATGCATGATCCGGTAAGCCCAATTGTGGTGAAACCGGCCCTCATTGGGTGGGATGCCAAGGAGAGGAAAGTTGACCTCCAGATCGAAAGGACATTCACCGGTGAAGAATTGATCACGAGAATGAAGGGATGGATTACCGTAGATCCTTCTCGTGTGATCGAAGTAATTGGCCAGTATGGCAGGTTCAAGGTTTTAGATGATCGAGATTTGGTGGTGGAACTTGAAGATGAAGAGGATTTTGAAGGAATAATGGGCAAACTCCGAAAGCAATTCGGCAATGAGGTGGATTTAGAGCCTTACATTTGATGGCAGGAGTCAATCTCGTTGCGGAAATCACCCGGAGGAACCTCATCTATCCCCCTTTAATATGGCATGCCTTGCAGGTGATTGGCCCCGTCTTCTTCCCTTCGGCCCTGAGCTTTTGGTGGCATCCCTTATAACAATTCTTATGAAACGTATCCTTCAGGTCGTCATGGCAGGATGAGCACTTATTGTACCCACCCTTCATGTCCACGTGATGGCACGCATCACAATCAGAGCCGTAATCCTCGGTATGCTTCGTGTGGGTAAAGGACACCTTCCCCCATGTTGATTTCTCAGCGTAGTAAACCATGTCAGGGGGTTCCTTTTCCGGCTCCGCCACCTCTTTCTTGGCAGCCTTGTGCTTCTCCTTCGGCACAACCGGTCTCACCTCAGACTTAGAGGTTGTTTCCCTCTTCAGTGGGACCTCCGGCAACCCACCTTTGATATGACATCCCCTGCAGGTGGTTGGTCCCGTCTTCTTCCCCTCCGCTTTGAGCTTCCGATGACATCCCTTGTAACAATTCTTATGGAAAGTATCCTTTCGATCCTCATGACAGGAAGAGCATTTATTGTAACCACCCTTCATCTCCAAGTGATGGCACGCATCACAATCGAAGCCGTAATCCTCGGTATGCTTGGTGTGGGTAAAGGTTACTTTTCCCCATGCGGTATTTTCGGCATAGTAGACCGTCTCCGGAGGCTCAGTCTCCGGCTCAGCCACCTCTTTACCGGCGGCCTTGGGTTTTTCCGGCCTCACAACGGGGCTCGCCCCGAACTCTCTGATTGGCTCCCTCTTCGGTGGGGCCCCCGGCAGCCCGAAGATGGACGTCCAAGCAATCCCCAGCGCGAACATGCAACAGAGAATCACGATAGTCCTTCTCATCCCACTTCACCTCTCTTATCGTCTTGCCATGGTATCACAGGCCCATTTAAGCAAGGGCTGATTCCGCCTCCTGAAAGGAGTTAAATATACCTGAATACAGCCACGAAGTAAACAGAAAAGGGTGACCGGAGTTTCCTGACTTTTTTGGGGAAGGCGGTTGTGCACGAGTGAAATTCAGACATCTGGGAATGCGGAAAAGGAGCTCTAAGCGGGAATGTTCGAAAAGATATGTTCACGGGCTGTTGCCCATATCCCTGGAGCGAACATTAAAGAATTTTTGGTAACCATTCTTAGTAAAGCGAAACGGCCGCAAATCCAATTGTCTAAGCCCGAAGGGCGAGTTTTGGATTTGCAGTGAAGCGAACCCTAGAATGGTCAAAAATTATTTTCGGTGAGCGGAATGGGTTTTGGGCAACAGCCCCTTGAGCGGCGAGGAGCAAGTTTTCCGGAGATCTCAGGTCACTTCGGAAGCATTGGAGCGAAGAAATAAGCGCGTTCACCGTTGAAAAGCATATTTCCATGTTAAATTAATAGGTTACAAAAATTCTAGGTGGAAAACTGAGGAAACTCCGGAAAAGGGTGAAGCTTCCTAAGGTTCGAGGGGACATCGTTCTCTTCTCGCTTCGGTGCCTTTTGCTCTGTTGCCCGAATTCCCCTTCGTTCACCCTCGTCCAGCAGGTCTCGCTCAGGGACAACGGTTTCTTCCTGAACCGTCGAGCCTGTTCCTATCTGCCGAACCTCCTTTCCCTCTGTTGAAAACTCCTTATGGCCCGCAAAAAATCGATTTTTCGAAAGGCAGGCCAGTAGACGTCGCAGAAATAGAATTCGCTATAGGCGCTCTGCCATAACAAAAACCCGCTCAATCTGATCTCACCGCTTGTCCTTATGATAAGGTCTGGGTCCGGGAGGTCCAAGGTATATAAATGCCTGCCTATTTCGTCAGGGGTTACATGTCCTATAATGTCCTCTAAGGATGCCCCATGACTCAATTTTTTCCTAACCAGATCCTTAAAGGCGTCAGCTATCTCCTGGCGTCCTCCATAGCCCAAGGCGATATTGAGAGAGAGATTGTCATAGTTCCTTGTGGCCTCCTCGGCTTCCTTGATCACCCGTCTTGTCGTTTCGGGGAGAAGCTCCATCTTACCGATGGCCTTGATCTTCATTCTCCTCTTATGGGTGAGGGGATGGTGGGCCAGTTCTTGGATCTTCCACTCGATAACCTGGAGTAATTCCCTCACCTCCTCCTGCGATCTGGATAGATTTTCCGTGGAAAACACCCAGATCGTGATAGTGCGAATCTTCAATTCCTCGCACCAGGACAAGACTTCGTCGAGCTTGTCTGCCCCCATTCTATGGCCTTCGGTGATGGTCTTTAGCTTCTTTTCAATGGCAAATCTTCGATTTCCGTCCAGAATGAGCCCGATGTGACGGGGCGGGGGAGTGCTCTTCACCTCCGATAGGAGCTTATTTTGGTATATGTGGTAGATGAGGTCTTTGATAGCCTTCATTTTTCTTCCCCTATTGTAACACCTTTTCGTGGAGTGTAAATCATATTTTTCTGGGGACCGGGATCAACACGTTCTGGTGACATGGTTGTCCACGAGCGAAATTCAGATACCTGGGAATTCGGGCAACAGACCAAAAAGCGCTATAGCGAAGGGGCAATCGTGTTCACGTGTGAAAAGCATATTCCCACGTAAAGTCAAAAGGTTACAAAAAATCGAAGTGGAAAGACCAGGAAACTATAGGATTTTCATTATTGCAAATCCTCGGCAGTTTCCATTATAATGTGGTGTTGTTGGAAAGCACGTCGACAATCGTATCACAACGACCGAAAGGAGATGTCTTTCAAAGATGGAATTTTTATACGTGATCTTGGATTACTACCAACAGAATAAACTTCTTTTCGTTATTGTGGCCTTCATTATCCTCGTTCTGCTCTTATTCCGGTTCAAATCCTTTCTCTTCAGATTATTTCTCATCGCACTGGTCCTTTTCGGAACATACGTCTTTATCGCCCATTTCGCGGCAATCGCCACGAAACAGAAAAAGGCCTTGATCGACAGCTACTTCCCGAGGGAACGCCTGAAGTGACGCTCACATAATGGTTGGCAGATATGAAGGCGATTTTCTGGTGGGCTTTCCACCTCCTAGCGCTCTTATTCTGTGCGGGGTTCCTCTTCCTGGGAATCAATATGCTCAGGCGAGCCTATGGAATGGAATACCCCCTCAATTTCTTTGTTGCCTTCTTCGGTTCATCCATGATGATCCTTGTCAGCGCTGCTTTAATCGTTGGCCTCGTGATCAGGATAATCTTCCGCTGGCGAAGCCCAATGGATAAGCAGCTAAACCAGGGATGACTTCCCGAGGATAGGGGGGCCGGATCTCGGAAAAGGGCATGATAGAATACAAGGTAGTGGAAACCAGCAGCGTTACCGACGATGAATTGGAGAGGATCATCAACGAATGGGTGGGCAGGGAGTGGTCCTTTGATAGTATCCATTTTGTCGTCCGAGATGCCTCAAGACGTCCGTCTATGGCCTTTTTGATGTTCACCAAGGAGAAAGAGGAGAGGGAACGATCCTGATTATCCAATGAGGAAACGAGCATGAAAAAGGAACACGCTATTATTGTTTTCTTACTTCTCTTCGTGTTGAGCCTTATTCACATCATTTACCTCTATAGGGGCCCGATCAAGACCCTGAAAAAGGAGACCGTCCAGTTGGGCGCGGACCTTGAGTCGCTCAAAAAGGAGGGGAAGATAACGGCTGAAAGGACGGAGGAGGAGAAAAAGGGGCTTCAAGGGAAGATCGGTGCTTTGCAGGTTCAGATCAAGAAAAAAGAGACGGCCCTCAAAAAGCTCAAGGAGGAGACTGACCTATACCAGCGGAAATTGACAACGCTCAAGAAAGAGGTCGAGATGAAAGAGGGAAAGGTGAAGGAGTTGACGACCCGGGAGGAGATAAAATCCCAGGTTTTATCTACCGTAAAAAAACAAGTGGAAGAGTTCCACAGGACTGTCGAAAATCTAAGGAAAGAGGGTGAGGCCAAGGATCAGAAGGTGGCTGAGTTGAGCCGGAAAGTCGAGAAGGACCAACAAGAGAAAAAGTTGTTCCAAATGCGAATAGAAAACAGGGACCACGTGATTCGGGATTTGAGAAAAGAACTGGCACAGCTTCAGAAAAACCTGGAGAATGTCGAGGCCCAAAGCCAGGAGAGGGATCAGATTATCCAAGATTTAAAACGACAATTGGGGGCGGCCCAAAAACCTGGAGCCGCCCCGTCTCCCGGGGGGAGCGCTAGATAGCCGGGATTCCTTGTGGAGTTTCCTGAGTTGGAAGCGAACGGTCTTGTCTATGAGCAAATTTGCCGGAGGAATGGCGTATCTACCGAGGGCGAGTGGGCCACCATTTCGGAACCGGTTGTTGCCCGGGTTCCCCGGAGGAACATCATACAGTGTTGCAGTGCTTCGGTGCTGCAGTCGGAAAGGGGAAAGAGAATAGAGGTTGGAGAGGGAAGGTAAAATGACAAATGACAAATGGCAATGAGTTGGTTGGTTGTATTTGTTTGATTGGTTTTATTGGCTAAAAATGGAAAGTTCAAATGGCAAATGATTAGGTCCAAACCACGAGCACGAAATTCACGGACACGGATCACGGACACGAAACACGAACACGCGAGTCAATGTCAAAGTCCAAATGGAGAAATCTCTGGCAGAACGGAAAAACGAGCTCTGAGCGCGAATCAAAGATTTTTGAGCGGCGAAGAGCGAGTTTTTTCGAGATGTCAAGCGAGAGATTGGAGGCTGAAGGCGAAATGACAAGTGACCGATAACTGATAACGGACACGGACAACAGGCACGGACACGCAACAGCACGAGGTATTCAATGGATAAGGGGAAAATCCTTATCGTAGACGATGAGGTGAGTATCTTGGAGTCCCTCAGCGGGATTCTGGAGGATGAAGGGTATCAGACGATTACCGCCAGAAATGGAATAGAAGCCTTGGAAGTATCGGGCAGGGAATTTCCGGATGTGACCTTTTTGGACGTCTGGATGCCCGATATGGATGGCTTGGAAGTCCTGAGAAGGCTGAGGGCTCAAGACCCTGATAGGGTCATTGTCATGATATCTGGACACGGGACCATTGCATCAGCGGTGAAAGCCGTGAAATCAGGGGCTTTCGATTTCATCGAGAAACCCCTCAACATGGATGAGATTCTCCTCTCCCTGCAAAAGGCGATGGAACATCGAAGCCTCGTGATGGAGAACAGACGACTTCGCGAGATCGTCCGCAGACAAGACGCGCAGGCACAGCTCTTCCTATTTCCCAAGATGGACCCAGGCGAAACGGAAGCCCCGGTTCCTTCTCCAGTAACGACCGCGGAGTCGCGTCCCGCCCGCTCCCGTAGCCTCCGAAAAGGGAGAGGGCTTCGTCAGAAAACCTTGAGACAGAGCATGGTTCTTTATGGAACAGGCCTGCACTCTGGATTGAAGACGGGCCTCATGCTCCTGCCCCTTCCCCCCAACAGCGGGATCCTCTTTGGGAACATTTATGACGAGCACACAGTTCCGGGAAAGTTGATGTATGTGGAAGAGACGGATTACGCAACCTCCTTGAGGAAGGGACGGATAACGGCCAAGACCATAGAGCATTTCATGGCTGTTCTCCATGCATACGGGATCAATAACCTCTTGGTGAAAATGAACGAAGAGATTCCTATTATGGATGGTTCGGCCCTTGATTTCTGCAAAATCATAGAAGAAGCCGGTATTGAGGAACAAGACGAAGAATTAGCGGAGTTGGTCATCGAGCGTCGATATTCGCTGGGGGAGATTGATCCCGATAACAGGTATATCTCTATCGAACCATCAGACTACTTCGGAGTCCGATATGTGCTCAATTACCCGCCACCCATCGGACAGCAGGAGTATACGTTCATCATGAGGGATGAGGCGGTATTTAAGGAGGAGATTGCGCCTGCCCGAACCTTTGGTTTCCTCAAGGATATCAAATCATTGACGAAGATGGGATTGATAGAAGGCGGGAGATTGCACAATGTGATCCTCCTCGATGAGGGGAGGGTTATGAATACCACCCTCAGGTTTCCCGATGAGTTTGTACGGCATAAGATTCTGGACATTATAGGTGATTTCTACCTCTTCAATCAGCCCATCAAGGGCTGGATTACTGCCAACATGACGGGCCATAGCGATAATATCGCCCTGCTCAGGGAGATTCAGAAGGAGGTTGGATAATCAATGTGGAGAGCCGAGAGGTTATGGCCTAGTCCTCAGTAGCGGATACTCGAAAGGGCGTCTCCAATTCCCCCAACGGTTTTAAGAAGGTGTATTTAACGGGTTCGAGGACCAATTTCTTTCCCGCTAAACTGA
>Ga0209636_10002782_pt1 | contig 17829 bp, 11 predicted proteins | sample DeeMarSWOR152_54_FD_187464 | JGI IMG/M metagenome (GOLD analysis project Ga0209636, IMG submission 187464) | Marine sediment microbial communities from White Oak River estuary, North Carolina - WOR-1-52-54 (SPAdes) (version 2) | ecosystem: Environmental > Aquatic > Marine > Intertidal zone >... | reverse complement strand
CGATGAATCTTCCCTCCCTGATTTCTCCTCTCAACAGCAGTACTCTGCACCCTTGTGCAAACTCCTGAGGGGTGATGGGCTCATTCTTCACCGTATCTCTGGTAACCACCCCATACCTATAAAATATCTGGCGTACCCGATCCAGAGTACGTGCATTCCCCTCCTTGGTGAGGGCCCATCTTCCCTTTTCTACGTGGATGCCCTTTCTTTTGATATTTGTACAGATTTGTTTACCATCCACTTCTTCAGGAGAGTGGGTCAAATCCCAGGCAGCAGACATGCCAGACATGATGGTACACTGTCTTACTGAATCATAAGAATCGTTTTCCAGCATTCCCAGCTGAAACAGTCGGAGAACCGCTCTGCACACCCGATTTCGATCCATTTGAGTGCCAGTAACAATTCCCTCAAAGGAGAGTGAAGGCCAGATATCCAGACGAAGCACTTCAATAATTTCTTCACATTCTGCTTTTATATCTTCAAAATAGTCTCTACTATTGGTGTTAACCACGAAACTAAAATCTTCTGTACAGTATAGCTGAATGGCCCCTCTATTGGGCAATTCATACAAAACGTGGTCCGGCAATGGATTGAACCTTCCGAAAGAAATCTTTTTCTCTGCTATTAAATCATCCACCATTTCTGGTGTGTAGTCAGAAACTCTGGTGGCCAGCAAGTACCGTTCCCAGCACGTTGTGTGTTCTTCCCAGGTTTGAAGTTGTCTTACTGCTTTGTATACTCCTTCTTTTCCCTGCAATTGCGTTTCGGGGTGGACATGCTGCCATTTTAGCATGAAATCCACATATCGATCAGGAGAGAGAGGTTTTACCTGTTCTTTTAATGAGCGTAAACTCCTTCTGTGAAGTTCCTCCAGTGTTTTTTTCCAGCACCACTGGGGGGAATCCTTGGTACCCACAAAAGAACCTTCACTGACCAGCCCTTGCTCCTCCAGTTGTTCCAACACCTCTGTAATAGCTTCTGAGGGCAGCCCGTATCGTTCCATTAATTCATATTTGGTTACTGGACCATGATGCATCAAGAAGTTCTTGATAACAGCTGCCTGGGATGAAATACGGTCTTTTTCTGAGCGTAACTCCTGAGGAATCCACTCTTCATCCACGTAGACTATCTCCCCCCGGGTTAGAATGCCCACCAGTCTAAAGGCATGAAGTCCTTTCATAATACCTGCAAACTGTTCCTTGGTGTGCCGGACAAAGGCTGCCTTATACACATTGAATAGTTCAGTGGGGATCCACCGCTGTTCAGGAACAGCAAAGGGAATACGCACCTGTACAATCCGTTTTTTGTTACATAACTGTTCCAAAAGTGATTTAGCCTTATCTGGGTGCAGAACCCGTTCTTTTATCTCCTCTGTGGTGACATCCTGGAGTGCCTGAACGATTCTGGCCAGTTCATCTTCAGAGCGTGCTTTCTGACTGATCAAAAGGAACTGTAGTTCCCTTTCTACAGCGATAACCTCTTCTTCTACAAGCAGTCCTTTTATTAGATCCTCATCGATGAGCTGTTTTAACACCTGTCGATGCAGGTGGATCAATCGCAGTTTTCGCTCCTCATTGGAGATCCTCCCAAAATCCCCACATTGACCTACCAGAAGTAACTGATGAATGAAAGGAGAAGGAGTTCTGGTCTCATAAAAGGAAACATCGATCTTTTTTTTCTCTATTTTCTCTAAAATTTCCATCAAATGGGGGAGATCAAAGGCTTCTTCTGCACTTTCTCGTAACGCTTCCTTTACAATGGGAAAATTTTTATCATTTCTAAGTTCGTCAAGGAGTTCAGCAGCTTTTAGACTCTGCAGCCATACAGGAGTCTTTTTCCCTGCATATTCTCTGAGTATGAGGAAAGAACGCACTGCACAGTGACGGAATCGAGAAGTAAAAATGGGAGAATTCATTAATATATCCTCCATGTTCTCCTCCAAGAACACAGTATCTACTGCATGGAAAACTTCTTCAGGAGAAAGATGTACTCCCTCTGGAAAGGTGAGCAAAATACCATCATCTACAGTGGCCACATGTGCTTGAACATGGAATATCTTCTGCACAGCTACCAGTAATGCATATCCCCAGAGATCGTTTATTCTCACTCCAAAGGGAGAGTGCACAGCTATTTGGGTTTGTCCCAGTTCATTCTTGAAGGATTCCACCACAATACAGGTATCTGAAGGAAGGATGCCCAAAATCATGTACTGCTCTCTATAGTATTTGGCCAGGGCAGCAGCACCATTTACATCTAGCAAATACTCTTTTTGGAGCCACGCTTCCACTGTGGTACTGGCTATCCATTTTTGCATTTCTCGTTTGAATCGTCCCACTAAAAGCCCCAGATCATAGGTCCGGGAGGGTCGGGCACCTCCCCAGTAGGGAATAGTGGGGGGTACTCCAGAAACCCGCTGCACAAACACTTTTTTCTTATCCAGCCCTGTCAACTGCCATGCCTGAGATCCCAGTATGAACACGTCACCAGGGCGGATTCGTTCTACGAACCCCTCATCTAAAACCCCAATCTTTGATGTGTCTGAATACACGTGGTAATGAGAAACATCAGGTATTGCCCCACCACAGCGAAAGCAAATATTTCGGGCACCGCGGGCACCAGTTATTTTCTTATTAACTCTATCGTAGTAGATTTTAGGGTACACCTTGCGGGAGATCTGGGAAGAGAGCATGTCCATTGTCTTATCAAAATCCTTTCTGCTCAGATCATGGTAACAATATGATTTCCTCACCATAGTATACAACTCATCAGTATCCCACTCATCTGCAGCTGCGCAGGCCACAATCTGCTGAGCTAAAATATCTAAAGCATTGAAAGAGATGGTAGTGGTATCAATCTGTCCATCTGCGATTCCTTTTACTAAAACTGCTGATTCTGCCAGATCGTCTGGATCTACAGCCACAATTCGCCCCTTGCTGGTCTCTTTTAGTAAATGACCAGCTCGTCCAATTCGCTGCATACCACTGGACAAAGACTTGGGACTTTCCACATTGCACACCAAATCAATGTTCCCGATGTCTATCCCTAGCTCTAAAGAGGAAGTAGCCACCACTGCATCTAATTTGTTGGATTTGAGATTCTCTTCCAGATTCTGGCGAATCAATCGAGACATGGACCCGTGGTGGCTCCCAATTGATAATCCGTGTTCTTCGCCAATTTCTCTCAGGTGTAAGGCCATGTGCTCTGTTCTGTACCGGGAATTGGTAAAAATTAGTGTCGTCTCATGGGCTTCAATCATTTCAATAAGTTTCAGATAGGCAGAATTCCAGATCACATCGTTCTTTGCCTCAAGCAGATTATCAACAGGAGAAACAACCTGCAAATCCAAATGCTTTCGTGCTCCAATAGTGACAATCTCGCATGGTCTGGACGTGCCATCTGCGTTCATTCCTGTCAAGAATTTGGCAATCTCTTCCACTGGTGACTGGGTGGCTGACAATCCGATTCTCACTGGGTTATACCCTAGAAAGGATGTGAGCCGTTCTAAAGACAAAGATAATTGAACTCCCCGTTTGGATCCAGCCAGGGCATGAATTTCATCCACAATGACGTATTCAATGTTTTTGAGGTTTTCTCTAAATTTCTTGGTGGTTAATATGATGTACAGGGTCTCAGGCGTGGTAATGAGGATATGGGGAGGTTTTCTAGCCATTTGGGCCCTTTCTTTGGAAGTAGTATCCCCTGTTCTTACCCGGGCACGAATGGGCTGGCAGTGGATGGATTTTTCCTTTAAGATTTTCAGAATTCCTCTCAACGGTTGATACAGATTTCTGTGAATATCATTACTCAATGCGCGTAAGGGCGATATGTACAACACATATATTGTGTCTTCCAGGTCATTATTAATTGAGCGTTTGAAGAGTTCATTAATGCAGAATAAGAAAGCAGCTAGTGTTTTTCCTGAGCCTGTTGGTGAGAAGATCAAGGTATTTTTTTTACGAGCTATGAAAGGCCATGCCTCTCTCTGAGGAGGAGTTAGTGTATCAAAGGTAGCCAGCACCCACTCTCTCATGTACTCCTCAAAGAGTTCCATGACAGTTCGATCAGTTTGGGTGAACTTTTTCATAACTATTACCCTTTTCACAGAGCTTTTTATAGGTTTCTATCAGCTAGCAGGTATTGCTTCACGTATAGAATTTTTGCACACTTTTTATGAGGTACATAATTTGCTTGGTGAATCTACTGCTTCCATCGCCCAATGTCTGAACTGGTATGTAAGGTTATCTATCAATATGCACGAAATTGTGAACTCACTGCATAAAAAAAATCCCAGAATTTCACGGTTCACAGAATATTAAATGCCAAAAAATGAATTGGCGGAGAGTATTTCTCACTGTTAGATTCTGGTTCAGCAGTAATATCACTTCTTTATCATTGATATAAAGAGCATGGCTGCAAAGACGATTGCTGTAACGATACCAAACACCACCAGGATGCTGAAGAAAATCAATGCAGTCATCTGAGGGTTACTCAGTGGATTGGAAAGAAAAGCCAATAGTAAAGCAGGGACCACCAGATACTCATAATCTTTGATCCAATCTTCCATTACCTTTTCCCATCTTCCTCCGTATAAATGTATTACGTTAACCAGCAGCACACTTCCGGAAAATCCTAAGAACAGTCCAAAAATAGTGTAGCTGTAGTTAATGAGCTGTAATTGCACTCCTCCCAGAGTATATGAATCCAGCATTCCCGTATATTGTGCAATGTTTAACCCAAAGAACATGCAGATTTGGGGAACCAGTGCCGGTATGTAAAATCTTTTGGTGTGCAGCTTTGAAAATACTTTTTTATCATACAAGAAGAAGGCAAAAAAGACTCCCAGAAAGATGCCAGTGCATCCAGAACAGGTGACAAACTGCTTTCCCGCCACGTAGTAGGAGGCCATATCCCACTGGTCACAGAAGAACCCGCAGAATTTAAATAAATAATTGTACAGTGTTTCTGTCCATTGAGGAGTCGCTGCAATCCAGGAGGGGACATGTCTCATATTGGAGTACACCAGGGTATCCCACAAAGCATGACTGATGACAGGGGCCAGCAGATTTTGTGTTTTTTCCATTTCCAGACTGAGTATGATAGACCCCACACAGCTGATGACCACAATTTCAGCTAGAGATATCAAGGTCCTCATGGAGGAAAAGACAGCAACCTTGTATAACCCAAATAGAATAGTAACAATAGCTATTCTGGAGATAATTTTAAAATCCTCAGACAGCTTCCCCTGTAAATATCCTCTAAAAAAGAACTCCTCTGCTGCAGCCACAATAATTACAGCAGTTATAATCTGAATATTAAATGCAATGTGTGTCAGGTCAAGTCTCTTGTACCCGATATAGATAGCAAACATGGCTAGTCCAATGACTATTCCCACTGCTGCATTGATAATCCACTTCTCTTTTTTGAGCTGAAAATCCTGAAAGCTGTCAATAGTTTCAGTCCACATGTAGAGCACTGCCAGAAAGAGGACAATTGATAGCAACTGGAGCCAACTTCCTCCTGCATAGTACAGATAGATGACAGCACATAATCCGACAGCAGCCAGTATGGCTAGATACGACGTTTTCATCGTGGTGATTTTTTCTGTTAGACTCATGAGATCCCTCCTATGTATACAATTCCTGAAAGCAGGATACTTGCAGCACAAAAAAAGAAGGAGTGAATATAAGCCTTTTCATAGGTGTGTTCCTTTCGGGTTAAGTACCCAATGTACCCCAGCCAAGGCACCAGTATCACATAGAGGAAAAACCATACAGATAAAAATTTTGACCAAGCAAGAAGGGGGAACAATACCAAGGGTACAGCTAAGCCGGAGAGCACAATCAAACGGGCCCTTCTCAATCCTATAGTTAAGGGAACAGTATCCACATCCAATGCAGAATCTCCTTTCAAATCTATGAAATCCTTACTTACGCTCGCTCCTGCAGTCTGCATGGTCAAAATAGCTGCAATCACTAAAACAGGGTAATCTATTGGAGAATAAATAAGATAACTACCCACCAGGGGGATGAATACATATCCTGCAGCAATAGCTAAAGGGGCTAAAGGACCACGTGCTTTGATTCGAGTGGGCCGCACTGAATAGGCAGTGCCCAAAATGAATCCTGCTATCACAAATAATGACAAAAATAGATTGAGTACGAGAACTGAAAGGATAATTCCTCCTAAAAGAAGAAAGACTGAAAAATATAAAACAGTCTCCTTTTTTATGATACCTGTGGGAATGGCTCTATACGGTCTGGTTATTTCGTCAATTTTATAATCAGTATACATGTTAAGAGTATTGGCATATCCGAGGACGAATACAGGGAACAAAACAGCAATACAGATAATATCCTGGAGAGGGGGAATGTCCTCTAGGGAGATCATCATCCCTGCAAGGATGGTAATAACCGCTGAAACCCAGGTCATGGGGCGCATGGTTCTGATCAATGCCATAATTTTCTGGAACATGATTGCAGCACTATTAATACCATAAAAGGTTTTCTGTGCACTATCTGAAAATAGCAGGCCGGAGTAGTTATCTGGTTCGGTACAAGATAATTTTCTCACATGTCAGATTTTTGCACACCAATGATGCAAGGAATTTTCTTTAAAAACAGGGCTGCCCAGAAAGGTTAGCCAGATTGTCTTTTGCTTTTCATCCTCCACAGAGCCAGAGCTCCCCCCACTGCCATGATTCCAATAACTTTTAGTATCAATGAGCTGCTGCCTGGACACCCTTTATGGGAAGGGTCTCCTCTTTCTGAAGGACAGTCATCCTCGCAATCGGTGACTCCATCTTTGTCACTGTCTACTTCACAGCCCTGCGCATCCACTTGCTTACATCTACTATGAGGACACACATCTCTGCAATCTTCAACACCATCTCTATCTGAATCTATGAATGGACATCCTCCGCCGCAATCAACTCCATACTCTCCGCAATCCTGTTTTCTGTTAACACAATGATCTTCACACGGATCATGTTCTTCAATAGTTATGGTGCACTGTCCAAAATCACACAAATCACAAAATTCACAGTCTCCAGGGCAGGGCATTTTGAGCATGAAGGTACGTGGTCCTAATGGAGGCTCTGCAGTTACTGTTATATCGTGTGTGTGACCATCACCTACTCCTTCGCAGAGGAGCGTTTCATTCATGACTGCATCGTAAGCCCACAGTTCGAATTCTTCTCCTTCGTATGGTGTAAAATATACAGTAATCAGATCACCAACCGTGTATGATACATCACATCCTTTTTCAGTCCATACCAGCTGTTCATTGGATTGACCAGGTGGAACAGCTGTGAGCAAAAGTATGCTCACACTGATAAGGGAAATTTCCATTTTCTTCATGGTAACACCTTTTCTATCTACACCACTTTTGAGGTGAACAGCTTCAGTAGTCCGATTTTATTATGCAGGAATTGGGAGTATGGTCCCGCTTTCCGGCACAATTTTAGAACGTTCAACTGTAATAAAAGGTTTTCCATACAGTGTATGGAAACACCTGCAGATCATAGTATTGAGAAAACACCAGTTAGCCTACCAATTTGATCGAAAAAAGAAAAAAAAGGAAAATTCAAGATTCGAATACTGGATTTACTCCCTTTTGTACACGGCAGCTGATCCGAAGAGCAGAAGCACTCCCAGCAAAACAGTTCCTAGACAACTTCCCGCATTGTCTACAGTGACGTTAACTGTATCATCATCAACGAAGCCATCGCCGGAATCGTAACCCTTCACTGTAACTGAGTGACTGCCATCGCTGTCGCCAGTGGTATCCCAATCCCATGAGAACGGTGACGTGTTGTCAGTGTACCGTGGCGTGCTTTCTGAGTCAATGTAGAACTCCACTTTGACGATTTCTGGGTCAGCATCGCAGGTGACAGCGACTGTTCCTGACACTGTCTCGCCTTCTGACGGATCAGTAATCTCTAAAGGCTCAGGCTGCGGCAACACTTTGTAGGGATCATCTGCGTACTCTAATAAGTACATGATACCGTCCGTGTTGTCTGCACACATAGTGGGCAGTATTGAAGGTGATGGGTAGAATCCGCCACCAGCCAATTCAACAGTCCAGGAGAAACAAGGTATGGCATCGTTCTGGGTAGTTCCGTAGCTCCAATCGTCAGTAGTCCCATCAGCTATGTATAGATCAGAAGCCTGCTGGGGTGTGTACCCAGTGTAGCTGGCGTATCCCTGACCAAGGAGTTCGTGAACCTGTCGATCATCTGCATCTGCGATAGGATTGTAAGTGTAACCCCACGGCCACAAGACCAGATTACCGTAGGAGTGGTAGGTCACCAGTAAATTAATGTCTGGGTGGGCATTGAAAAAGTCGCGGACCGCTGCAGTACAGGGGGCATCAAAGGGCTCATATCCTCTGAAAGTTTCTGATGTACAAGACCCTGAAGAGCCACTTCCACCCCACTGGTAACTGTAATTCCTGTTGGGGTCAGTACCAATACCACCAGTACAGGGCTGTCTGTTCTTCCGCCAGTTGCGTCCACTGCCGTAGCCGCCGCCAGAGTCATCGTATACCTTACCATCGGGGTTGACAATAGGAATGATGTAGATCTCTCTGGTGTCCACGTAATTGGTCACATCAGGGTCTGTCCCGTAGTTGTCAGTCAAATAGTTAATAATGTACATAGCCACATTAACAGTGGCTGCTTCTCTGGCGTGGTGCATGGCACAGATGAATACTTCAGGTTCAGATTCGTTTGTGGCCACATTATCTGAGATTTTGATCCCCGGGATGTCTCTTCCCTCGTACGAAGTTCCTATGGAGAAGGTTTTGGCAATAGAAGAATGATCTGATTCGATCTGGGGCAATTCATCGACCACTTCTGGATAGGTGTAGTACTCAGGTTCCAGTTCAAAAGTTCCCACATCATCCAAGTTTGAGACCACTTCTACAGTGAACCCAGAAAGGTATAAGGTGAGCAGTTCCTCGTATGAAACGAGAACAGTCATGTACCCTCCCTTCAGGTCTACTGTGGCAATATCAACACCCATGCTGCCAACGAACGTCCTTAAGTACTTGTTCTTTGCGTACACATTTACTTCCAGCATTTCTGCTCCCTGGTATTCGCTGAACATGGTAGTATCTATTCCCTTCTTCAGTACAGAATGGGGCAGTTTTATCATGTATTCGTCGTTGCCCATCTTCTTGAGGTCTTTCTTTGCAATGTTGACAATGAAGTATCCTAGTCCAACTTCGGTGATTGTCATATCGACACGGTCAATGACTGCAGCAATGGCGAAATGGTACTGGAATATGGCCATGTCCACATCAGTGAACTTTGCTGTGATGAAGTGCTTTTCTTCTGAGATCTTCTCCAGCTGGAATACCAAGAGGTCTTCTTTTTCTCCAGCCACTCTGATGTGTATAGTAAGTGTATTTCCTACTCCAGCAGCTGTTGAGAGAACCAGTATTGCTGTTAAGAACGCTAAAGCTCCAATTTTACCTTTCAATTCTTTCACCTCCTATTTGGTTGTTTGCACATTTGTGCACTTTTATTTTTCTCATTAATGAATAATGAGCGTTATCGTACTAGACATCAGAATAAAAGAAAAAAGGAAATAAATTAAGGTTCGTACTGGTTTTACCTTCTCCTGATTGCTATACCGAGCAGTACCAGAGCAGATATTATAGCTGTACCGAGGCAGGTTCCACCGCCGCACTCACAACCAATGTCTGATGCATCAGCTGGTGGAGATACACCAGGGTTGTTAATGACCTGGTTGACGGCAGCGTAGGCGTCTACACGACCCCAGCCCCACAAAGCATCTTTGCCTGCATTGTACTTGTCAATGGCTGTGGCACCCATACAGTTCTTGATCTGCAATGGGGTTGCTGAGGAGTTTGCATCCAGCATTAAGGCAGCTACACCTGCAGCGTGTGGTGTTGCCATTGAGGTACCAGACATAGATGTGTCGCTGCAGGATGTTCCAGCCCTGGCAGCGTAGATTGAAACACCTGGACATACAATGTCAGGCTTTGTTCTGGTGTCTGTGGTGGGACCTCGTGAAGAGAAGCTTGCCAGTCCATCAGACTTATCAGAAGCACCAACAGTGATGACCTTTGTGGCATCACCCGGGGTTTCTATGGTGCAGCAGCCCGATCCGGTGTTTCCAGCAGCTACAGTAACAACCACACCCTGGTCCACTGCCCAGTTGCACTCCTGAGCAATAGCACTGGTACCGTCGCCACCAGGACCTCCAATGGACAAGCTCTCTACATCTGCTCCCTGAGCTACACCCCAGTCAACACCCTGGATAATAGCAGAATCAGGGCATGATCCACCAGAGTTGCACACCTTAGCAGCCAATAGGTCAGCGCCTGGAGCAACACCCTTGGGGGCATCTTCACCTACAGCAGTTGACGCAACGTGAGTACCGTGTCCGTGATCATCATATGGTGAGGATCCAGTACCTATGCAGTCTTTCCAGCCAATGATCTTTCCTGAGGGGAAGTCACAGTGGTTGGGGTCAACACCAGTATCAATAATGCACACCTTGACACCAGAACCATCATAGCCCATGGTCCACACATCATCTGCGTTGATCAGTGGAATACTGTCAGACAGTGTAATGTAGGATATTCCATCTTCTTCCACAAACTCGATTGCAGCTTGTTCAGAGAGAGCTTTAATTTTGGAGACACGAATGTCTACAGCAGCTCCCATACCGCTTAGGAACTCGTAGGTCACATTACCAAACTTGTTCAATGTATCAAAGGAATTGGCTTCTTTAAACCATACCAGGACACTCACGATTTCGTTTCCATTCATGCCAATGATCTTGTCTCTGATGTCCCACTTCATCTTGGCGACATTATTTGGCACTACCACTACGTATTCACTGGGACCAATCTCAGTCAAGTACATCTTGGGTACTTTGAATGTGTTGTCACCAATCTGTACTACAGGTAACAGCTCCACATTGATCTCCTTTTCAATCCTGTTCATCATGCCAGGGTTAAGATAAAAGACAAAGTAGTCAGAATCTTCACCTGCAATCTCCACATTCAACTTTAATAAATCTCTGCCTTCGTACCCAAAGGTCTGCACGTGAATAGTTGCTTTGCCAGGCTTAGCATTTACAGTAACTAGTGAGAAAATCAGCACAGCTAATGTAGCAAATACAAATACCTTTCGACTCGTTTTCATCTTTTCACCTCCTTTTTGTTTTGTTGGTACCTGCATATCTTTGTGTCAATACAGGTGTATTTTCTATCGGGTTACGCTATATAAATCTTTCGGTTGATAATTTGCACACGCAAAGGGTGGCACTAAAAAGAAGAAAAAATGAAAAATTTGGACTAAAGCTCAAACTCGATCACAGATAATGGAGAAGGACCGGAAAAAGTAGTGTTCCCATGCAGTGTGACCGGCGTACACCCACCAAAAGCGGGAGTATTCCGATACAGCAGCCAACAGCCATCACCAGCAGCCCTGTAAATCCAGTAATAATTGATATTATAAATACTAGTATACTACAGGTGAAAGCCATCAAGTACTTATAACTGATAGTCGGAAGCATTTTCAAAAGCGTTTGGGCGATGCACAAAGCAGTGACTGAAGCTACCCCTGCTGCCACCAGTCCACAGGCTAAAAGGGATACCACAGTTGAAAAATCCAACTGAATCAAATCCTGAATAGCTAACACTGCACCACTGCGTGCCTTCCCTATGGTGTACAGTCCAACCAAGGCGTACACTGCATTTGCAGTGTTAACTCCAGAAACTGCCACCAGAAACTGACGTGGTGACGATTTTACTGACATGACTGCAGTAGCATGAGCAGGACACACACCAGGAAAGAGAGACACCATAATGCCAGCTGCTGCTCCTTTTAAAATATTTGTTACCACCTGATAAGGACGTAAATGAATTCTGGAATCAAGAGGCTGTAACGGGAGCTCACTGTGACCTCTCAAACTGATCAAGAGTGTACTCAATCCGAACAGTCCACTAAATACAGGAAAAAGAATGAAATCCTCAGCCACAAGCGGGTTGGACAAGACAATGTATCCATATACTCCAGAAATCAAAAAGATGACGCAGGCCCACCCTATACTCTTCAGAGATCTTTCAGATAGAATGATGAACCCAACAATAAGAAGGAGAATATATCCTATATAGGGGTGTACTGTGTTGTATAGAAACGGAATGCAGTACACCATGGGCAGCACAAGCACACCGGATACCATGAGTGCCCCTAGACTTCCGATCACAGTGAGCTTGACTGCCTCGTATCCCCTTCCTTCCAGGAGGAGTTGATGTGCAGGTAAAACGCTCAATGCTGTATCTCCATCAGGAACGCCAAAAAGGGTGGAGGGAATGAAATCTAAAAAGGTGTGGGTAACAGCCAATGAAAAAATTACTGCTGCTCCCACCTTTCCTGAACCAGAAAAGAACCCCATGAGAGGCAGCACTGTATTGACGTGAATACCTGGAGTGAGCCCGGTGACCACTCCCAGAGAGCATCCTGCAGCACATGCCCCCAGTAATGTGAACACCTCGTTCACGTGACCACCTCAGGAAGAATCTCTGGAGTCCCCTGGTAGATGTGCAGGATGCCGGTCACTGTTATCTCCTGTCCTTTGCAAATCGTTTCTGCATCAATTCCCAGAATCTCCTGCTGATCTTTGAAAATGGGAATCAAAATGCATCCTGTGGAATCTGTTAACACTACAAAGAGATGTCTGTTAGAATTCCGTACAGATTCAATTATGCCCTGCACTCGCACTGGGTATCCCTCTGGTTTTTGCTTTACCTCAGCAATAGATTCTAACGGCAGTTCCTTCCACTGATAATACAGCACAGTCACCTGTTGTTCAATACATATTCCGAATCCTGATATTTCACCTAATCCCAAAAAGTGCTCCGTAAAAAAGTGTAAAGGACTCCCATAAAGAGTGAATTCACATTCAGTGTCATGGGTTGTGCACCAGGAAATAGTTCCGTGGAAGGGTACAAATAATGTCTCTGGAAGTTCCTTTTCTACAGTAAGGTGATCACCTTCTGCTGAGCCAATGACTGCATGAAACCCAGGGGATAGATCTGCGTGAAATTCTCCGTGCAGTGTATCAAACAGTGAATCAGAGCACTGTCCGTAGTACATGGGGGTTACCCTGTAGTGTTCAGGAATGATTTCTAACTGTCCTTTGTATTCAGATACCATACCTTCAACAGAGAGGAAATCCCCCACTGATATATCACCGGTAAAGTTGAAAAAAGGAACAATAACTGCTGCCCCATCAAAGAGTTCAACAAAGAGATGGTCGCCACTGTGTCGTAGAGAACCCACAATACCTTCACATGCTACATAGGCGCCAGGCTCCCTCACTGACGCAATCTCCATTTCTTCTGGTTTAATTCCGTGGGCCAGTATACAAAGAATTGCTAACCCCGTAACGGCACAGAAAGTTGCCCCCCCTACAAGCCCCTTGTCCCTCATAAAGGGGACCCTTCACCATGGGTATATAAAGATTTGGTTTGTCCAAAATTGTGCAATCCTCCTTCTTTTTCAGTGCAATCGCGATTCAACAGGCCCCCTGTTAGGGGCAGCATTCTCCTTTTGGTATCACATTTCCATGGGGGCAGACCCGCGGGTGATTCAGAAAGGTGCATACCTTCATTGCTATTTCTCCGGTGAGTAAATGCTCGCAGGAGCAAGCAATTTCTTCTATATTCTCTTTATCGATTTTAATAACCTTGTTCAGTAGAACTTCCATAAGTCTGTGAGCCCTGATTATTTCCCGTGCTCTATTCATTCCTTTTTCAGTTAGTAAGACGCCCTTTTGTCTTTTGTATTCTACAAACTCGTTTCTTTCAAGCTTTCTCAGCATTTCCACTGCACTGGGAGGTTGTACATCCAGAATTTCTGCAATATCTTTGATTCTGCATAATTTGACCCCTTTTTCTTTTAGCAGCCACAAAGCTTCCAAATACTCTTCACCACTTTCATTCATAAGATCATCCCTCCCATCCTTACCAGCAAGGCCAGTAATGTGGCCACTCCCGCCGTCATTGCTGTAATATATCCCATTCTCTTTATTCCAAATTCTTTAGCTAACACACCTAAGGTGGCCACACAGGGAACATAAAAGATGACAAAAACAGTAAAGGTGAGAATCTGGGTTTTGGTTAACACTGTTAAAAGTCTGGATGTGCCCAGCGCCTGGATTAGCATGACCAGAGAGAGTTCTTTCTTCAAAATGCCAAATACCAGGGTGACTCCCACAGCTGCGGGAAGACCCAGAAGGAGTGTAAAAGGGGATAATGCCCTGTTTACGTAGGTATCTAATCCCACATAGCTTAAATAACTCAAGAATATGCTCCCTCCAATGAGTAAGGGCCAGGCAATGTAGATGAATTCTCTCACCCGCAGCCAGGTTTTCAGCAACACACTTTTCCAGGAAGGGATATGATAGGAAGGGATCTCCAGGATGAGGCCGGGGGTGATCTCCGGCAGGAATCGGGACAAAATCAGCCCCATTATAACAATAATCACCAGATTAAAAATGTAGACCCCCAGTGCAGCATTGGCTGATATGAAGAAAGCCACCAACCCCAGAATAATGGTGGTGCGAGCAGCACAGGGAATCATTGTGGAAATGGTAGCTGTTATGAATCGGTCCCTGTCTGATTCTAGAATGCGGGTAGCCATAATAGCAGGGACAGTACATCCGTACCCTAATATTACAGGAATGATTGCTTTTCCGTGGAGACCGATACGATGCAAAAACGTATCCATGAGGAAGGCAATGCGAGGGAGATACCCAATATCTTCTAGAATGGCCAGCCCAATCAAAAAGGGTACCAAATAGGGAAGGACAATGCCCACACCTCCTGCAAATCCTTCAAGTACCCCTTTTGCCAGGGTGAGAGAGAGGCCGCTCAAGTACCCAGATAACTGGGGCAGTATTGCTTCAAAGGAATCCAGGATATATCCCTCCAGAATTTGTCCCACTCCAAAGACAATATTAAAAAAGGCATATAAAATGACAGCCAGTGAGACATATCCCAGATAGGGATGCATGAGCACATCATCTAATCGGTCTCTGAGAGAGATTTCAGGTTCTGTAACTGTGGCTACTCTTTCAAAAATGTTCATGGCCTGAGCGTGCCGTTCTGAAGAGATGACCACATCTGAGGGCCTGCCGTGGCTTTTTTCTAACTCTTTCTGGTATGTCTTTACTGCATCCAACGTTTCAGGGTTGCTCACACATTTGAGAAAGTAGTGATCATTTTCCAAAAGCTTCAACGCAAGTAACCGGGGGTGGACATCCAGTTTCTCACATTCTTCTGCAACTTCTGTTTCCATTTCTTTTATAATCTTCTCTATGTCTTTGCTGTACTCAACCTTCAGTGGCTTCTTTTCATTTTGTGCTGTCTCAATTGCGGCATGAAACACCTCTCTAATACCTTTCCCCTTCACTGCAATGGTGGAAATCACCGGCACTCCTAGAATTTCTTCTAATTGTTCCGTATCAATGTGGATGCCTTTTCGCTCTGCTTCATCCATCATATTTAAGCACAAAACCATGGGGACATCCAGTTCTGAAATCTGAATGGTTAATTCCAGACTCCGGGATAACAATGACGCATCCACCACATTGACCACTACATCTGCTTCATTTTTCAGCAAGTACTTTCTGGCTTCCAGCTCTGCCAGATCAAAAGAGGTCAACGAATAGGTTCCTGGCAAATCCACAATATCCATCACTTCACCAGAAAAACGAACTGTACTCTTGGTGTACTTCACTGTTTTCCCCGGAAAATTAGAGGTGACGGTCCGGTACCCTGCGACCTGATTAAATAGGGTGCTCTTTCCGGAGTTGGGCTGTCCAGCCATGGCAATGATCATGGCACTACCTCAACCAAGACCTTTCTGGCTACTCCCCTTCCTAACGCAACATCATTGGAGCGTATCTGTACTCTGACTGGTCCTCTCCATGCACTGGAACTGGTCACGAAAATGACCTGACCAGGCAAAATACCCATTTCCGAGAGTTTCTGGCGCAACCCCCACCCTCCTCTTACTTCTACCACGCGTGCCTTTTGTCCGGATTTCAGAGTGTCCAAGGTCTGTATTAGGCTCACCTAAGATCATTGCATTGATCACTTTATAAAGGTTTGGGGTTTGCGGGGTTGTCTAGGAGAAGAGAGGATTGCCGTCTTAGAGCGTAACATAATGCTGGTTATAGGCCACTCTTTTTTGCTTTTTCCTCATAAAGTATATTAAGTACATTTCTCTTGATATCAATGGCGGTTTTATGAATGATCAAGAACTCATGGAAAGAGCACGGGAAGCCTCCCTCAATTCGTACGCTCCTTATTCGCACTTCCAGGTAGGAGCAGCGTTGCTGACCAAAGAGGGTACTGTCTATACTGGATGTAATGTGGAGAACTCCTCTTACGGACTATCTGTGTGTGCAGAGAGGGTAGCAATTTCCAAAGCAGTATCTGAGGGGAGAAAAAGAGAAGATTTTGTGAAAATAGCTGTAGCTGGAAAACCTCACACCGGCGACTGGCAGTTCTGTTCTCCTTGTGGAGCGTGCAGGCAGGTCATCTATGAGTTTGCTGAAGATGGAAAATTCCAGGTAGTATACATGGACAAAAAAAGAGCTATAAAGTCTGTTTCCATCGACAAGCTACTCCCAGATGGATTCAGGTTCAAAGTCTAGTTTTTGCAGACAATTTTTCCTTTTTTTATGACAGTTTCCACCAGATTGACTCCGAAATGATAGCCCAGATGTTTGTAGTTAGGGATATCTAAAATGAGAATATCTGCTTGCTTTCCCACTTCAATAGATCCAATATCTTTTCGCCCCACAGCATGTGCGGCATTGATTGTAGATGCGCAAATAGCTTCTGCTTGAGTCATCCTCATTTTTGTACACGCCAATGAAATAACAAACTGCATGGATTCAGTCAAACAGTTGGGGTTAAAATCAGTGGCTAAAGCAATACCAACACCAGCATCAATCATTTTCCTCGCTCTTGGGTATGTACTGTTGAGGATAAAGGGGGTTCCCGGAAGTAACGTTGCTACAGTATCAGAGTGGGCCAGCTTTTTAATTCCTGTATCACTGGTGTACTCTAAATGATCGGCAGATGCACAGTGCAGATCAACTGCTAACTCAGCTCCGCCTGAGGAAAATTCATCCACGTGTAACCGAGGTGTGAGCCCGTATTCCCGGGCTTCTTCAACAATCCTGGTGGTGTCATCAAAGGAGAAGACACCTTCTTCACAGAACACATCCACAAATTCGGCCAGAGGAGCCACCTTGGGCAGCATATTATGTACATATTCAATGTAATCACCTTCAAACCCCTGAGGAACTGCATGCACCAGATAGGTGGGTACTCGTTCTACAGGGTGTTCAATATCAGCAATACACTGCAATGATTTGATCTCTGTTTCTGCATCTAACCCGTAGCCAGATTTAGCCTCTATGGTGGTGGTCCCAAATTGAAGCATCCGATTTAACGTTTTTTTTGCATTTTCTTTCAGCTTTTTTTTAGAAGCTTTTTTGGTTTTTTCCACCGTGTAGTAGATACCTCCCCCTGCTTTCATGATCTCCATGTAGGATTTTCCTTCAATCTTCATCTGGAATTCTTCCTCTCTGGTTCCATCAAAGATCAAATGAGTGTGAGGGTCCACAAACCCAGGCATTACCACCTTTTTGCGGGCATCGATTGTGGTTCCCTGGTAATCACTATCAATGTCTGATGTTTTGCTCACTGCCAGAATTTTTTGGCCATCAAGAACCACTGCACCATCTTCAATAATGCTCAGGTTCCTCATGGTGT
>Ga0209636_10002781_pt1 | contig 17830 bp, 15 predicted proteins | sample DeeMarSWOR152_54_FD_187464 | JGI IMG/M metagenome (GOLD analysis project Ga0209636, IMG submission 187464) | Marine sediment microbial communities from White Oak River estuary, North Carolina - WOR-1-52-54 (SPAdes) (version 2) | ecosystem: Environmental > Aquatic > Marine > Intertidal zone >... | reverse complement strand
GTCTTGCACGCATGTATTCGGCCTACTACGCTCCTATGGCAAAGCGTTTCATGGAGACCTACAAGCTGTCGGAAGAAACCAGGGCTAAAGTGGCCGTCAAGAACCATCTCTATGCCTGCTCTTCCCCCTATTCCCAGCAACCTGGCAAGTACACCGTGGAGGACATTCTCAACAGCAGAATGTCTGCCTGGCCGCTTCGCTTTCTGGAGTGTTGCGCCATGAGTGTGGGGGCCGCTTGCATTCTCCTTTGTGATGAGAAGACTGCCTACAAACTCACAGACCGGCCCTGCGAGCTGTTCATTGCTGGAGGGAGTCATACCCTCCGGGTGGCGGATCGAAGGCACCAGGAGATTCCACTCCTTCCTCATGAGACGCCAGAGACGTACAAGGAACTCATAAAACCCGGATCACGATATCCTGGATTTGAGAGTTTTCTGGCCTCTCGGATGGCTGCCTGGTTCTGTTATCGTATGGCAGGCATCGAGAACCCACTAGAAGACTTGGACCTCGTCGAACTTCACGACGCCTTCACTATCAGCGACATCCAGACCTACGGCGATATTGGTCTCAGGCCTTATGGCCAGGAACCAGACTATATCGAATCTGGTGATGCCTATTACATCAATCCGAACACGGAAAAACCAGGGAAGTGCCCTTCCAACCTCTCAGGGGGCCTCATCGGCACCATGCACGCTGTGGGGGCAACGGGTATCTTCCAGGGGGTAGAGTGTCTCTGGCAGGTTCAGCAGAAATACGACAGATTCCATGGGGATCCCAAGATCTGGGAGTTCTGGGGCAAGAAAAAGCCCGAAGATTGGGAGAGTCTTCAGATTCCGGACCGCAACGGATGCCAGGCCGCTTGGGTTTCCCATGCCGGTGTTGGCTCCCACGTCACAATGGGAATCCTGCGAAAAGCATGGTAGAAGAGGAGAGTCTCATGGGGAATAGAAAAGATGAAGCCCAATTCATTGGTCAGCCAGCCAAGGTAATCCAGACGGAGCCAGCCATGGTCGTCGAGTGGCCAAGGACATTCTTGCATAGGCACACTTACGGGAAATTGACACCCTTTTTCAAGGGGCTCCAGGAAGGCAGGCTCCTTGCGACACGATGCACAAACTCCAAATGCTCAGAAAACCGTCTCTGGCTACCAGCGCGGGCCGATTGTCCGGACTGTCATCAACCGATGGACTGGGAAGAGATCTCTCATCCGGTCATTGGGACCATATACACATACACCAAGGTGGCCTACGGAGGAATGGGTCTTGAGATTTCCGAACCTTACTGGCAGATCGACGTCGAGCTTCCGGGTGTCTGTACCATCTTCAAGGGATGGCTCAGGTATGGAGAACCCAAAATCGGAATGAAGGTAAAGGCTGAATTTCAGAAGGTACCCACAAACACGATTCTGAACATCTATTGGGTTCCGTATGAGGAATAAAGTTTCTGCCGTGGTCCGTGCTTGTGATTCGTGTCCGTGGTCCGGTGTCCGTTGTTGCGATTGTAAGACGGTAGTGTTTCAAGAAACGTCGAGAGGAGTCGGACAGTATCCCATGGGTAATCCAAAGATCGAGATTAGCTCTGCAACTGACCACGGACAACTGACGCGGTCCACGGACCCCAAAACGGAGAGGCTTGCCATTAGCGAGTTGCCAATTCGGAGGAGTGCCTATGGCGCTTAATTTTGACCTTGATGAGGAGCTGGAGAGCATCCGGAAAATGGTCAGGGCTTTTTCCGAAAAAGAGATCGCGCCGGTTGCCGAAGAGCTGGACGAGAAAGAGGAATTCTCCGTTCAACTCACACACCGAATGGGAGAGCTCGGCCTGTTGGGTCCCTTCGTCTCTGAACAGTACGGGGGGTCTGACATCGGCTATATGGGGTATATCATCGCCACAGAGGAGATTGCCAGGATCGATGGCTCCCAGGCTGCGACCCTTGCTGCCGGAAATTCCCTGGGGATTTATCCCATCTACACCTTTGGAAGCGAGGAGCAGAAGCGCCAGTGGCTTCCAGACCTCTGTGCCGGTCAAAAGCTTGCCTCTTTTGGCCTGACAGAGCCCGACGCTGGCTCAGATGCTGGAGATTCGAAAACCACGGCTCTCCTGGATGGGGACGAGTGGGTCATCAACGGAAGCAAGATCTTCATAACCAATTCTTCCTCTGATATCAGCGCGGTGTGCATTGTCCAGGCTGTAACGGGTAAAAGGCCTGACGGACGAAAAGAGCTGAGCTGCATTCTGGTGCCCAATGGAACTCCAGGCTTCAGTGCCAAGACGATGCATAAGAAGATGGTCTGGCGTGCCTCCAACACTGGGGAACTCTACTTTGCCGACTGCCGTGTTCCAAAAGAGAACCTCCTCGGCCGACAAGGTGAGGGGTTTCACCAGATGCTCCAGACACTGGACGGGGGAAGGCTCAGCATTGCCGCCATGGGTCTCGGAGGGGCCCAGGGGGCCTATGAACTAGCCATGAAATATGCTCATGAGCGGGAACAGTTCGGCCGTGCGATTGGCTCCTTCCAGGTCAACGCTTTCAAGTTGGCTGATATGTATACAGAGATAGAGATGGCCAGGCTTCTTCTTTACAAGGCCTGCTGGTTGGCCGATAATAAGAAACCCTATACCAAAGAATCCGCCATGGCGAAGCTGGTGTGCTCAGAAACCTACCATCGGGTCGTGAACCATGCGGTTCAACTCCACGGAGGCTATGGACTGATGAAAGAATATGCCGTGGAGAGACACTATCGGAATCAGAAACTCCTGGACATCGGCGAAGGCACCAGCGAAGTTCAGCGAATCGTCATCGCCCGTCACATTGGTGTTCCGGGCGATCCGAGAGGTTAGGCTCTTTCACGTTAGCTAATTCGTGCTGAGAAATGTCCTCGGAGCGAATATAACGAAATCTCTGGGGTACCCGTCTTGGTGAAGGGAGTGTCCCCGAAGGGGCGAGATTCCGCTGTGTGAGGCCACAATGCCGAGTTCGGAAGGTCGAACGACCGAGCCTTAGAACGGGTCAGAGATCTCGTTCAGTGAGCGAACGGAGCATTTCTCAGTGGCGACCAGGTAGTTTTCAATGGGGCTTGCTGAAAGAATACTCAAAGGCGATGTGAGGGCGGCAGCCCGCCTCATGCGGGATATCGACGACGATCTCCCAGATGCCTGGCATGAGCTGAAAAAACTCTATCCCAAGACAGGTCGCGCGTATATCATAGGGGTAACAGGACTGCCGGGTTCTGGCAAAAGCACCCTGGTCGATAAGATGGTAGAGATATTTAGAAAAGAGGGAAAAACTATCGGAATCGTTGCGGTTGATCCCACAAGCCCCTTTACAGGAGGCGCGATTCTCGGCGACAGAATCCGGATGCAGCGGCACAGTACAGATGACGGTGTCTTTATCAGAAGCCTCGCCACTCGCGGTTATCTGGGAGGAATCTCCAGGTCGACCCACGACATCATCAATGTCATGGATGCCATGGGCAAAGACATTATCATCGTCGAAACGGTAGGGGTCGGGCAAGACGAGGTCGAGATTGTCAACACGGCCCACACGTCCATCGTCGTAACAGTCCCCGGACTCGGAGACGAGGTCCAAATCATCAAGGCAGGACTCCTTGAGATCGCCGACATCTTTGTCATTAATAAGAGTGAACGGGAGGGGGCTGAGAAGCTGGAGCAAGAACTCCGAGTGATGATTGAGATGGCCCCCCCTCGACAGGACGGGTGGACCCCTCCCATATTCAAAACCGAAGCCGTCCTGGGAAAGGGCGTTTTTGAGCTGATCTATGGGGTATCCAGACACCGCAACTCTCTGATCGAATCGAAGAAACTCGATGGGAAAAACAAACTCCGGACCAAGAAACACTTCCTGAAACTGCTTCAGACCCGATTGCTGGAAAGCGTTCTGGGACGCATGGAGGAGGGCGAAACCCTCGACAAGATGCTTCAGCAGTTGGTGGACAGGAAGGGCAATCCCTATGGCTTGGTGGAAAAGATCATGAGAGAGCATTTGAAGAGCCATCTGAGGAGCGATCATGGAGGAAAGGGAAAAACTCATAGCTGAGACAAAAAGATGGGAGGAGACCACTTTCAGCAAATCTGTCAGCCGGTTTCCTGAGAGAAAAAAGAAGTTCGAATCTACTTCTCATATCGAATTCAAGCGGCTATATACATCGATCGACGAGCGCGAGGACGATTATATTGAGCGATTGGGATTCCCCGGTGAGTATCCTTTCACGCGTGGGGTTCAACCCACCATGTATCGCGGCCGATTCTGGACCATGCGACAATATTCCGGTTTTGCTACCGCCGAAGAGACCAACAAACGATATAAATACCTCCTGGAACAGGGACAGACCGGGTTGAGCGTGGCCTTTGACCTCCCCACTCAGATCGGATACGACTCAGATCACCCGATGTCTCTGGGTGAGGTGGGTAAGGTCGGTGTAGCCATCGATACCCTGTCAGATATGGAGACCCTTTTCGAAGGCATCCCCCTGGATAGGGTCAGTACCTCCATGACGATCAATGCCACAGCGGTCATTCTTCTCGCCATGTATCTCGCCGTTGCAGAGAAGCAGGGCGTAAAACCGGAGCAAGTCAGAGGAACCATTCAGAATGACATCCTCAAGGAGTACGTGGCTCGAGGAACCCACATCTTCCCCCCCCGTCCCTCCATGCGCATTATCACGGACATTTTTGCCTTCTGCAAAGACAACGTCCCTCAGTGGAACACGATCAGCATCAGCGGCTACCACATGAGGGAGGCAGGGTCCTCTGCAGTTCAAGAGGTCGCCTTCACCCTCGCCAACGCCATTGCCTATGTCCAGGCGGCCATCGACGTCGGGCTCGATGTGGACGATTTTGCGAAGCGGTTGTCATTCTTCTTTAATTGTCACAATAACTTACTGGAAGAGATCGCCAAATTTCGCGCTGCCAGGCGACTCTGGGCAAGAATAATGAAAGAGCGGTTCCATGCCCAGAAGCCTGCATCCTGTATGCTCCGATTCCATACCCAGACAGCAGGATCAACACTGACCCTCCAGCAGCCTGATAATAACGTGGTCCGTGTCGCATTTCAGGCCCTTGCCGCCGTTCTCGGTGGAACCCAATCGCTCCATACGAACTCTAGGGATGAAGCTCTCGCCCTTCCCTCGGAGGAGGCCGTCCGGATCGCCCTCAGAACCCAACAGATTATTGCCCATGAAAGCGGGGTGGCTGATGTTGTAGACCCACTGGCTGGCTCTTATACCATTGAGGCCCTGACCGACGAGATCGAGGCCGGAGCTGCGGCATACATCGAAAAAATCGATGCCGTAGGAGGGGCCGTGAAGGTCATTGAGTCCGGCTACATGCAGCGTGAGATTGCGGACAGCGCTTACCAGTATCAGAAAGGCATTGAGACGAAGGCCACAACCATTGTAGGTGTGAATGAGTTCACAATCACGGAGACACCTTCCGAGGAGATTCTCCGCATCAATCCAGAGGTCGAAAGAAGACAGAAGGAGAAACTGAACGAGGCCAAGAAGCGGAGAAACCAGGAAGAAGTTGCAGAGAGACTCTCAGCCATCAAGAAGGCAGCCAAGACCACTGAAAACCTGGTCCCCCCGATCATGGACGGTGTCAGATCCTATGCCACAGTCGGCGAGATATCAGATACCCTGCGAGCGGTCTTTGGGGAGTACGAGGAAAGGACGTAAGCCATGCCTGAGAGGAAGATCCGAGTTCTTATCGCAAAGCCTGGCCTCGACGGACATGACCGCGGGGCTAAGATCATCGCTCGGGCCTTGAGAGATGCGGGTATGGAGGTCGTCTACACCGGAATCCGGCAGACTCCTGAGCAGATAGTGAATACGGCGATCCAGGAGGATGCAGACCTCGTCGGTTTGAGCTGCCTCTCTGGGGCCCACATGACCCTCTTCCCTAGAGTTGCCCAGATTCTGAGGAATAAGAAGGCCGAGGATATTACGGTCATTGGGGGCGGCATCATTCCCTTCGAAGATGTTGCCGCTCTGAAAAAGGCGGGGATCAAGGAGATTTTTCAACCGGGAACGTATACAGAGGATATCGTTCAATATATCAAACAGAACGTAAAGCCGAGGCAGTAGGCCTTGTCAATACCATGTCAGCACGCTCTCACGCGATTAGAATACCTGGACTAAGACCGAGCGAATCATTCTGGGAAAACCTCGCAAAAAAGTGCATCTTTATCTCTCACAGAGCCACAAAGGAATCTTGCTCTGGATTGGTGAGAGGGCAATCCAGAGCAGCACGCTTGGCCGAATTCTACTTCTCAAAGAATTCGGCCAAACCCTCAATGCGTTAAACTTCTGACTCTGAGAACTCTGCGGGCTCGAGTGACCCCGTTCCGACGGGGAAGCGGGCGTGAGACTTGAGAAAAGTAAGGACTGACCCAAGGTTCATCACCGCTAGCTGAACGCTTGAAAGGAGGAAAAGATGGTCAAGAAACTTGATCACATTGCTATTGCCGTTCAAAACTTAGAAGAGGCGGCCAGATTCTATCAGGATATGCTTGGCCTCGAGTTGAAAAACGTTGAGGTGGTCAAGGAACAGAAAACCAAGGTCGGTTTTTTCTCTATTGGTGAAACGAGTATCGAACTTGTCGAGCCTGCCCAGGATGATTCTCCGCTCGTCAAGTTTCTCGAGACCAAGGGACCTGGGATCCATCATCTTTGTTTTGAGGTGGAGGAGATCGAGCGCGAACTCAAGACTCTCATTGACAAGGGGGCACTCTTGATCGACAAAAGCCCACGACCCGGAGCTCATCAGACCGAAGTGGCCTTTCTTCATCCAAAAGGAACCGGCGGGGTTCTCATTGAGCTCTCTCAAAAGCCCAAAACGTAATGGATCTGCCTACCTACCGTACTTCCCGATAAGTTCCACCTGGCCAAGGACGTGATTCTTCATGGCCCTTAGCAGGTCTCCCTTCTTGGCCCCTGGATCAAGGGCGACCCTTACGTCGAGAGCATAAAGCCTGAAAAAGTAACGGTGAGGTCTTCCCGGCGGTGGACATGGACCTCCGTAGCCAATCCTTCCGAAATCGTTTGCACCCTGATCCGCACCCTGCTCGATTGTTTCTGTCGGTGGGACTCCTTCTGGAAGACTAGTCATATCTCCCGGGAGATTATACAACACCCAGTGGACCCAGGTGCCCACGGGAGCATCTGGGTCATCGCAGATGAGCGCCAGGGTTTTGGTTCCCTCTGGAACACCCGCCCACTCAAGGGCTGGAGAAAGATCTGGTCCGTCACAGGTGTGTTTCTTAGGAATCGTTCCAGAAGGTGCAAAGGCAGGACTCCTGAGTTCAAATCCCATAACAGGCCCCCCTCCTAAGCCGATTGTAAAGGCCACAAAGAATACGATCAATCTCCTTCGTTGATCCATGGATGACCCCCAGTCTAACAGTTGCCGGGGATCAGGGGTCGGCTTTCAGCCCTTCTTTGCCCGTCCTCACTCTCCTCTCGCTTATCTCGTCCCGATCCTGGTGGTTCCTGAGTTCTGTTTCTCGCTTCTCTATTCTGACTACTGCTTCTAATCCCTGCCCCCTGTTCCCAGACACCTGTCAGCTATTATCTGCCACTCAATTCGGTGCTGTCAAGGTTATCGATTCGATGATGTTCCTAGCGATAGCCCTGCTCTCTGGATCCTTTAGGTAGAGGCCGGCTCGGAAGTGCCGGATATTCCTCTCCGGTTCGCTCAGCCGATACCATTTCACGGCGCCCCTGAACAGCAATCGTCGGTCCTTGGAATCTGTGAACATCACTTCCAGTTCAAAAGCCGAATCATCCTCTATGGCTTCAGGAAAAATCTGGCAAACATCGAGTAAGTCCAGTCGAGAATCGATCAAAAGTCCTTCAGACGAGATATTGCGAATGGTTCCCCCCACCCCGGTCTTCCTAATTCCAGGGACAAAGTGATAATTGGGATTCAAGTTGAACCGGATCGGAAGGGTCGTCTCGAATCGGGGATGTTTCCTCTTATCTGCCTCCATTGATATCTCCTCCATTCATTCTAGTTAGCAGATGCCTTCTGCCCTGTCAACTGTTCTCCCAATGACTCCTGATATTCACAAGAAACCGGGCCGCACTCCGACACCACTCATCAGCCTGTCCAGAAGCCACTGGGATCGTATCTTCGAATAATCTCCAGTTCCTCAGGGTTGGGCGGTAGTGTCTCCTGGAGATCTTCCGATACCCTCAATGGCCATCCGGTGGCCTCTTTGACCTCCTGAGGGGTCACGCCCGGGTGTACTGATTGGAGAAACATCTCTCCCGTCTTTGCATCAAATCGGAGCACCCCCAATGTTGTGATCACGGCCGATGGACCACCTCCCCTGATCCCCATCCTCTCCCGCCATCCCCTTCCGTCACCATATCCAGGTGAGGTGAGGTAGGTGACCCTCTCGACAAATCTGCGCCTCTCGTGAGTCATCACAATGACGAGTCGCCGGGCCATTGAAGCAATATCACTCCCCCCACCACTCCCCGGGAGGCGGACCTGCACCCTTTCCCTTCCGCCGATATAGCTCGTGTTGAGATTGCCAAAACGGTCAACCTCCGCCCCCCCAATAAACCCGACATCCACCCTCCCCCTTTGAAGAAGGGCCATGATGTCCATCATCGTTGTGGTCCAGACTGCTCCCTCAATACACGGTGCGTCCCCTATGGTGAAGAGGGCTTTTCCTGCCGGGCGATCGCGCAGAATTCCGTTCTCAAAAACACCCTGAGCATTGGGGGCATGGATGGCCTTTGCAAGTTGAAAAGCCAGAAGGGGCAATCGCATCCCAACAAAGACAAGCTCCCCGTCTTTGATTTCGCGGGCCCCTGTCACCACCATTAGTTCGGATCTGGTGTAGTCTGTCATGAATAGTCCCTCTCATCTCAGAGAGCTCAACCCGCCGAAGTCATATTGAGACGGTCAGTATCCGTATTCAACAGGGAAGGCCTGATGGGACCGCTCAACCTGGAGACGCTGAAACCTTTCATGTCCTACCAAGTTCACATACTCGGTGCGATTTCTTGGGCGGAGAATCCAGCGATCCAGCCACTTGGTAAACCCTTTCTCCGTCCTGCTCTCCTCATGGTATCTGACGAAATGATCGTGATCCCTGTCATAATATCCCTGAACCGGCGAGGGATGGGCGCCCCACGGTTCATGGACAATTGCATCCACCAAAAAACCGGGAATCAATGTCCGGTTAGGATCGCTCACGATGACCTCCCGGTCTACAATCTCCTCGACCGAGACGATGACACGACGGGCGGCGAGACAGGCCTCCTTAACGACTCCTGTACTTCCCCAAAGGTGCGTGTTACCAGTCGCATCTGCCCGCTGGGCATGAACGATGGCCACATTAGGAACCAACGCCGGGACTAATGCAAGTCTCTCTCCGGTATAGGGGCATACCATTTCTCTGATCCTTTCGCTGTATCGGCACATGTCTGTACCGATTAGGGTCTTCGTTGGGAAGAAGGGAATACCCATGGCCCCGGCATTCAAGGCCAGACAGATACTAAAATTCGTTAGGTCCTCAATCTCGATCCTCCGGGGAATTCCCTTCTCCACGGCCCGGCGAAGATTATACCCGACTCCCATCATGACATTCCCAGCCCAAGCCATAACTAACTTCGCGACACACCCTGCACCCACCATTTGATCAAAGAGGATATCTGAGATGGGGCCGATCAGTGTGAGGCCTCGCTTCTTCTGCCGGATGATCTCATGGCCCGCGGAGAAGGGGATCAGGGGTTCAAGGGCCATTCCCAAGGCAACCAAGTCCCCGTCGTGCACAAAACATTCGATTGCCTCGTTCATGGCAATCACTTTTTCCATTTCAACCGACCTCCTATTAGAGGCGTTTAACGCACATAAAGTAAGCTTCACCACCCGTTCGCTTGGGCTCACTAGAGGCGCAGAGTTCGCTGAGAAAGACTTTCTTACAGAGAATCGGGAGACGCCGATTCTCTATGAACGACTCATGGTTTCGGCCATAGATTCTCCGACAGGGGCTAGACTCCTTTTGTTTGTCGTCTTCTCCCGACAAACAAAAAACCAACTCCTCTGCGCCCTCTGTGACTCTGCGGTGAGATATGTCATGCGTTTCAAAGGCACGAATGGAAACAGTTTTTACTCCCCCCAGTATAGGATAATTACGATTCCCTCCGGTCACAAATGAATTATCCCATCCTCAAAATGGCTCAATTTCCTGAGCCCATGAGAGGTAACAAGATAGTCGTCTTCCAGACCGATCGCTCCTTCCCCCGGGAATACCATCTTAGGCTCCACGGCAAAGACCATGCCCTCCTCCAGGGGTGAGTGGTATCGCTTGGCGAGCACAGGCAGCTCATCAATCTCCAGTCCCAGACCATGGCCAATGAAGTGTACCTTTCCCTCTCCAAAACCCATGAAGTACTCACCGAAACCTCTGCTCTCTGCGAGCCTCACCGCTTCTCGATACAGGTGTGAACAGAGGATCCCTGGCCGTCCCTCTGATTCCACCATGGTCTCCACCTCCTGTAGGACGCGGTAGGCCTGATAGAATCTTTCCCGCAGCTGTCCAATAACAAATGTACGGGTAACGTCTGCTAAATATCCATTGATGCCAGCACCAAGATCCATGAGAATCGGTTCATCCCGCTCGATCCGCTTGTACCCTGCTCCCTGGGCAATGGCTGGGGTCGTTCCTGGCCCCCCAATGGGTGTTTCCGTAAACGAGGGAATCGCGGCTGACTTCCCGCACAGCAGGTGAGCTTGAAACATCTCCTGATTCCACCCCCTCATACGGAGTCGCCCCTGATCGCCTTGCCTCCGGGCAAGGCTTCGGAGTAAACCGTCTACCTCAAGTTCTGTCAGACCCTCCCGAATCATTTCTTTGGCTTCAAACAGAATCCTTTCTATTACACCGACTGCCTTTTCAATCTGTTCAATCTCACAGGAGGATTTTACCATCCGCAGCCGACGAATGAGGAGCGAGATGTCCGAGAAGGAAACATCCGGAAACACTTTCTGAAGACGCATAAAATGGGCGACTGGGAGAACATCGAATTCCAAACCCAGCGCCCGGGGAGAATCGATCCCATGTTTCCTCACCAAGCGTTTGAGGTCCATAGGGGTGTGCATTGGCTCGATCAACTCCAGTGCCGACTCCTCCTTGGCCCGCTCAAGGCTCTTCTGCACCATCAGCACCGGCGGACCCTGCTGGGGAATGTAGAGAACCGATCGCTGCGTTGTCCCTGAGAAGTAGAATAGATCGACATTTTGTGAAATGATTGCTCCATCCAAACCCTTTTTCTTCAGGGCCCCCTGAAATCCGCCGATTCGGACCCGTAGCTCTGTTTCCGGAGTGAAAAACATCTGCATCGTCCTTTTGCCCCTACCGGGCACAATGCATCGCACAGCGTAGCCAAGAAGGAAAAAGAAAAAACACCATCCCCGCGAGGATGGTGTGTCTATCGCGCTACATATGATTCTCCTAGCGGGTCTGGCTCACATACTCCTCCTGCCATACATCGTCAGCGAAAACACCGAATCTCGCTGCGTATTCGTCCATATCCTTCGCCATATCAGTAACGATCTCCTCGGCACCTGGATGGGTAAAATAGGCTCCCGATTCCTCAATCACCTCACGGTAGATCTGCGGATTATCAATAATCATGCAAGGTCTAAGATGGTTGGAATTGTGAGGCTGTCGATTCCGAATACACCGAAACAGGTTGCTATCTAGCGCTTCGGCTAGGCTAACGTCACGGATATTGTGCTGAGCAATATGGGTATAAACACATGGCTCCACATCGCCGTTGGCGTTTATGTGGAAGTACCGCCTGCCTCCTGCAATGCAACCCTCCACATGAGGACCGTCATTCCAGAAATCGAGCACAAACAGGGGCTTCTCCCTCCTAAATCGTATCACTTGCCGTCGGAGATAGTCCCTCTGCTCCGGAGTGACCATGAGGTTGATGTCCCCCTGGCCGTTGACAGGAATATAGAGAAAGTACATCTGAGCCACCACGCCCTTATCGACGAGTAGATCGATGAACTCGTCCGAGGCAACCGTTTCAACATTGTGCGTTGTCACCGTCGCCGATGACCCCAGGATAACCCGAGCCTCTCTCAGGTAATCCATGGCGTCCATGATCTTCCGATACACACCTTTGCCTCGCCACCGATCGGTCTCCTCCTCATACCCCTCACAGCTCACAACAACGGCCACATTCCCAAGCTCAGCGATTCGATTGGCCGTCTCCTGGTTCATAAGCGTTCCGTTGGTATAGACCTGAAAAAAGATATTGGGATGGTCCTCCAACATCCGAAAGAGATGAGGATACACGAAGGGCTCCCCCCCCAGGATGGTGACAAAGTAAATCCCCAGCTCCTCAGCCTCCTTCAGAATTCTTTTGACAAGATCGTACTCGAGCCCTGGGTGACGCTGCTGCCCCAGGGTGTAACATCCGGCACACCGAAGGTTGCATCGCCAGGTGGGACTAAAGATCATGATGAACGGTGGTCGAAATCCATAGTTCTGCTCGTAGAAATCCCTTTTCTTGCCCCCCAGGAACCAGGCATTGTTGAAAAGGGTGTGGAAAATCCTCACCCGACTCTGTTTGGGCAGATATCCCAAAACTTTCCGAAAAAGCTCTTTGGTTGAGTGGCTCGGGCTCTGAAGCATCTCGCGAACGGCCCGGATGGAACCCAGAACCTCCTCGTCACTGGTAAGCTTTTCGCCGAGATAAGTCAACTGGACCAGACGTTTGTCCGTGATGCGATCAAGAAGCTCAACAATCATTCTTGATGCCTGTTGGGACGTGAAACCTCTGATCTGCTCTGAGAAATTCATCTCCCCACTCCTTCCCCATAGAATTGCTTTCAAACTCACTTGGCCGCCGCCCAGAAACCCATGACAGCAACCGTAACCCCCACCCCCAATTCATTGAATGCATTCCCACTAAAGACGAAAGACGCAATGATAAGCCAGATTCCTAAAGCTCCCGTGATCCAACTTTGCCACATGTGACCTCGCCTTTCTTTTGACAGTTTCACCCTTCTTTGGTAGGTTTTCGCAAATTCTGTACCATTTATGAAGAAAAAAAGGCCACTAGAAGTGACCTTATTTCAATAGGTTATAGCCTGTTCCCTTCCCTACCCTCAGTATGATGGACTCCAGGGAAAAGGAAATTGCGAGGAATCAATTCGCACCTTCAGGAAACTACCGCCAGTCAATGAAAGAGGTGCGAATGTTATCATCGCATTAATTTTGGCATTCTTCGCAGTTTCACCATCAGTAATAGTCTTGCGGATTGATCCGATATCTCCGGATCATGTTCTGGAGCTGCCTACGGTCCATTCCCATTTCCAGGGCGCTACGGCTCACATTTCCCCTGTTTCTTCTGAGAGTCTCTTCGACAAACTCGCGCTCGATCTCTTCCGATACCCTCTCTCTTGCCACTTTTTTTACTGCCTTCAAATCTTCCCAGGTTCGAAGGTCCACCGTGGGAACACAGACCTCCCTGTCATGGAGCTCTGGAGGGAGATCCTCAACCTCAATCACCTCGGAATTGGCGAGAACCATGGCCCGAACAATACAGTTCTCCAGTTCTCTGACATTACCCGGCCAGTCGTATCGCTGCAAGACGGAGAGGGCCCTGTCTGACACGTCCAGGGATCTCCCCTTAGATTCCTCACGGTGCTTCCGTAGAAAATGGTTTACCAAGAGGGGGATATCTTCCTTTCTTTCCCGGAGCGGTGGCAACTTCAAGGTTAACACATTGAGCCGATAAAACAAATCTTCACGAAACGTTCCCCCTTTCACGGCCTCCTTGAGGCTCTTATTGGTCGCCGTGACCACTCGAGTGTCAACGTCGATGTTCTCCACTCCGCCGACTCTCATAAACCGGTACCCTTCCAACGCACGGAGGATCTTGGCCTGTAACTCCTTTGGCATTTCTCCGATCTCGTCAAGGAACAGGGTGCCTCCGGTGGCCATCTCGAAGCTACCGATTTTCATTCTCGTGGCCCCTGTAAACGCCCCCCTCTCATAGCCAAAAAGCTCGCTCTCAAGAAGTTCTCTCGGAATGGCGGAGCAGTTGACGACCACAAATGGACCAGATGCTCGCTGACTGCTGAAGTGAAGCGACCGCGCCACAAGCTCTTTACCGGTCCCACTTTCCCCCTCCAGCAATACGGTTGCTCTGCTATCGGCAATCTGTCTAACCAGATCGAGAATCTCAAAAACCTTTGGGTTCACCGAAATGATACTGTCAAGGCCGTAGGATCGCCTTAGCTCGGCCTTCAGGTCACGGTTCTCCTTCAATAGCTCTGCATGGGTCAGAGCTTTCTCGACGACCAGTTCGATCTCATCCATCTTCAACGGCTTGACGATATAGTCGTACGCTCCTTCCTTCATAGCCTTGACCGCAGACTCCACGCTTCCATAAGCCGTTATCAGGATGACGGGAAGGCCAGGTTTGATTCTCTTCACGTCGTGAAGCAGAGCGATCCCATCCTTGACGGGCATTTTCATGTCCGTCAGGACTAGATCGATCGACTCTCCTTGAATCAGAGCCAATGCCTCTTGGCCATTGCTGGCAAAACTCAGATCGTACTGACCCCTTAGATTGAGCTCAAGGACTCGGCGCATCCTGGCCTCATCCTCCGCTATGAGAATCCGTTTTCTACTCATGACCATGACCAGACTGATACGGAAGATTGATAATGAAAGTGACACCCCTTTCAGGCCCTGTGCTCACAGAGATACTACCACCATGGTTCTCAACGATGGTGTGGGCAATGGAGAGGCCGAGCCCGGTCCCCCTGTCCTTGGTGGTAAAAAAAGGATCGAAAATCCTTGAAAGGTTCTTCTGCGCAATTCCAGGACCGGTATCGCTCAATCGGATTATCACCCGATCCTTTCCATTCTTCGAGAGGGCGACGCTGCAGACGCCACCCTGAGGCATGGCCTCCAAGGCATTCAGGGCGATGTTCATCAGGGCCTGCTGGATCTGCTCTGGGTCTATCCAAGTTTGGATCGGTTCATCTGGAATTTCCTGGACAATGTCCACATCGCGGCTCCTGGCTTGGGGTGCGATAAGTTGGAGTGTTCTCGACAAGAGATTCACAAGATTGCAACTCTGAAGTCTGGGCTCTTTGGGCCTGGCAAAACTGAGGAAATTATTGATCATTGAGTTGATACGTTCCGACTCCTCCACGATGTATTGAGCCATCTCTTGCTGAGTCTCTGGATCACCCTGTTTCAAGAGGGTCTGGGCAGAACCCGATATGATCCCGAGGGGATTTCTGATTTCATGGGCAATTCCGGCTGCCAGTTGCCCCAGGCTTGCCAGCTTTTCTGACTGCATGATCTGTCGATCCTTAAGGATCATGTCCCGATGAATCAACCCCCTCGAGATCGCTAGAGAGATTTGGACGGCAAAGCCATCCAAGAAAACGAGCTCCTCGTGGGTGAAATCCTTCCGGGAAAGTTTTTTGCCCAGGAGCATTAACCCGAGGGGCGTCTGGCGCATAACCAAGGGAACCGCAATTTCATAGCCATCATTCAGGAGGCTCTCAATGCGCGCGCTAACCTCTTCCTCGTATGCGAGGTATTCTTCCAGCTCACGGGACTTTCCTGACTCCATCACCCTCTGGAGCAGTTTATCATTGCCGGCAAAGGCGTTTATTCTCTCGACATTCTCCTGGTAGACTGTCTTATATTCGCCTGTTTCCCGATCTTTGAGGACAATGCAGATTCTGTCGACGTGGAATGTTTGAACCACGAAGCGCGCGATCGTCTCCAGGAACTTGTCTACTTCCACCAGGTCGACGATACTTCTGCTAAACTCCAGCAGTTTCATCCGGTACTGAAAACGTTCCATGTAGAAGAGCTGGTCGACAAAATCTTCAGCCTTTCTCTGAAATGGCCGCAAAAGATAAACAAGGGCCAGGATCAGACCGCTTTCCACCAGGAGCGACCGAATCGTGTAGGTCTGTGAGATCGCCTCCCCAATATTCTTGATCAGAAGGACATAGACCGCCAGAACCAGACCCGAGAGAAAAGAATAGACAATCCCGCCCCGGATCAGGATATGAATATCCAGAAGACGGTATTTGATCAGGGCAAAAGCGAAAAAGAGACTAATCAGGATCGAATAGAGGCTGGCCAGGAAAAAAACCGGCCAGCCGAGTTTGAAAACGTAGTTGAGACCGTTGATAACGATTCCTGCAATGGCCATAGAGACCATGCCAAAAATCAGGTATTGGATCTGAAGCTTCTGCTGCGTCAGCCGTGTGCGACGAAGCGAACGGATAAAGTTCCTGATCCCCCAGACAATATAGACCCCCGAGAGAATCAGAGTCATAGAGAAGAACGCCACAAAAACCACAGGTCTTTGAAACTGAAAGCCATAATAGAATACATTCCTCAATTCCCTCAGCCGATAGATATCAATCTGAAAGAACCAATAGAAACTCGCCAAAATCGCCACAGGGATGAGATAGATAAGGATTAATGTTCTCCTTCCAACATAGAAGTTCTGTTTTATGGGAAAAACATTCGAAAAGTGGAGGAAGAAAACAGGAATAAAGGAAATCCCAGCGAAGATGATTTTCACCCCCAGGACTGCACCTTCGGTCTTCTCGCTGTTGATCATGATGAATTCACCGACGTTCCATGTTGCAAATGCAAGGACAAGGCAGGCGAAAAGACGATTGGCAATATTCTTCGGATTGCTGGAGAGGACAATAAAACAGAGAGTGATGTTCATTGTAAAAGCCAGCGCCGAGGGAAGAGACAGAATCTCCATCACCATCTCCTGTTAGAGCACTGATCGTATTAAGGATAAAGGAATTTCCAGGCTAGGTCAAATACGGCGGATGTCAGTTGTCGGTTGTCAGTGGTCAGTTCGTGATTGGTAAATCCGAAACTCGAATATCGGGCGAAGCGTCCCAGCGGGGACCAATTCGAAACAAATCCTAATATCGAATGACAGAGATCCAAAAAGAAGTTTGGAGTATTTGAGTTTCGGATTTCAGATTTGTTTCGTACTTCGGATTTAGTGCTTCGGATTTCGGCAACGATTCCTAGGCAGGGAAATCTTGAAGGCTGTGGCACGTTCAGGGCGCTTCAAACAAAAAAAGCTCCCCTGAAAAGGAGCTTTAAAAGCTTTCCGGCAACGACCTACTCTCCCACTCCGTCGCCAGAGCAGTACCATCGGCGCTGGAGGGCTTAACTTCCGTGTTCGGGATGGAAACGGGTGTTTCCCCTCCGCTATGGTCACCGAAAAACTGTCAATCGGTTGATATTCTATTCTCCTGCTTAGAAGCTTTAGACAATTGCATAAGGATGGAATAACGGCAGGAATTTGCTTCATAAGAGCAATTATATGGTCAAGCCTCTCGACCGATTAGTATCAGTAAGCTCAATCCGTTACCGGACTTACACCTCTGACCTATCAACCAGGTCGTCTCCCTGGGGTCTTACCCCTTACCGCGAACGGCTTGGGAGGGATATCTCGTCTTGAGGGAGGCTTCCCGCTTAGATGCTTTCAGCGGTTATCCTTTCCGGACATAGCTACCCAGCATTGCCCTTGGCAGGACAACTGGAACACCACAGGTCCGTCCATCCCGGTCCTCTCGTACTAGGGACAGCTCCTCTCAAATATCCTACGCCCGCGACAGATAGGGACCAAACTGTCTCACGACGTTTTAAACCCAGCTCGCGTACCGCTTTAATTGGCGAACAGCCAAACCCTTGGGACCTGCTTCAGCCCCAGGATGCGATGAGCCGACATCGAGGTGCCAAACCTCCCCGTCGATGTGAACTCTT
>Ga0209636_10002780_pt1 | contig 17831 bp, 11 predicted proteins | sample DeeMarSWOR152_54_FD_187464 | JGI IMG/M metagenome (GOLD analysis project Ga0209636, IMG submission 187464) | Marine sediment microbial communities from White Oak River estuary, North Carolina - WOR-1-52-54 (SPAdes) (version 2) | ecosystem: Environmental > Aquatic > Marine > Intertidal zone >... | reverse complement strand
GGACAGGCAATGCCGAGCAAGCGAAGAAACTTTTCAAGAAAGCCTTTGCCTTGAATCCTGACCATTCCAGTGTGAGCTTGAGCGAGTTTCGCTATCTCAGAAGACGTCTCGATAACGCAGAGAAGACAAAAGAAATCTTTGCCCTGGCAGAGATTGCCCTGGAGCTTTACCCAAAGAGCGCCGGGCTTCATAAAGAAATTGCAGATATTTATCTTAAAGCCGGGCACAAGGAGAAGGCTGGAATTTTCTATAAAAAAGCACTGGAACTCGACCCCAAACTCGAGGCAGCCAAAAAAAAGCTTGAAGAGCTTGAAAAAGAAAAGAAAGAATAAAAAACATAAAAATAAAAATTTTTAAGCAGGGTGAAAATGAAAAAAGGCATAGGAGATCTTTTCCAGAAAGAAACAAAATACCTCAGAGGCAAGATTGGTGGTGGAGCCCTTCTCTGGCAGTCCCAACCTGAAACATACAAAAGCTACCCGCAAGCTCCAAAAGTCAAACTCGAACTCCCCGAGAAGGATAAGGGGATGCCTCTCTGGCCGGCCATAAATCGCCGCCGAAGCGTCAGGAGTTTCAGAGACATACCTCTAAAAAAAGCTACGCTCTCCCGGCTCCTTTGGGCTTCTCAAGGAATAACGATGCAATCCATGGGCTATGAGCTTAGGGCAGCTCCTTCGGCAGGTGCATTGTATCCAGTGGAAACTTACCTTGTTATCAATAATGTTGAAGAAATTGATCCTGGAATTTATCATTATGGGATAGAAAATCATGAGCTGGAACAACTCAGACTTGGAGATTTTAGAGATGAAGTCGCCCGAGCTGCTCTCGACCAGGACATGGCGTTCTCTGCAAACGTCGTTTTTATCTGGACAGCTGTTTTTGCAAGATCAAAGTGGAAATACAATCAAAGAGCCTACCGGTATGTTTATCTCGATGCAGGTCACATCGCCCAGAATCTTGCTCTGGCAGCGGTCTCTTTAGGCCTGGGGACATGCCAGATTGGTGCCCTTTACGATGAAGAGGTCAACTCACTCGTCGAAGTCGACGGCGAAGAGGAGAGCGTTCTCTACATGACTGTTGTCGGTCGCCCTCTGTAAAGCTTGCAAAAACGAGATAATTTCATAACATAAATTTAAAGAAACACCTTGGAGAAACTTAACATGAGGAGGGACGTTATGAAAAAAAAGTATTATATCATTGCTTTTCTGATGTTTTTCTTGACCCCATTTCTCGTTTTCCCCTCAAATGAAGGTCAAGAGGAAAAGCCCTGGCAATGGAGCCTGGAGAACGTTAAATCAAAGGTGGCAAAGGTAAGAGCAGGAAAGGGGCTCACTCCTGAAATTTGGCCGAATGGAGCAAAAGTAGCTGTAGCACTCTCTTTTGATTTTGATGCGGAGACAAATGCTTTAAGAGATAATAGAATCTCCCCTGGTATTTTTTCTCAAGGGGAGTATGCTGCCCGGGCAGCCATGGTCAGAATTCTCTTTCTTCTCGACAAATACGGTATCCCGGCGACCTTTTTTGTGCCTGCTGTATCCGCCTTGCTCCATCCAGAGGAGATAAAAGCCGTTGTGGCCAAAGGAAGACACGAAGTAGGACTTCACGGCTGGATTCACGAGAGGAATTCTCTTCTCTCCGAGAAGGACGAGAGAGAGCTGATGACGAGATCTTATGAAACACTTAAAAAAATCACCGGAAAGGCCCCGACAGGAATCCGAACTCCTTCCTGGGATTTCAGCCAATCCACACTTAAAATAATAGGAGAGCTGGGCCTCCTCTACGACAGCAGCCTTATGGCTGATGACCGACCTTATGAACTTCTAGAAGAGGGCAAGCCAACGGGGATAGTAGAGCTTCCAGTAGAGTGGCTTCTTGACGATTACCCCTATTTTGGCTTTGATAGATATTCTAGTGTGCGTCCCCATATTTCCCCCATGGATGTCCTTTCCATCTGGGCTGCTGAATTCGATAAGGCCTATGAAGAAGGTACCCTTTTTGTTCTAACCATGCATCCTAAATATATCGGCCATCGAAGCCGAATCATCATGCTCGAAAGACTCGTCCAACATATAATCGACTACAAAAACGTATGGTTTGCAACACATGAGGATGTCGCGCGTTACGTAAAAAAGAGCATACAGAAATAAAATAGCGGCTTTTTAAAAATTTCTTATGTAGGGGCTTGATTCATCAACCCCGCCTTGTTATATGATTTAAATAGTTCTTCCGGGCAAAGTGTGAAAGTACCAGCCTTTGTTCGGTAATAATATAAAGAATAAGAATGTTATTGCTTCTCCGACAGGGCTCGCAATAAAATAATAAAAAACGGAGGTGTCTTATGAAAGTAAGAAATATCTTCCTTAAGCATGTATTTATATCCATTTCTGGCTTTCTCATTTTGGGGCAGCTAACAATCTTTCCCTGTACCGTGGCTGTGGTCTCAGGAAAAGCAACTCCAGACGGGCGGCCCTTGATGTGGAAAAATCGAGACACATCTGGCTTAGACAATAAGATGATTTACATCAAAGGCGAAAAATATGACTTCATTGGATTAATAGATGCCAGAGACAAAAAACCGGAAAACATATGGGCAGGAATTAACACCCAAGGATTTGCGATAATGAATTCTGCTTCAGAAGACCTTGCTGAAGAACCAACCGGCATGATAAATAACGGCCGTTTCATGAAACGTGCTCTCTCAGAATGCGCCAATGTTTCGGATTTCGAAGATCTACTTAACCGCACCAACGGGAATCGAAATGTTGGCGCAAATTTCGGTGTCATTGATGCAGAGGGAAATGCCTGTTTCTATGAAACCAGCAACTCAACTTTTAAGAAATTTGACGCCAAAGATCCGGAGGTTGCTCCTCAAGGATATATCATCCGAACAAATTATGCCTTCAGCGCTCCGGTAAAAAATGGCGGCGGAGGCTATATCCGGTTTGAAAGAGCTTCAAGACTGTTCCAAGAAGCCTCAGCTGAAGAGCGCCTCGACTATAAATTCATTCTCCAGGAAGCAGCCAGGGATCTTGTGAATGAAAAACTCAACTCTTTTCCCCTTACAGACCCCAAGGTTTATGACTCAAGCTCACCCGTTCACATCCACACAGACGATACAATTAACCGTAATTCCACAGCTTCAGTGGCTCTTTTTCACGGCGTCTCAGACCCTAAAAAGGCTTACCTCGCCACCATGTGGATTCTGCTCGGTCAACCTGTCTGCTCGGTTGCGGTACCTCTATGGGCGAATGCGGCTTCTGTCCCAAGAGTTCTTTCAGGACCTGAAACTGCTCCTTTAAATGATTTTGCAAGGGCGTTGGTATCTTATATCTATCCAGATAAGAGAGGTCACTTGAACCGGTATATGAACATATCCAGGTTAATCCATTATGGAGGAGAAGGAGTCTTGAGCAGGCTTTTAAAGATCGAAAATCAGGTTTTTGCTGAGACTGAGATTAAACTAAAAGAATGGGAAAAGAAGAAACCAGCCGAACAAGATATCGTTGATTTTGAAGAGAAAATGGCTGCGGGAGTCTATAAAGCCTTAAAGAGCTCTTTCCCTGATATAAAAATCCCGGATTAGGATAAATAATTCTTAAAGCACCTGGAAACAGGCAGAAGAGATTACTTTACTGCTGGTTTCTCGGCGGGCTTCTCAACAGCCTTCTCAACAGCTATCCCGGCAGCTTCCTCGGGAGCTTTCACGGCGACTTCTTCTTCAACTTTCCCAGAGGGTTTCTCGCCAGTTTTTTCTGCAGCTCCTTCCGAGGGAAGTAAACCCATATCCTTTCTGATCTCCGTATTTAGCTGAGAGGCTAACTCCTCATTCTCTCTCAACAGTTTTTTAACATTCTCTCTTCCCTGCCCTAATCGTTCTCCTTTGTAGGAATACCAGGTCCCGGTTTTCTCTATAATCCCCGTATCTACTCCGCAGTCAACTAAATCTCCTTCCTTCGAGATTCCCTCACCATAGATAATGTCAAACTGAGATTCTCTGAAAGGAGGAGCCATTTTATTCTTAACAATCTTCACTTTCACTCTGTTCCCGATGACCTTATCTCCTTCTTTTAGTGTGGCGATTCTCCTGATATCAACCCTTAATGAAGAGTAAAACTTTAGGGCTCGTCCACCCGTGGTTGTCTCTGGACTTCCTAGAAAAAAGCCGATTTTTTCTCTGATCTGGTTAACGAAGATAAAACATGTTTTGGAACGGCTGACTATAGCAGTTAGCTTTCTCAAGGCTTGGGACATGAGGCGCGCTTGAAGACCCATATGGGCGTCTCCCATCTCTCCTTCAAGCTCTGCCTTGGGCACCAAAGCAGCTACGGAGTCGACGACTATTACATCCACGGCCCCACTGCGGACAAGAACCTCGGCAATCTCTAAAGCCTGCTCTCCATAATCCGGCTGAGATATGAGGAGACTATCCACATCCACACCCACACTGGCTGCGTAATTCGGATCTAACGCATGTTCGGCGTCAATAAAGGCTGCCTGGCCGCCCTGTTTCTGAGCTTCGGCAATGACATGAATGGCCAAGGTTGTTTTTCCAGTCGCTTCTGGACCAAAGACCTCGACAACCCTTCCTCGCGGAAACCCCCCTATGCCCAAGCTTAAATCAAAAGCGATGGAGCCAGTAGGAATTGTGGGTACTTTAATTGCTGCTTCTTTCTGCCCGAGCTTCATCACCGTTCCTTTGCCAAATTGTTTCTCTATCTGGGAAAGCGCAGCTTCGATTGCCCGGTTTCTCGAGGCTTGTTTTTGTTCGATTTCCTCTTCTTTCATTTTATCCTCCCCCAACAAGATGGGTCTTTATCAATTATTCAATATTCTTTTTTGTCCTTTAATTTTAACTTATATTCTAAGATTATAAAATAGTTCTTCTTATTTTTTAGCTATTAACACCAGAGATTATTTTTCATAGTCATAAAATCCTTTGCCTGCTTTTCGGCCAAGGTAGCCAGCATCTACCATTTTTCTCAACAACGGACATGGTCTGTATTTCGGATCCTTAAAACCCTCATGGAGAACTTCCATTATGTCAAGACAGACATCCAGCCCTATAAGATCAGCCAGGGCCAATGGTCCCATGGGATGATTCATGCCCAGCTTCAACACTGTATCAATGGCTTCTGCTGAGCCTACTCCTTCCATCAAGGCATAAACAGCTTCATTGATCATGGGGATTAAAATTCGGTTTGAGATAAATCCCGGGAAATCATTAGCCTCTACTGGAACCTTTCCCATCTTCTCGGTAAGGCCCTTCACCTCATCGAATGTTTCCTGGGAAGTTGCCATCCCTCTGATCAGCTCCACCAATGCCATCAAGGGCACGGGATTCATGAAATGCATTCCCATGAACTGGGAGGGACGACCGGTCAAAGCTCCAAGACGCGTTATAGAAATGGATGAGGTATTAGATGTAAGGATGACTGGAGGCGCCAGCAGCTTGTCAAGCTCTAAGAGTATCTTCTTCTTCACCTCAAAATCTTCGAAGACAGCCTCCACAACAAAGTCAACCTGTTTTAATTCTGAAAGGCTCGTGGTGGTCTTTATCCGGGACAATATTTTTTCCTTGTCTTCTTCTATTTTTCCTTTCTCCGCAAGCTTAGTCAGACTCTTATCTATTATCTTCAAAGAACGCTGGAGATAATCTTCTCCCACATCATTCAGGACGATTTCAAATCCAGAAGTAGCAGCAACTTGGGCAATACCCGTCCCCATGGTTCCAGCACCAACGACTCCGATTCTTTTTATAGTCATCATCCCTCCTTACTTATACCATCTCCACTGCCATGGCCACTGCATCTCCTCCACCCAAGCAGAGAGAGGCAATTCCTTTCTTGAATCCTCTGTGTTTTAGAGCGTAAATCAAAGTCGTTAAGATCCTGGCTCCTGTAGCTCCGATCGGGTGGCCTAAGGCAACGGCTCCTCCATGAACATTGACCTTCTCTCTATCCAGCCCAAGCTCTTTAATTAACACTACCAACTGGGAAGAAAAGGCTTCGTTTATCTCGAAAAGGTCAACATCCTCAATCTTCCAGCCCACATTGGCCAGCAATTCCTCGATAGCTCCCTTGGGAGCGTACATCACCATGGAAGGCTCTATACCGTTGGTTGTAGAGCCTAAAATCCGAGCAATAGGTTGAAGTTTCTTCTCTTTCACAGCATCCTCTGAAGCGACAACAACAGCCGCCGCTCCATCATTTAGACTAGACGCATTTCCGGCTGTAACTGTCCCATCCTTCTTGAAAACAGGCCTTAGCTTCGCTAATTTTTCCAGGGTGGTATCCTTTCGGGGACCTTCATCAACAGCGAAAATTACAGGATCTCCCTTTCTCTGGGGTATCTCCACAGGAACGATCTCATCCTTTAAGTAGCCTTTTTCGATAGCATGGATAGCTTTCTGATGGCTGCTTAAAGCATACTCGTCCTGCTCCTGGCGAGTCGCACCAAATTTTTCAGCAACGACCTCTCCTGTCATGCCCATATGCTGGTCATCAAAAGCACACCAAAGGCCATCGAGGATCATCGAGTCCTTAATCTTCATATCTCCAAATTTGACGCCTTCCCTTACTCCCCAGAGGAGATGTGGAGCCTGGCTCATGCTTTCCATCCCCCCGGCAACGATGATATTCTTCTCTTCAAGCCAGATGGCATGAGCAGCCAGAGCTACGGCTTTTAAAGCTGAGCCGCATACTTTGTTTACACCAAAGCAACTTACAGTGTAGGGAATTCCACCTTTCACTGCTGCTTGCTTTGCGGGGGCCTGACCCAAACCTCCTGAAACAACATTTCCCATGATCACTTCCTCAATATCTTCACCTGAAATCCCGGCTCTGTTCACAGCTTCTTTAATAGCAAAACCGCCCAACTCAGGAGCTTTGAAATTCTCAAGAGATCCCAAAAAGTTTCCTACGGCTGTTCGAGCCGCACCGACAATAAAAACATCTCTTAATTCACACATTTATTAAGCCTTTCGTAACAAATTTGTATTAGAGCGCTTCCATTTTTATCACAATTGGAAGAGGGTGTAAACCCATCTTGAAAAAAGGGGACAGGCTACTTTTTCTGATGCTGCGGTCAGGCCTTATCTTAAGGAATGCTATAAGGGCGAGAGCGCGGGAAAGCATCTTTGCCCGATGGCAAAACCTGAGCCTGCATAATACGAGTAAAGGCTGTCCTCTTTCTTCAAGAAAAAGTAGCCTGTCCCCTTTTTTAGTATTTGATTAAAGGCGAAGCAAAGGATAAAATTGGATTAGAAATCAACCTGCTTGGACAAGGAAGGAAAGATTATCGATGTGCAGATATCATACCCGATGGACCTTGTCGCGCAGCAGCTAAAATGGGCAGGGAAAAAAATACATAAACATTAAAATCTTTTTCGCCCTCAGGATAAACCGGTTATTTCTCCATCATCAGTTATATCTATTCTCTCGGCTGAAGGAACTTTGGGCAAACCCGGCATGGTCATGATGTCTCCGCAATAAACAACAACAAAGCCCGCTCCTGAACTGAGAGAAGCGTCGGTCACTATTAGAGTAAAATCTCTTGGCCTGCCCAGCGCTTCATCATCATCAGAGAGAGAGTATTGCGTTTTGGCGATACAAACAGGGAGGTTTCCAAATCCTTCTCTTTCAATCCTGAGTATTTTTCTTTTTATTTTCCCTTCCATGGCAACTGATGCCGCACCGTATATCTTCTTAGCAACAGCCTCAATTTTCTCCAGAAGTGGCATCTCTAAGGGATAAAGGAACTGGAAGCGGCTCCCATCTTCCTCGATGGCTTTTAGGACATCTTGCGCCAATTCTTTTCCGCCAATCCCTCCTTTGCCGTAGACCTCACTCAAAGCAACTCGAACTTTTTCCCTGCGGCATATATCCAAGCCCTTCTTAATCTCTGCTTCAGTATCTGAAGGGAATCTATTTAAAGCAACAACAAAAGGAATCCCAAAAATTCTGAGATTTTCCATGTGTTTTTGAAGGTTGGCAAAACCTTTCTCCACCGCTTCTACGTTTTCTTCATTGACCTTGTCCAGCTTAACTCCGCCATGCAGCTTCAGAGCCCTCAGAGTCGCTACAAGCACGCAGGCATCAGGCGGAGGAATGTGCCCTGTTCTGACCACAATATTAAAAAATTTCTCGGCTCCTAGGTCAGAGCCAAATCCTGTCTCAGTCACAACAAAATCAGCCAGCCTAAGCGCCATCCGGGTGGCGATAACTGAATTTGTGCCGTGGGCAATATTGGCAAAGGGGCCCCCATGAATTATTGCCGGCGTCCCCTCCAAAGTCTGGACAAGGTTTGGCTTGAGAGCGTCTTTAAGCAGGGCAGCCATCGACCCTTCGGCCTTAAGCTCCCGAGCAAAAACAGGTTTCTTATCTGGCGAATACCCTACGAATATATTTCCAAGCCTTTCTTTTAAGTCCTTTAAGTTCTCGGCAAGACAAAAAATGGCCATAATTTCCGAGGCAGCTGTAATATCAAATCCCGTTTCTCGGGCTATTCCTCGAAGAGGACCTCCGATACCGATCACAACTTCTCTTAGCACTCGGTCATCCATGTCCATGACCCGCTTCCAAGACACCCTTCGACAGTCGAGCAAGCCGCAGGCTCCGTCAAAATGAAGGCGGTTATCTACCATAGCTGCCAACAGGTTATGTGCTGCCGTTATAGCATGGATATCTCCGGTAAAATGGAGGTTTATCTCTTCACGGGGTGCAACCTGGGCATATCCCCCTCCGGTTGCTCCTCCCTTCATTCCGAATACAGGTCCGAGCGAGGGTTCTCTCAAGGCAGCAACCGCCTTCTTTCCCATTCCACTCAGAGCATCAGCCAGCCCGATTGATGTCGTTGTCTTGCCTTCCCCGGCCGGAGTGGGAGTCATGGCTGTCACCATGATTAGTTTCCCCTTTTTGCCTTCTCCTTTCAGAATTTCTCCCGGAGAAACTTTAGCTTTATACATACCGTATTTCTCCAGGTCTATAGCCTCAATTCCCAGTTTTTTGGCAATTACCTCAATAGGCTTTATCTTCACTTTTTTAGCGATATCCATATCGTCAACCACTTTGACCTCCTTTCAATCAGTCTATAAAAAAAGGGATATGTTACTTTTTCTTAAGGAAAGAGGATAGTCTCTCCTTTTGCGGGTTTGATAAATCAAACCCCTACATCCAACGGACATTCCATACATATAAAAAAAAGGGGACAGGCTACTTTTTCTAGTAGAAAGAGGACAGTTCATGCAGAAAAAGTAGCCTGTCCCCTTTTTTCCTTCTCTTTTTACTTTTTTTATATATAACATTTTATAAACTTACTTCTTCCTCTCGCGATCTCTTTTATTGAAATCTTGAAACATTATATCATAATCCTCGATCATGCCCTCATCAGCAAAGCTGAAATAGAAGTTATTCCCTATTATGATGTAATCCATCACCTTTAGCTGCATAACATTCGCTGTAGATTTGCTCCTTCCACTGGGATATAACTCTTTAAATATGAATTGTCTAGATGTTCCGTACAACAGCCAAAATTCCGGCTTTATGTCGATAATAATGACCTTAAGAAAACTAAGGATGAGTTTAGTTCTTAAGGAAAAAGGACGAAGTTACATCCTCTTTGAAAAGGAAGATTTTTGGCTGAAATTAATTATCTGATAAAAAAAATATATTTCTTAAAAATTCTACCTGGATCTTTTATATATTAAACTGCTCTTTGTACCATTAACTCTTCACTTGCATTCATACTTGTTGGATGCCTGTAATATATAAAGCGTCAGCTACATCTCACGTGTGATTTTAGGGGAATATTCCTCTTTCTTTGTAGACTACCTCGAGTCTTGATATAGCAACAATTTGGGCAGCTGTACGCCAATCAACTTTATACTTTTCAGCCGTATCTCGAACTCGCTCATAAGCATCCACGATCACCTTTTGCAGTTTATAATCTACCTCATCAAGATCCCAAAACTCGCTACGCTTGTTCTGGAGCCACTCGAAGTAACTCACAATTACTCCTCCTGAATTACAGAGTATGTCAGGTATCAGGTCAATCTTTTTACGTTGTAAAACTTTATCACCTTCCGGATCTGTTGGCCCATTGGCGCCTTCGGCAACAAGCTTAACATGCAACATCTCTGCTGTCTCAGCTGTTATTTGATTCTCTAAGGCAGCAGGTATAAATATATCAGCTTTAGTGCAAAAGAAAGTTTGGTGATCAATCGGCTTTGCTTTTGGATAATCGAGTACGCCGCCGTGTTCCATAACATAATCTGCAAGATCGTCAGGATCAATGCCTTCTTTATTAAGAATTACTCCTGTTATATCTTCAACAGCAATAAGCTTAGATCCGTGCTTTTTCATCAAACGTGCCGCCCAAGAGCCTACATTTCCAAATCCTTGAACTGTAAAGGTAGCACCCTTCAAGTTAAATCCGTTATCTTTTGCCCATTTTTCGATGAGGAAAACTATACCCTGACCTGTTGCTTTGTAACGTCCCTTGCTTCCACCCGCTTCGATGGGCTTGCCCGTAACGACATGAAGACAACGATTCCTCTCATTCGGGGTTACTGTAGACATATAGGTGTCAAGAATCCAGGCCATGATCTGAGGATTTGTATTCACATCTGGAGCGGGAATATCATACTCAGGCCCGATATTGTTACCTAAAGCAAATGTAAAGCGCCGGGTAATTTTCTCTAGCTCCTGTATACTATAATCTGCTGGATCAATCTGGAGCCCTCCCTTTGCACCGCCAAACGGGATATTAGTAATCGCTGTCTTCCAGGTCATCAACGTTGAAAGCGCGCGTATTTCGTCGATATCGACTAAGGGATGGAAGCGCAATCCCCCTTTGAAAGGACCCAGTGCGTTGTTATGCTGTACCCGGTAGCCTGTTAACATTGTAACCGTCCCACCATCCATTTTCACCGGAAAATGAACAATAAGCTCGTTTGTTGTCTCTGCCAAGATCCTACAAATATCCTGGTCAAAATGAACAACGTCTTCTGCTTTTTTAAGTTGATTGATGACATTTTCATAAAGACTAGTTTTCTTCCTTGCCGTAGCTTTGTAAAATTCACAATGCCAGACTCCACTCCTTCGTTTTGGAAGGGTGCAACTATCGCGGAGCTCACAATGCCTGCACAATCCTGTGGGATGGCTGCTTTCTTCAAGACCAGGTCTATCATGTTGGAAATATAACAATTTCCATTCCTTGGTTGTTTTAATAGGGGTTAATCCTTTAATATCTTTTCTGTTCGGGTCATTTTTTTTCATTGTTATCTCCTTTCAAAAGATCTAAATTGCATATTTTGTGCCAATCATGTGAATCCAAATTGGATGCGACTCTATTTTGGAATTGAGATTAAACCAGTTCTATAACTTATTGAAAAAGAACGAGTTATTTGAAACGGATATTCAAAGTGAACTTTAGATATTCTTCTTTGCCATAGCAAGGAAGGCAAAGAGAACTGGGGAGATTTGTACCTGTGGGGAGAATCTCTCCTACGACAGAATTATAGGGAAGAGGATGGTATTTTTATTTTTTTTAACTTTTCACGCAAAGTTTTGCGGTCGATCCCGAGTATCTCTGCTGCTTTTGTCTTATTGTTACCGGCACTTGCCAACACGCTAAGGATATATTCGGCCTCCATTGCAGCCAAAGTTCGATTGGGCCCGACTCCTCTAAGGGCTGAGAAACGCATGAGTGAAGGAAGGTCTGGAACATCTATAATATCTTCTTCAGACATGATGACGAGTCGCTGGATTATATTCTCCAATTCTCTTGCGTTCCCAGGCCAGTAATAGCTCTTCAAAACTTGAAGGGCACTTTCAGAAAATCGCGGCATTGGCTTTCCAAACTCTTTGGCAAATTTGATTGCAAAATGCTGGACTAACAAAAGGATGTCTTCCTCTCTTTCCCGAAGAGGAGGAATATCAATAGTAATTACATTTAGGCGGTAGTATAAATCTTCACGAAATACTCCTTTTTCTACAAGGCTGAGTAGATCTTTGTTGGTAGCAGCAATGATCCTCGCGTCCACTTTTTGTGGATGCCTTTCTCCAACCATAAAAACTTCTTTATCTTGGAGAACGCGGAGGAGTTTGACCTGCATCGATAGACCTGTCTCACTTATTTCATCAAGAAAAATGGTGCCCCCTTCTGCAGTTTGAAAGAAGCCAGCTCTGCTTTCCGCCGCCCCGGTAAAAGCGCCCTTTACATACCCAAAAAGTTCGCTTTCAAGTAATGACTCTGGAATGCCTCCGCAGTTAATTGGCACAAATGGAGCCGAAGTGCGTGGACTATTATAATGAATGGCTCTGGCCACAAGCTCCTTTCCTGTTCCGCTCTCTCCAGTTATAAGAATTGTCGCCGAACTCGACGCTGCCTTCTTGATGGCGTTCAAAACTTTGTGCATGGCCTTCGATTCACCGATAATACCATGACGAATAGAAGGGAGCTTGCGAATTTTCTTTTGAGCAGCTTTGCGCACACGCAACTTATCCAGGACATGCTTGACAGCAGACAAGAGCTCCTCATCGGTAAAAGGTTTGGCGAGATATTCCTCAGCTCCGGATTTGACTGCTTCAATTGCACCCTCAATCGAAGGGTAACCCGTGATCATCATTACTTCAGTATCCTTGAAATTCTCCTGGATATGCCTCACGAGACTAAGGCCATCAACTTCAGGCATTTTAAGGTCTGTTATAACTAAGTCCATGGGTGTAGACTCAAGAATTTTGATTGCCTCAACCGCGCCAGGTGCAGTAAAAACATTATATCCTTTGAATTCCAGGTTTCTTTGCAGCACTTCAAGAGTATCAGGAGAATCATCTACGACAAGAATATTTTCCTTTTTTGAAGAATTTTTCATTTCAAGCTTTCTCCTTTTCGCTCCCTGGCTCAGCTATAGGTAGCTGAATCTCGAATTTTGTACCTCGACCAACCTTGCTATCAACGCTTATAGAGCCACTGTGAGAAGTGACTATTCCGTGCACCACAGGTAGCCCCAGACCTGTTCCTTGCCCAACATCCTTTGTTGTAAAGAACGGAAGGAATATTTGCCTCACAACTTTCTCACTCATGCCTACACCTGTATCTTCTACCGTGAGTGAGATAAATCTGTTAGAAGCATTTGTTCTTATCGCCAGTTTTCCTCCGCCCGGCATTGCCTGTATTGCGTTAACTACAATATTTACCAAGACTTGGGTCATCTGAGCTTGATCGGCAATGATCTCCGGGAGGTTCGGAGAAAGTGAACGCACTACTTTTATCCCTTCCTTAGCACATCTAGATTCAAGAAAATAGAGCCCCTCTTCAATAACCCGGTTAAGATTAACTCTGGTCTTGTAAGGAGGCATCTGTCGAGCAAACAACATGAGCTTTTTGACAACTTCTCTGGCATGAAGAGATGCTTTCGTAATTTTTTCAATGTCCTGCATTGCCTTTTCTGAGAGTTCTGGATATTTCTTCATAAGCTGAGCAAATCCGAGAATACTCCCGATAGGTTCATTTAGCTCATGGGCTATCCCTGCACTCAACTGACCGATAGTTGCCAGACGGTCAGCATGGCGGAGCTGATCTTGGAGCTTCTCCTTATCCTCATCGGTCTGTTTTCGCTCAACGATAAGTGCCACTTCTCTAGCAATAGCCTCAATCAGACTGCGTTCCTCTCTAAGAAAAGGCCCTTCGTCAAGTTCCGGCTTCTTCTCCAAATAAACGACCTCAACAACTCCTCGTTGCTCCTCATTTATAACAATATTGGCTGTCTGATGCTGACCGGCTTCTCGGAAATTGCGAGTAGAGTAAGTATATCCATTCAATATAATCCTGGCAGCAGCAATCTCTGGGTATAACCAAGCAGGAGGAAGAAGTTCCACAATACCTTCCAAAATTTCTTCTAGAGATATTCCGGGGCGTTCTATAAGCTTTGCTAAACTGTATAAGCAGGTTAATTCCTTGACCCGCTCACGCAAAGCATGTTCGCTCTCCTTGAGTATTTTATCTATCTTTTTCTGTTTAGTTATATTGCGGGCAATCGTTGAGGCCCCTATTATCTTTCCGGCAGCATCCCTTATAGGAGATATGGTCAAGGAGACATCGATTTGCTTGCCGTCTTTTCTAAGGCGCACAGTTTCATAGTTATCAATGCGGTCTCCATGCTTGATTTTCTTAAGAATCCCTAGGATCTCATCAGGAGGGTGTGGTGGAGTTAGAATAGATATGGAGCGACCTACAGCCTCCTTTGAAGTGTAGCCATAAATTCTCTCCGCTGCCGAGTTCCAGCTTGTAATAATGCCATCCAAAGTCTTGCCTATGATTGCATCTTCTGATGATTCTACAATAGCCGCAAGTTTGGAGCGTGTTTCTTCTTTAAAGCGGAGGTTTTGAGATAGTTTAGAACGGTGAGATGCTTTTTTGTTTGTTTTTTCGGTATTTTTTTCCGCCATTTTCAGGCAGGTGGCTCTTTAAACAAAGTTATAATGAGTAAGTTATATTTCATAGAATTATCTTAGGCGAGAATCTCATCAATTTTGAGATTGACTGTTTCCTTTAAAAACTAGTCTAACATACATTATTTAGCCAATTCAAATCGGTTTATTCATATATTATTTTTGTTACCTCACTTGGGATTTTAAGTCCCTTGTGTCTTTTTTCCCAAAATCTTCAAACCTGATTCTTCTTTCTTTGTCTATCTCTCTTGTCGAAATCTTGAAACATTATATCATAATCCTCAATCAGCCCCTCATCGGCAAAGCTGAAATAGCAGTTATTCCCGATAATGATGCGATCCAGCACCTTTATCTGCATTATATTTGCGGTGATGATTTATTATTTATTAGGTTCTAATCTTTGAAAATGAATTATTTAGATTATCAAAGTGGCAGGCAAAATCCCGCGCTTTATGTCCATATCATATCAAGCTTTTGATTTTAGGCGCTATTTCGCCTGCATCATTAACATCATCGGGAAGCCGAAGCTATAGGATTTTTGACTTACACCTGGCTCAAATAAATTTAGGATTAGATTCGTTCTTCTATTTTTTCCCAGTTTTTAATCTTGAATCTTATGATAAACTCATTACCAGTGGCTTCATTACCACATCTTGAATTAACGGATTATTTTTATATCAATTCTCTTTTCTATTCGACCGTCTGAAGGTTTTAGGCACAGCTGATAGTCACCTGGAAAAACTTGCTCAAAATCCAAGAGATAGACTTCATTAAGTATCTTTAACTCTTTATCCATTAATGATTCTATCTTCTCGGTAGGAATATTTAGAGTTAAGTTTTCATCTCCAAGAAGAGAAAACTCAAAAGAAAATTCTTTGATTTTCTCGGGATTATAAATCTGTAAAAATAGAGCAACTTTCTCTCTCTTATTAATTACATCTCCTGCTGAGGGGAACAATATGTATTGGAAAAGCTGAAGAGATCCATCTTCTTTATTAATGGAAAATGAAATTGGCTTACTCTTTTCGGACTTTCTTAAGAAACCAAAAATGGCATTAATGATACTCGAAGATATATTTCTATCGATATCTGGTATTTTTACAGAGGTCTCCCAGCCGCCTATTCGATCATCGGCTTGTTTTAGGATGACTCTGGTTTCATATTCGCCGGGCTTTAGTTTACCTCCTGAAGTCGTGAAAACGCGATAGAGAGACTTAGCTCCTTTCTCAATTTCATCTTTTATTGGAATCTCCATTTCACCAAAATGGACTTTCTTATCACTCCATTCGTTAATGCCGAACATCATAACCATTTTTTCAGAAGACATCATATCCTGCTCACTCCTGAATTGATCAAGAGGAATATGCATTCTTATCCAGAAAAATGGATTCTCTCCCCTTAAGGTAACAAAATCAGTTTTGCAGAAGAATGTCACATCTTTAAAAAAAGATGGAGCAAGGAATGCCGTGGCAATAATTCTCCTTTCTTTTTCTTCCTCTGTAAAATCTGAATAACCTTTCTTATACCTGACCTTAAGTCCAGGCCTTTTCACTTTTACTTCTATTTTGTGATAGCCTGTCTTTCGAGCTATCTGGGGAGGCGTGTAAGAGATATCGTAGAAATGAGTAAGGTCTCTTCCCATTTCTTTAACGATATCTTCGTATTTTTTCTCTCCATCTAAATATAATCCCCCTGTTTCTTCAGCAATCTTTTCAACGCTGTATCGCTCCTTTGACCATTGTCTCCTTTCTTGATCGAATATTGATCCTGTATACTGCATATCTTTCCAAATAACAGAATCGGCCTCATAAAAACCGGGTTTTATCCCTTTTGGCGAAAATGTATAAAAAATTATCATCTCTTCGTTAATTAGCTCTAGGAATTTTCCAAATGCCTCGTGCTGCTCAAAATATTTTTTTCCCCCGAACAATTTAAAAGGATCAAAAATTTTTACAAAGCTTTCAGAAAAGTCCCCGCTTCCAACCGCCATTTTTCTTTCAAGATGAAATCCATCACTTATAAGAAGGACTGACTTTATTCCTTCAAATCCCCTTATATAATTCACAGCCGCTAAAAAAGCACTGAATGAATCTGCAAGCCTTAATCGCCTGAAATATTTTTCTTCTTCCTTAAAAGCAATTATGAGGTCTCCTGGATTCCTGATTATTCGATCTTGGGGTTGTTTCATCATTTCAAGTTGAAGTTCTTGGATCTGACGTTCTGTAAATTTTCTTTCAATATCTACCCATAAATCTCCCAGGAATTCGGAAATAATGCCTGAAAGGAGGTTTTTATCAGATGTGAAGGGTTGGATGACTTTTGCGCCAGAACTTCTATTGAGTTCCATGATCATAATCTCCTCTACCTTATCAAAGAGAGCGTTGAACATCTTTTGAATTTCAGGCCAGTGGCGAGTTAGATAGATTCTATTTGTATTAATGCTGTCTAAAAGAACGACTAGCTTCATTTTCTTCGGTCGATGAGGCAATTCAGTTTCTATTATCTTTTCCGATACAATCTCTTTTGGGGCTTCTTTCTCGGATTTTACAACGGCAAAGTACTGAATTTTCACTTGTTTGCCATCCTCGTAAATTTCAAAATCTTCCTTTGTAAGATTATCTACAAAATTTCGTTCTTTATCCGTAACAAATACCTCTACTACAACCAACTCAACAGTCACTTTGTGTTCTAACGGCTTAAGCTGTTTCTGTGGGCTTTGAAATCCATAAAGAGCTAAAAAAAGCACCCATATGCTTAGAAATGGCACGAAAATACGTTTTTTAAGTTTTGTCGTTTCCATCTTATCCCCTTTAAAATCATAAACTTTTTATACCTATATTTCAACTTTTCTGTATGGAGACTTTGCTTTCTTCTAATTCACTATGAGCAAAAAATGTGCCATTTTGCATTAGGGATTTTATCAAAATTCAAAGCCATTCCTTTGTCCTAATCTTATGACACATGTAGAAATTAAGGACAATAAATAATGTCCAGAAATGCATCCTCAGAACCATATTTCATGACTCAAAGTGAAATGCTAATCTACTAATCTGCTGGGCTGCAAGAATCCGTGTGGACACGGCGCGGACAAATTGACCCAAATGTTCAAACGTGATTCTTCTTTCGTGGTTGGTCCCTTTTATTGAAATCCTGAAACATTATATCATAATCATCGATCAGTCCCTCATCGGCAAAGCTGAAATAGCGGTTATTCCCGATAATGATGTGATCCAGCACCTTTAGCTGCATAACACTCGCTGCAAAAAATAGTTGTTTTGTGATCTCTCTGTCACTCGCGGAAGGCTCGGGATCTCCCGAGGGGTGATTATGCACAAAAATCAATGATGATGCGTCCCACCTCAAGGCCTTTTTCATTATTTC
>Ga0209636_10002778_pt1 | contig 17833 bp, 13 predicted proteins | sample DeeMarSWOR152_54_FD_187464 | JGI IMG/M metagenome (GOLD analysis project Ga0209636, IMG submission 187464) | Marine sediment microbial communities from White Oak River estuary, North Carolina - WOR-1-52-54 (SPAdes) (version 2) | ecosystem: Environmental > Aquatic > Marine > Intertidal zone >... | reverse complement strand
ATGTGTGTGGGGATGTGGTGAATGCTCCCTGAGTTTATGCGATTGTAAATGCTATCTGAAAGGTGAAACACCGGAGGAGAAGACGGGCAAGATCTGTGGGATCAACTGTCTCGGTGAGTTCAATGTTTCAGGCTGCGAATACAGAAATGGGAAGTGTGTTGAGATATACAAAGAAATTAAAGAAACAGATATAGAATGCACTCAGGATTCTGATTGCGGAACCGGTGGTTGCTCCGGTCAGATCTGTGGATTAAAGGAGAAGGTCAAAGATATTATAACTACCTGCGAATACAAGCCAGAGTACGACTGCTTGAACCTTACATCCTGTAAATGCATAGATGGAACCTGCCAGTGGGAGGAAAACAATGCCTATACGGAATGCATGGAAAACCTGGGAAATAAAACAGAACTGGCAAATCCGGCATCAGTCTACTGTGAAGAACAGGGCTATCAATTGGAGATAAGAGAAGACGAAAACGGCAGCCAGTATGGCGTTTGTATATTGCCGGACGGCTCTGAATGTGAGGAGTGGGCCTTCTACAGGGGGGAGTGTAATGCTACTGGCACCTAAAGACCGACTTCTCTCTCAAAAGCCCCGGGTTTCAGGATTTTTATTCCTTCGAACTCTTTCAAATCCAGGAGGTCTCTATCACTGCTGATTATGTAATCCGCTTTCCCGGCGACTGCAGCCTCCAGGAACCTGTTGTCGGCTTTGTCACGGCAGGCAGTGATTTTTCTCTTTGAATACACCTTCTTAGAGATCCTGTAGAACTTCAGTATTTTGTCTATGTAGTCTTTTGGTGCTTTAACCTTTTCTAAGATGTATAGATTCTCGTTTTTGGTTTTTGTGGTGTAAACTGCGTCGATATTGCCTTCAATGACCTTGTCTATTATCCTGTTTGAGCTGCTGTTCCTTTTCCATCTTCCTGCTATGATGAGGTTTGTATCGATAACCACTGTTGGCATGTTAATATTTTCGGTCTTCACCGAAATAAACCAAATGCTTTATATGTCGGAGTTTGCCGACGACAAAGGTGCGTTTCGCCCTTCGGGCTCAAGCGCACTTAACAAATCTATTTCACTTTGATTATTCGCCAGTTTTTATTAAAGGCTGGTCGGAGTTTGCCGAGCGCAAGCGTAGGTTTCGGTCTTCACCGAAAGAAACCGAAAATGCTTTATATATTCGATGACAATATGCTAATAAAAAAGAGGTGATTCTGATGAAATTTTCCAGATTATTCGAAATTTTTGTATTGCTCTTATGCATAAGCTTTACAATTGATTTAGTATCTGCGGATGGTATAATAATCCCGGAGCCGATTCCCGATATAGAGTATATACCCCCACTGGCGATAAAGTACCATCATGTTGATGTAACGATAGACAACCAATATGCCAAGACAGAAATAGATCAGGTATTTCTGAATGATTTCTACAGGGATTTAGAAGGAACCTATATTTTTCCATTACCAGAGGAGGCGAGCATCTCAAAATTCTCGATGTATGTTGATGATGAAGAGCTGACAGGTGAAATTCTGGAGAAGGATAAAGCTAGAGAGATATACGAGAGCATTGTCAGAAGGCTTAAGGATCCGGCATTATTGGAATATGTTGGCAGAAATATGTTTAAAGCCAGGGTTTATCCTATACCGGCAAAGAAGGGCAATATCCCGGGAGAGAAGAGAATTAAACTTGCATATGAAGAAATAGTAAAATGTGATTCCGGAGTTTGTAGATATGTCTATCCATTAGAGCCGGAGAGATTCTCATCGAAGCCATTGGAGAGCGTTGTTATTACCGTAAAATTGAAGTCAAATCAGCCGATAAAGACGATATATTCCCCAACACACGAGATCTCCATTAACAGAAAGGATGATTACGAGGTGGGGATAAGCTATGAGGAAGAAAATCTATTGCCGGAAAAGGATTTCGAACTATATTACACTCTTTCAGAGGAGGACTTTGGAGTGAATTTATTAACCTATAGAGAGAATGGGGAGGATGGCTTTTTCATGCTCATGATAGCCCCAAAACAAGATATCAGGGAAAAAATTATCGCAAAGGATATTGTCTTTGTTATTGATACCTCCGGGAGCATGTCTGGAAAGAAGATCGAGCAGGCAAAAAATGCATTGGAATTCTGTATTAATAATCTGAATGAGGACGACAGGTTTAATATAATTACCTTCGAATCTAACATTGAGAAATTTTCCGATGAATTGGTTTCAGCAGACTCGGAAGAGATCTCTAATGCATTAGATTTTGTTGATGAGATAGAGAGCGGGGGAGGAACAAATATCAATGAGGCCTTATTAGAGGCATTAAAGATGATGAATGAAGATGAAAGGCCAAACATTATCGTATTCCTGACGGATGGGAAACCCACTGTCGGTGTAAGGGACATCGAGGAAATCCTGGAGAATGTAGAGAACGCAAATACAAAGAACACGAGAATATTTGTCTTTGGGGTTGGCTATGAGGTAAACACGCATCTGTTGGATAAGATCTCTCAACAGAATAAAGGTGTTTCCGAGTATGTAAAGCCAGAGGAGGATATAGAGGTAACCATATCCAATTTCTATACAAAGATAAAAAATCCGGTGCTATCTAACCTCGAGTTAGAATTTGAGAATATTGCGGTAAAGGACATGTATCCTAAAGAGCTTCCTGATCTCTTTAAGGGATCCCAATTGATTAGATTCGGAAGGTATTCTAAGAGTGGGGATTCACTGATAACCCTAAGAGGTAAAATTGGGGATAAAGAGAAGACATTAACATATGAGGCGACTTTTCCACGGCAGAATCTAAGGAATGAATTCATCCCAAGGTTATGGGCAACTAGAAAGATAGGCTATTTATTGGATCAAATTCGCTTACATGGGGAGGAGAAGGAGCTGATAGATGAGATCATCGAATTAAGTTTGGAGTACGGGATAATGACGCCATATACGTCATTTTTGGTAGAAGTTGACACAGAGTATGGAAGACCAGTTAGAATGGAGGAAACGAGAAATCTCTTCGATTCAGTTCTCCATAAAGGCGAATTCTGGGCGCCGACTGGAACTGGAGCCGTAAGATCGGCTGAAAAAACGCAGGAATTAAAAGGCTCCGATGTCTATGAAACAGGATCTGAGAAGGTGAAGTCTATTGGTACGAAAACCTTCTACTATAAGGACGATGTATGGACGGATAACAGCTACTCTACTGAGATGAAGACCACGGACATTGTCTATGGAAGCGACACCTACTTCCAGATGCTGAAAGATTATCCAGAGATCGGTAGATATCTATCACTGGGCAAAAAGGTCAAATTCTGTCTGGGTAATGAATGCTTCGATATAGGTGAAAGCGGGGTTACTACCTCAACAGTTACGATACCGAGTACAACAACAACCATTTCAGTAGGTGAAGAGAAACCCGATGTTCTTTCCCCGACCCTGTTCATTGTGGCTTCGATCGTAATAATATGCGCAGGAGTTCTGATCTGTAACAGGTACAGGTATTAGGAGAAATTGCGAGTCTGCCTTTGAAAAGATTTATTAAAGAAAGAGGCAATTAGATAATTATGAACAAAAAAATCTTAATCGGAATAGGGATTTTAGTAGTCGGAATTGCTTTGATCGGTGGAGTAATCTATTTCTTAAGTTTCCAGAAACTGGATCCATTTAACCCATCAGATGAAATGAAGAATTGTGAAACAGATTCCGATTGCGTTATGGCAGGAGCAGTTGGAAAGGGACCAAACTATGGGAACCTTGGTTGTGGATGCATAAACAAAGAATATGAAAACAGATTCAGCGAATGTGAAGTCTGGATGAGAAGTCATTGCTCGAATTATTGCAAATGCGTAAATAATAGATGCGAGCTGGAGAGATGGGATATTATCAGTGATTTTAATTATGAACTCGGAGATTGCTTGGAAGAAAAAAGAGGAGGTAGAGTGGATGTCATTGCGAAGGATAGCTCAGTAGTATTTGATCAGATCCTGAACACCTATTGTAACGCAAAGGGGAACCTAAAGATAATTGCAGAGAGGCACGGGAATGTTATCAACATAAAAGAGATTTTTGATGCGGAAGAGATAGCGAGATGTGTCTGTTCGTTTCCAATCCATGGAGAGATAAATCTTGCAGAGGGAAACTACACCTTGAGATCCACCTTTGAGAATAAGCCTCTTGGCAGAACTGAGGTTCTTGAGGAGGTAGAAGTTGAACTATGAACAAAAAAATCTTAATCATAGGAATATTAGCACTTTGCATTATTCTGACAGTTGTGTTAGTAAAGCTCGGGGAAAAGCCAGAATTCGGAACCTGCAAAACAGACGAAGATTGCAAAAATGTAAGATGCGTTGGAGCTTACTGTGAAAACGGAATCTGTGTCTGTCCTCCTGGAAGATTCGCTAATCTTGTTGTGCTTTCACAAGACATTTCATTTAATCCGTCTGATCCTGTAGAGGGAGATTCTGTAACCATGACAGCAACAGTAAGCAATACAGGACAGAAAGACGTAAACAATATAACTGTAAGATTCTACGATGGAAGTCCCTCCAAAGACGGAAAACAGATAATCGAGAAGACAATCTCTCTCAAAGCAAACGAAGATACAGGGGTAACAATCAGCTGGATCGCCACATACACCCATAAATTAGGTGTTGGCGGGATTCACCGTATCTTTGTCAAAGTTGATCCAGATGATATAATACCAGAGTCAGATGAAGATAACAATGAAGTATTTTCAGTGATTGTGGTGCAACCAAAAGAGTTGGAGTCCACAACCCTTGAATAAGGGTAATAAAATAAAATGAAAAAAATAATCCTTGTGTTGGTGTTATTGGCAATCTGGTGCGGAATTGATTTAGCTGCAACTCCAATAGAAGGTTGTACTGGTTCACTATCTCTCTCTCTAAACCCAGACAGATTGAATCAATCCGATGTTCAACATACCGTCACAGCTTTAGTCTTTGGGTTGTCAAACTGTGACGGGAAACCCTTCATAGTTTCAGATAAAGACCAGAAGAGTGGATGTCAAGGAGTAATATCGAGAGGAGGCGGCACCTGTACTTTCAGATACACACCCCTCGTTGCCGGAACACATATATTCTATGCCGGAGTGGACAAGAATGGAGATGGCAACTATAATCAACAAGGAGAGATAGCCAATGCCACCCTGATAATTGAATCCAAACCATGTTTCATAACTAACTGTAACGATTGTATAAGCAAAGACCTCTGCACCAAAATCCTACAGTTCTCTCTCTACCTCAAATCAATTAAAGATTCGAGTGATACTTACATTAAGGCCGCACAGGATCTGCTCCCAACGATAGCGGATGACGACCTAAAAACAGAGCTGATAAGGTTCATAAACTACACCCAACAGCTTTCTGACAAGTTAGGTGAAATGATAGAGTTTCTCTCTACTGTAAACTTAAATCACCCTGAAGAGAACGATGTTAAAGAGTTCAATGAGTATATGTCCCAGCTTAAAATCCTCTACAACCAGACATTGAACCAACTGAATGTTGTTTCCTGCCTTATGCAGACAACCTGCGAAGACAAGGTATATTACAAATTCAGATGGGAAGATGGAAAATGCACCTATATTCAAACACCAGTGGAGTGCTGTACTGATGAGGATTGCCTTACTGGAACTGGAACCTGCAATGAGAACTATCAATGTATCTATGGAGAAATAGAATGCGGCAACAACATCTGCGAATCTGGGGAATGTGATTCCTGTCCTCAGGATTGCGAGCCAATAAAAGCATTACCTCCTGATTTATCTCCAGACGCTGAAAAGTGGTATATTGATACAAACAAGTGGTTGGATGAAAAACTCATAGAATGGAAGCCAACGCCGTCCGAGGCTCAATGGCCAGTGAAGTTTGTCGGTTTTCATTTGCCTACTATTGCTAAGGAACTCTTTTTAGCAACTAATTCCACTGACGACCTGAAGCACCTGGATATGTTAGCAGAACTCAATGTGGATATAATTTGTATATGGATGAGTGCACCAGAAGACTATCCACAAGACCAGCTTGCCCGGATAGATGCTCTGATTAATGCAATAAGATCAAGGGAGATGAAGGTAAATATATGGTATGATGGGTGGGCATCAACCAAAGAGGAATATCACGCCAAGGCGGTTAGGGCCGCTAAATACATCATTTCCACCTGGCACCCTGATTACTATACCATCATACATGAACCCTCAATTCGAATGGGTCATCAGGGATGGTATATGTCAAGAAATGAATGGAAAACCCATGTTGAGATAATCTGCAACCTAGCTAAGAGTCTTGACTCTGATGTAATTACAACTGCAACTGTCTATAATAACCAATATGATATCAATTATATTGATTACTTTGTACAGGTTTCTAGCCTTGATATCGTTGGATTCGATATCTATGATAGATGGGGCTTAGATAACGGGGAAATCGAACAAAAGATTAATCTGATTCGTGACGCGCGAAAGAAGGTTTCGATAGAGGAAACCTGGCCAGAACCAGACAATAGATTTGAAGGCCGTTATGACCCAGAAAGGGCATGGTGGGATTCAAGGTGGACTAGGGTAATCACCTACTTTGCCCAAAAACATAAGGTGGAATTAGTCGAACCATTTTATTCGACCCAATTCATCCTATATCCCGGTTATATGGCAGCCAGTGAAGATAACAAGCCCATACCACAATATATACACGATTTTAAGACCGATCTTGCCGAAGGAAGAAGAACACCCACATTTTGCGCTTACAAAAAGGTTATAGAAGAAGTTAAAAGTTGTGTGCCTGAATGCGGCAACGGGATCTGTGAATCTGGGGAAGACGGCTTCAACTGCCCGGAGGATTGTTGTGTTTCCGGGGATGGAATTTGTCCTACTGGGTGCAGTTCTGAGAATGATGGTGACTGCAAATCAGACTGCTATTTCATAGTGGAGGATGATACTCTCATAGTGGGGAATTCCCTAATTGAGATAACTTTTGACAAGACGACAGGATGCATTACAGGGCTATTGAACAAGGTTACTGATAGGCAGTACTTGGCCGGGAGTGAGGCCAGAAATTTCGTTATAGGTCTCTCAACCAGTACGGACATCTGGACAGCCTATGACACAACAGTCAACCTAATACACGGCTCCAACCAGACGGTCTCTGGCTTCGATAAAGTAGACTTACCTGGGGGTGGAAAAGAGGTGCGGATATGGTTTGACAATCTCTACCTGAGTGGAAACCCGCTCCTGATCTCAGTCACCATCCGAGCCCAAGTGAAGCCAAATGATGCCCTCACATATTGGTTCATTGACGTTACCAACGACAATGAAGGGGTTGTGCGCAATGTACTGTTCCCCGTCATCTCAGGAATCACAGACTTTGGCTCCGAAGATTGCCTAGCGATTCCACACATGGCCGGTGGAAAAGTTAGGAATCCAATAACTGTCTTCACCCAAGAAAACGAGGTATTAAGTATCAGTTATCCAGTACCCGCTTCGATGCAATTCATCGACTACTATAATTCGAATCAAGGTCTCTACATGGCCTCGTATGATTCAAACTTATCCTACACTCAACTGGGTTTTGGAGCCTCAAACTACCTTGGAACTATGTTTATCGTGAAATACCCATTTGTTAGCCATGCCTCATCATGGAGCTCCCCACCATTCACGGTGGGCATCCACAGTGGCGACTGGCATTGGGCGTCTGACCAATACCGCGAGTGGCTTGAAACATGGATCATCAAACCTGACATCCCAGAATCTATCCAGAGAATGAACGGATGGATCGGGTTACCAATGAATGACTTCGATAATGTAATAAAATATGTCTACGATGAGCTTCCTAGTATTTATGAACAAGCGTTTGGTTTGACAGGTTTCAAATTTCTCGAACTTGGCTTTTGGTTTGACGATCATTACTATACTGATTTTCAACCTAATTCTGGTATGGGTGGGGCTTCGGCACTGACTAAGGCCATTGATGACATCCACGCCCTCGGCGGAGTGGTACACCTTTACGCCACCGGTCGCCTTCTCATGGAAGACTCCGACATATACAAAACGGACGGAATTGCTTGGCAGGCTATGCCCGAGGGAAAACCGAACTACGAGATATGGCCTAAGCCACCAGGGTCATATAGTGATAGATATGTAGTGATGTGTCCATATACCAAGGGGTGGCAGAATTACGTACGTGATTTCTTGGTGAGATTTGCAGAAGAATATCATGCAGACGGCGCTCAAGTTGATCAAGTCAGCTGTGCTACAAGCCTGTTGTGCCATGACTCAACACATGGGCATAGTAGTCCATCAACGGCTTGGGGCGAGGGCTACATTGAACTGTTGAAGACCGCGAGAGAAGCCTATCGGTCCGTTAATGGTGAATTCTTTCTTTGGCCTGAAGGGGTGAATGATGCTTTCAGCCAATATATGGATTTCTCTCTGGGAAGATGCTCCAAAGAAGTCCTTAGCTGGGCCATTCCTGTTCCGGCTGAGCCTATGCCGGAATTAATAAGGTATACGATACCTTGGATAAAGGTTGCTGCCTACGACTTACCAGATATGGTTAAGTGGGGCTTTGTGTTGGGTGAGCCGATAGCTCACCCTCCTGTAAGCAATGACCTGAAAAAGGTTTGTAACATTTACAATGCTGGAGACGAGTATTTTCATTACGGTACATTCATGGACGATATCGGTTTGACAACATCAAGCCCAAATCTTATGGCCAAGGTGATTAAGGGTAGCGGCGGACTCGCAGTGACCCTATGGAACAGGGCGTCATCGACGCATTACAGCATCTCCATAGATCTTGAGGAGCTGAACATGAGCAAGGAGGTTCTTGGAGTCTACGACATAGCGACTGGTCTTCCCATCCCCTTCAATCAAAACGGAGTCATAATCACCTTTGAAGTGGATATAGCTGATAAGGATATAAAAGCCATAGAAGTAAAAATTGCCAATGTTTCTGAATGCGGCAACCAAATCTGCGAATCCGGAGAAGACGGCCACAACTGCCCGCAAGATTGCTGCGTTTCAGGAGATGGGATTTGCAGAGATGGTTGTACTTCTGAGAATGATGATGATTGTGAAGAAGGGGATCTTTCAAAAGTTAAGGTGGGTGTTATCTATTGCTGGGTGAGTGATGGGGAACAGATTAACAGAAGCATCGACGATATTGTGCATATATTCCAGGAAACAGAAACAGATTTCATCTTAACTGGGTGGTATAGATTTCTCCCTGTTCCAGAATCTCCGGAGACAGTGTTGCCTTATCCTTTTCCACAGGATTATGTGGAAGATAGTGCGAAGAAGGGTTACACCTACGAGCAGCTCAAACAGGCAATAAATGCGATCAAGAAAGAAGATATTATGTTTTGTGGCACAGTGCCGGCTTATATAATAACAAGACTTGCTTGGGATCCGATAACTCATGAGTACCTTGGAACAGAGGAAACCTGGGGGATGGCCTTGGATCCGGAAAAATTGGGTGTTTCAATGTCTAAAGAGCAATTTCAGTGCGCTTTTGTTAAGAGACATTCTCTAATAGATCCAGAATTTAATTGTAACTACTATGATCACAGCAAAGTGGACTACTATTTTGCAGACATAACCAATGAGGAATTCCAGAAGCTCCTTTTGAGTTGGGTAAAGAAACAAATTGATTGTGGCGCAGATGTTATCGGTGTTGATGTAATTTATGGACAGGCTATATTTCTGCGTTCCATACTCGTAAACAATGGAATGTCCGAATCAGAGGCAAATAGCCACCCCGCTATTAAAGCATCTATTGAGGCTGCTTCGAAACTAGTTGATGAAATCCATGGATATGGAAGTTTAACGGGTAAACGTGTGTATGTTGGAACATGGGCTAGTTCTATTGATTTTCCTCATCGCCAGCCAGATCTTGATTTTTTTGCCGTATCTCCCTCATCTGATGAAATAAAGCAGATGACTCTTGATGAAAAAAAATGGGATATAAAAATTGACGAAATCAAAAAAAACCTGGGGGACATACCTATATTCGCTTTTCTTGATTGGGAGTCGGGAGATGAATCGCCCTTAGCGGTTTTTAGCCAAAATCTATCCCCCTTGGAGCAGAGAGAATTCCTGCAGATAGTGGATGAATTCTTCCAGAAGAAAGGAATAAACTTTATTTATATTGTTCACGGGGGTAATATGGGAGTTAATGCGAAAAGGCTTTCTTTTGGCAAATTTAAGTTTTACGACTCCCTTGCACCAGAATTCCAGACCTATGAAACGATAAAGGAACTTGCTCAGGATAAAAATAACATTTAGAAAAGATGGCGGACTCGCAACTCAAATTGCTTTATAATTTGGTCCTAATGGAATCGAGAAATTGAATACAAACCAGAATAAAAATGGAAGACAAAATCGTTCTTGACAGGGAAACGTTCAAGGCATTGGCAATTGACACCAGGGTTAATATTCTGAAGAAGTTAGATGAAAGATATCAGTTAACATTGACCGATTTAGCCAATGAACTGAACATGGCTCCCTCAACGATCTCGGAGCATCTAGACAAGCTGGTTTCTGCCGGTTTAATACTACAAGTGGACAAGGGTATGAAATGGAAATATTACAGGCTGACCTCAAAGGGAAAGAAGATACTGAATCCGTATGAAAAGAGGGTATGGATTATTCTCACTGTTTCCACATTAGCTCTTTTTGTGGCGGTTTATCATCTTCTTCTAAAGTTAGGGCAGCTCGCAAGCCCGCCCTTGGCTAATCTTATTGCAGAGGAAGGCAAAGGGGATGCTGTTGGAGGTGCTCCGCGTATGCTGGGAGCAGAGAAGATGATGGAGTCATATGACGCAGTGAACGAAACATTGATGGATACGGTAACCACCACCCTTACGGAAAGTACGGTAGCAGCAACATCTCAAATACCCTACTCCGAGCTCATGATCGTACTTCTACTGGTATTGGCGGCTGGAATCTGCGTTGGTTATTTAATTAGGAAAAAGAGGATACTATAATATAACATGAAAATTGGTATTTTTACGGACACATATTTTCCACAGGTTAACGGGGTTACCTGTACCATAGCGGAGTGGAAAAAAAAGCTGGAGAAATATCACGACATCTATGTCTATTATCCACAGAGCAGCTATGTTCCAAAGAAAAATGAATTTCCCTTCAGATCCTTTCAATTCAGGTTTTATGAGGGGTACAGGGTAGCGTTTACCAAGGGGATTTCTAAGAAGGCAAAGAATCTGGATATAATTCATATTCATGGCTTGTTTACTATGGCTATGGCGGGTTTGTATGTTTCGAGAAAATATAAAATTCCAAAGATTCTTACATATCACACTCCAGCTGACGATTACATAGACTATGTAACAAAAAAGCCCGCATTGAAGAAAACACTGATGAAATTGTATAATTTCTGGGAGAAAAAACTGCTGAATTCTTGCGATCTCGTAACTGCTCCGTCAAAATCAATAAGGGACAGGCTCTTGGAAAAGGGCGTAAAAAATGAAATAATGGTACTTTCCAACGGCATTGATATCGACTTTTTTAGATACAGAGAGCCGGAATCCTTTAAGAAAAACTACGGAATAAAGAAGGGAAAGGTTATTGGTTTTTGTGGAAGATTTGGTTATGAAAAACATCTCGAGGATCTGATAGATATCTCAGATAGATTTAATGGTCAGATACTCATTGCTGGAAAAGGCCCTGCAACGAGGTACTATAAAAAGTTGGCAAAGGGCAAAAAGAATGTTAAATTTCTCGGTTTCCTTTCGAGGGAGGAACTTCTGGAGTTCTATTCCTCTCTTGATCTGTTTATATTTCCCTCGCTGGCGGAAACCCAGGGCTTAGTCGCCCTGGAGTCAATGGCTTGTGGGGTTCCGGTGATTGGTGCAAACGCTTTGGCTTTAAAGGACACGATAAAGGATGGCAGGGTTGGATTTCTATACCAGCAAGGAGATATAGAAGATCTCACGAAAAAAATAGAAAAAGCCTATCAAAAAAGAAACGAGCTCTCAAAGAACTGCTTGGAATATGTTAAAGAACATTCGTTAGATAAGACGATTGAAAGACTTCTTGAAATTTATGAAAATTTAACCTGATTCCAAACCAAGACTCTGCCTTACTATCTGTATGATCTCATCCGGGGGATATCCTAATCTTATCAACCTTGTTGTACCCCGTATTCCCTTTCCGGACAGCCTCATTGCAATCAAGCCGGACATCTCCAATTCATTTAGATACTCAGAAAATTGCCTCATCGTTCTCGGGTTTCTGTTCAAAGCCCGGCAATTTGCTTCATAGGCCTCATAGACCTCCCCTGTTAAAAGATCTCCGGTACCTATGCCAGATAACCTTTGATAAAGCCCCCCCTTCAAAGCGAGATTCGCAATTGAATAGATTACTATCTGTTGATGTTCCGGCAATAAGGCTATCGATTCTGTCATGATGTCTTTTTCAACCAGATCCTTGGCCATTCCAACGTCATCCAAGTCTACTCTGGCTTTAGATTCATTCTGTGCGATCTCTCCTGCCTTTTGTAATAGCTTTAGAGCATATCGTGCATCACCATCTTGGGCGGCGAATGCCGCAATCCTTCTAATTGCCGAATCATCGATCGTATCCGGTTGAAAGCCCTTCTCAACCCTCTGCCTTAAAATTGTCCTCAATTGAATTGCATTATAATGGGGAAAGATCATCTCCTCCTCACAGAGGGTACTTTTACTCCTTGGATCTAATCTACTTTTCACCCTTCTATCGTTGGATATACCAATTATAGAAACGTGTCCAGAACTGAGCTCGTCATTAATCCTAGTAAGGATATACATCAGATCATTCAAACCCTTTTTCACCATATCGATCTCATCGAGAATTATGATAAGATTCACACCATTATTTTGAATCACATTAAAAAGCCTATCATAAAGATCAGCGGGATCCATACCCTTCAAACTCCTTTCAGTACGTCCCTCTAACGGGATATTCTTTAATTTTTCATCATTAAGTGAATCATCCTCGAGGGCTTTTAAAAGCACTTGATATTTGCTACACCTTATCTTGCAATTCATATATACTACCCTCACTAGAATGTCTCCTAGATCCCTCTCTGGATCCTTTAGAAATTCCTCCAGTTTACGGATAACGTATTTGACAACGCATGTCTTGCCGGTTCCGGTGCCGCCATATATAAATAGATTGCTCGGCTTTTCATTCCTTAATGCTGGGGCAATGATCTTGGTAACGCCTCTTATCTCTTTATCCCTATGAGGTAATTCTTGTGGAACGTAATGGGGGGAAAGAATGGATATATCTCGGAAGATTCTTCTCTCCTCAAGCTCATGTTCGAACAAATTTTTAATCATTTTACCCCAATCCACAACCTTACTGAATTAATAAATAAAATATGAGAGATTAAAAAGCAAAATCAGAACATCAAAAGAGATTTGTAGCGCCATCAAGGTTCAATCCCCAAATCTTGTTCATCTTTTTGATAATTTCCTATAACTCGTTCACTATTCTGGGGGATTTATATACAGAAATTTAATAATTATCCATAAGCTTATTAGGAATAAAACATAATTTATAAGGAATCAAAATGCCGTTTAAAAGATTTTTTCGTCGTGCTGAAGAGGAGGAAGAGGAGATTGATATAGAAGATTACTTGAATGAATTGAGCATACGTGAGGGAAAGATAATTGAGAGAGAGGACATAACCTATATCAAGCCCATGGATCTGGACCCTGAAGGGGGCGGCGTTGATGAAGCCATAAGAGAGTTGGAGAAAAACAATATAGTTGTACTGAATGTGAAGCAGCTCCTTCGCAATAAGATCCTATTGAGAGACGTAGTAAAGAAATTGAGAGAGAATTGTATAGATCTAGATGGCGATATAGGCAGAATATCGAGTGAAAAAATTCTTCTTGTTCCAACGAGCATGCGCATAATCCATAGAGGCTCTTAAAGGGATACAACTCTATTCAAAAAGAGCGTCCTCCGGGAAGACAATTATACCTTCATCTGTAATCTTCATAGGCCTTATGTGCTTGTCAAAATCACTGCCCCTCATCTTCTGTATACTTATGCCATTTACCATCTCCCCTTTTTTCTCCATCGTGTGTATCCTTATTACACCACTAGCAAGAAATTCTTCCATCAGGACGTCTGATCTGGTGTGGGTGCCAAGTTCATCGGTAATTATGGTAGTACAACCTATCGTGGAAAGGAAATTCATCAATGACAGGGTACCCCTTCTCATCTCGACCTCACTTTCATACAATGACATTATACTTGTTAAAGAGTCTATCACGATCCTCTTTAAATCGCCTGTATCCAATTTTTTGTTTATTATATCTATCAAACTCAATAAGGTGAACTCTGGATGTGATTCGAAGCCGCCTGGCTTTATGAACAATTTTCCCTCCGCTATCTCCTGTACTGTGTCTACTATATCTATCCCTCTAATATCCCAACCTAATTCAGACATATTCTCGATCAGTTGCTTGGATGGCTCCTCGAGGGCTATAAAGAGGACTCCCTCATTATTCTTTAATCCCTGCATGAGAAACTGAATTGCAAGTATAGTCTTCCCAGCTCCAGGACCGCCACAAACCAGATAAGGTCTGTCCTTAACGAGCCCGCTGCCGAGCATTTCATCCAATCCGGGAACGCCGGTCTTTACCTTTTCCATCATTTATTATATAGCCTATTCACGTATTTATATCTCACGAGAGTTTAAAGCTATGGGTTATGGAATAGATGGGGCCTCTGGAGCTTAATTTGCTCTCCATCATATTTATCTCTGTGACCCCAAAACTACCCAACTCGAGGGTTGCGTTATCCTGCAAAAATCTTCTTATTTGTTGCTTATCTATCGACCTTACCCTCGCCAGTGTGAAATGGGAGTGAAATCTCTTGTCCTTTTTGAATCCATGAGAACTCAGTTCTTTATCAATTCCCTTCTGAATTATCCTTATCTTATCAGAGCCTTTATCAACACCAACCCATATAACCCTCACATAACCCGGGCTTGGGAAGGCACCAATACCTCTTAATGATATCCTAAATTTTTCGTTCTCAGAGATAAAATTTAGGGTATTAACCAGCTTATTAAGTTTGTTATCATCTACATTGCCTAAAAATTTAAGCGTCAGGTGTATATTCTCTGGCTCAACCAATTTCATCCTTCCGAACCTATTGATACTTTTCTGAATCTCCAGGATTCCTTTCTTCAATTCGTCCGGACATGTAATGGCTATGAACGCCCTTACCATTTTACTATGGTAACTTTTAAGCACTCAAAGACAAAGAATAAGGATATAAAATGTTTCCTGGAGGTTTAAATCCGAGACAGATGAAGCAGATGATGAAGCGGATGGGTATCAAAACCGAAGAGATTGATGCAAGCATTGTAATAATTCACGGGTCCGAAAAGGAGATCGTTATAGAAAACCCCGAGGTAATGAAGATGATTGTGCAGGGTCAGGAAATTTTCAACATCACGGGTGGAAAAGCCAGAGAACAGGAGGTTGAGGCAGCTATAGAGATAGAGGAGGGGGATGTGGAGATGGTTGCAGAGCAAGCCGATGTCAGTAAAGAAGAGGCAAAGAAGGCACTTGAGGAATCCAAGGGGGATATTGCTGCTGCAATTATGAAGTTGAAGGGTTGAAGAGTATCATTTTTCTTAAAATATTGTTTTTGAAGATGTGTGGAATTGCTGGCTACATAGGAGATAGAAACGCGCCCGAGATCCTGTTTGATATGCTAAAACGTTTAGAGTACAGGGGTTATGATTCTGCGGGGATAGCATGCATCTCAGATCAGAACGTGATTGTATTTAAGGACAGAGGCAAGGTAGATGAGGTAAGGGAAAATGCGGGTTATGAAAAAATTCTCTCAAAGATGGGTATAGCTCATACGAGGTGGGCGACCCATGGGGAACCCTCAGAGTGCAATGCCCATCCCCACTCTGATTGCACAGGGGGGTTTATAATAGTCCATAACGGGATAATTGAAAACTATAAGGATCTGAGGGCAGAGTTAATGGAGAGTGGCCATAGATTCGAATCAGAAACCGATACAGAGGTGATACCCCATCTAATAGAAGAGCTCTATAACGGAAACTTAGAGGCGGCTTTCAGGGAGGCGATAAAAAAACTTCGAGGTAGCTTTGCGATTGCAGCCATATCAACCAAGGAACCAGATAAGATTCTGATAGCGAGAAAGGAAAGCCCCCTGATAGTTGGTCTGGGCAATGGGGAAAATTTTATCGCCTCAGACACGCCGGCAATTTTGCCAAATACAAAGAGGATCCTGATCATGGATGACTTTGATTATGGCATAGTGACAAAGGATCACGTCAAGATAAAGGATATCCAAACCGGGGATGAGATAAAGAAAAAATTACAAACCATTCAATGGAGCATAAAGCAGGCAGAGAAGGAGGGTTATCCTCACTTTATGTTAAAGGAGATTTTTGAAGAGCCAGAAGCTGTGAAAAATGCGACGAAAGCTATAAAGGAAATTGAGGATATAGCGAAAAAATTAGCGAGATATAAACGAATTTATTTCGTAGCCTGCGGTACCGCCTCTTATGCAGGCCTAGGGGGGAAATACCTACTGGAGAGATTCTCGATTCCATCGGAGGCGGTTCTCGCCTCGGAGTTTCGCTATTCTACCGTTGATACAATAGGCAGCGATTGTGCAATAATAGCCGTTTCCCAATCTGGAGAAACTGCCGACACCATCGCTTCCGTTAAAAAAGCAAAGGAAAAAGGGGCCTATATCCTGAGCATTGTAAATGTTGTGGGTTCCACTTTGACGAGAATTTCTGATGATAACATATATATCTATTCCGGACCGGAGATAGCTGTCGCATCAACCAAGGCATATTTGGGACAAATGACTTCGATAACCTTATTAAGTCTTTATCTAGCAAAGGAGTTAGGTAAGGTTGAAAAGGATTATGTAAATGAGATCATTGATGATATAAGTAATTTACCCGGAAAAATTCAACAGATTTTAAACAATGAGAATGATATCAAAGAACTTGCCAGAAAGTTATCTGATAGGGACATTTTCTTTTACATCGGAAGAAGACTGAATTATCCAACGGCATTGGAAGGGGCCCTGAAAATCAAGGAAATTTCATACGTACACGCTGAAGCCTACCCAGCTGGAGAATTGAAGCACGGGCCCTTAGCCTTATTGGAGAAAGGGGTCCCTGTTGTGGCAATAAATCCAAATGACGATCTGCTGGAGAAGATGGACAGTAACATACAAGAGGCAAAGGCAAGAAACGCCACCATCATTGTTGTTGGTGAAAATGGTAATCTAAAAACCCCGGTAATAGACCCATTACTTTCGCCCATACTCTACATTGTTCCTCTGCATTTGTTTGCCTACCATATCTCAGTTTTTAAAGGACTCGATCCGGACAAACCGAGGAATCTGGCGAAATCGGTAACTGTGGAATAATTCGCCAGAGAATGAGGGAGCGAAGCGAACGAATCTGATCTGGCGAAAAGCGTTACTGTGGAGTGAAATCTAACTGTTGAATAACTTTAGTATTTTTTTCCATATGTATCGTAAATTCAATCGCCCTATTTAATCTAAATGAAATTTAAGTGTGGCTAAGTGAGTGAAACGAACGCATGCCACACCCAGCGTAAGCGCAAAACTGTTTCGCAGTTTTGGCTCCCAAAAATCTCTGATTTTTGCGGAACCGATGTTCGGTTTTTAGAGACATATTTCTTGATATATTCCAATATTATTTATAAGATGGGTTTCCTGGATCAGATGTCCTCCAACATCGATGATATGCAAAGAAGATCATTTAACTCTCAGTTCGGGG
>Ga0209636_10002777_pt1 | contig 17846 bp, 13 predicted proteins | sample DeeMarSWOR152_54_FD_187464 | JGI IMG/M metagenome (GOLD analysis project Ga0209636, IMG submission 187464) | Marine sediment microbial communities from White Oak River estuary, North Carolina - WOR-1-52-54 (SPAdes) (version 2) | ecosystem: Environmental > Aquatic > Marine > Intertidal zone >... | reverse complement strand
AGTTCGTTAAAACCGCTAACACTCCGAGGCATGCGAAAACTTGATTAAAGATGCCTCCAAGCATCACGATGAAAAGGCGTACATCCCGATTGGCGGCGTATCCTGATATACCTGATTCAAAAACGACACTTAAATCGCTTTTCGCTCGTGTTCTAGTGTAACTAACCATGAATGAACCTGCCAAAGCAGCGAATCCCACGAATATGCTTGTGACACTTGCTTGCTTTGAGAAAATATGATAGGTCATTCCTATCAAAATAGCCGCATCAGCATAACGGTCAAGTAGAGAATCCATAAACCCTCCGAAAGAAGATGTTTGTTCAGTAAAAATAGCAAGATCACCATCTACACCATCCAAAATGGAGCTGATTTGGGCTAATAATCCTCCAATCAGTGGATGATTGTAGAAAAAGAATCCAGCTGCGATTCCTACGAGAAAACTCAGAATAGTCATCTGATTTGGTGTTGCTCTTGTATGATCTGCTAAGAAACGTGCAGTGGGACGAGAGAACTTTCTATTGATGACTTGAGAGATTATCCCGTCCCATTCTTTCGGCATTCACTTTTCTCCCTGCAATATTAATTCCGCATTTTTCAAGTCATCAATGGTGTCGATGTCGAGCCAGAAGAGTCTCGAAACGTCGCAAGCCCACAGAGGCGTTCCATTTGCAATCATTCTCCTTATGCAACCACTAGTTGTAGCCAAATGTGATGACTTCTCGGTCTGCTCCATCATTTCAAAGGCATTATTGTCTAAGAGAAAGACTCCTGTGTCAACACCGTTCCAGCATGTAATCTCTTTGCCGATATTTACTATGTATCCTTCCGAGTTCACAAGCACCCTAGTTGCATCTTTAATCTGCGAGGGATAACGTGGTTCTCGATCTACACAAAGTAGCGGTCTATTTTCGATATTTCGTAAGGCTTTATTCACGATGTTTACGTCAATGAGATGGTCTGACATCAACAGTAGAAAAGCCTCATGTTTAGCTAGTAGTGCTTGTGCAACTTTTAATGAAGTGCCGTTTCCGTTTTTGTAGACAGGATTATATGCGTATCTTATTTTTACATGGAACTTTGACCCGTCACCAAAATATTCTTGTATGGAATGGCTTAGATAGCCTGTGACGATGATTATGTCTTCTACCGCGGCCTCTTTTAAGGTTTCAATGGTGTATCTTAGTAGTGGTTTCCCTAAAACTGGAGTGAGAGGTTTCGGAGAGGTTCTTGTGAGCGGAAGCAATCGTTCTCCACATCCAGCTGCAAGTATCACCGCACGCATTGTTCTATCGCTCACGCTTTTCACCTTGACAACCATTTATGTTGGGTCTGGGAATTTAAAAGACTTTCGATTTAAATGAAAAATAGCAACTCTTATATAGTAATTCTTACAAATACCGTGGCAAGGTAAAAGGTGAAAACGTTGACTACACCACAACCATCTACTTCGAAGCTAGAAATTAGCTTAGATGCAGATTTAATGAGAAAGCTAAAGACAAAAGCGGACACAACGAACAAAACGCCGTCAGAAGTTGTTGCAGAACTTCTCAGACAGCAGTTGAGGTAAATCTGGAGATTTTTACGCTGAAATACCTTTATTTTCCCTTTTTTTGGAGGTGGCGTTATAAAGAACCGTAAGCGTGGCTCTTCCATTGAAGATCAAACAATTGAGGAAAGAAAAGCTCTAATCCTTATGAAGCTTAGAGGTTATAAGCTGATGAAACGCGAGGAGCAAGAGGATACTATCAGGTTTATCGTTAAACTTCGTAAGGGAAAAAGGGCAGTTATTTTGTGCGTGTCAAATCGAAAAGTATTAGGGGTAGCCTTTGTTAGAAACCTGAGAAAGCTTATGGACGAAATTGGAGTTGAGAAAGGAGTTATAGTTGCTAACGTACGATACACTTGGGCGGCTAAAAGAGAAGCAAAGAAGTATGGTATTGAGTTAATTCCGAAGGTTTTTCCATCCTTCAACATTTTCAAACACAAGTTGGTGCCAAAACATGAAATTCTTCCACCTGAAAAAGCGAAAGATCTTTTAGAAAAGTATCATATAGAGCCGCATCAACTTCCCCGAATTAAAGTATCAGATGTCGCTGTAATTGCAGTAGGCGCAAAGCCTGGAGACGTCATTAAGGTCGCTAGAAAAAGCCCCACATCTGGAAAACACATCGCATACAGATTAGTGATTACAGATCCAAAAGAAAAAATCAGACTCTAAATAATTAAAATGTGAATAATAAAATGTTAAAAGAAGACTGGCGTGAACGAAGTAAACGCGGCTATTTCGTCAGCAAGTCTCCTAAATATAAGTCGTTGCTGAAAGACGAGAGCGTCAAAAAATGGACCATGAATTTAAAAAAGAAAGCAGGATGGAGAACAACTATTCCCAGTTTTCTCAGAACCTTATACAAGTTCACTAAATACTCAGGCAAGAGCCCGAACGAGTTGATTGACATTGGGTCTACTGATAAAAAACTTGAGCCGCGAGAAGAACCGACTTCCGCAACTCCTGCAATCACAAAGCTTGTGCAAGGCTTCATAAATGAACTATTAAGTTCTGGTAAACGAGAAAGAGCAAGACACGTAAGGACCTGTCTGACATCTTTTTTTAAAGCGAACGGCATCTCTCTAGAACTTGAACGCATTCCTAGACAGGCCAAAAAAGAAGAGGTTATTCTTAGCAAAGATCACGTTTACGCTATGGCTGACTATGCTGGTTCTCTTCGAAACCGAGCTATAATTCTGTGTATGTATCAAAGTGGACTTGGGATAACTGCGTTACGGAATCTCGATTATGGCCGCATCAAAAATCAGCTTGAAAACAATAGAATTCCTATACGAATGCATATTACATCTCGCATTAATAAGAAAGCTTCGCAGGTGCCGTTTTTTGCTTTTTTTGGGGCTGAGGCTTGCGATGCTTTGAGAGCATATGTTACCGAAAGAAAAAGAAAAACTCAGAAAATGACGGAAAAACGAGCTGATGTAAGAGAGTTAACGGACAACAGTCCCTTATTTGCTTCTGAAGGAAAAAACGTGCCTTTTGGAGACAGAATGGCTGCTTCAAGCATCTGGCGTGTTATTAAAGACTCAGCAGAGCGGGCGGGCTTACAAAGAGAAAAAACTCAACCTAATTCTATAAGAAAAGCATTTGAAACAGAGTTAAATGAATCTATTTTAGACTTGGAAACAAAGAAACATCTTATGGGAAATCCCGTTCAAGGCATGAAATACAACATCGTTAATATTGAACGAAAATATCTGATTTGCAACTTCAGCAGATCAGAACTCAGCAAACTGGTAATTGTCAAAGAGTTTGTGAGATCACTTGGAATAAAAGAGCTTGAAGCAAAAATACGGAACGCCCTAACACTGAACCCACAAATGACAGAAATGGAAGCCATAGGATTCATTGTTCGTAAAGAATTCGCATCGCATTCTAAAATGAATTGAAAACTACCCAATCTCTTCTTCACTGATTAGGATGGCATTTATTACGCCAGTTTGTCCTGGACGCGAGGTGACACGTGCCAAGCCTTTAGGCGTTTCAATTATTGCTCCTTTCGTTATCACACCTCTGCGGTCGTAATCAACATTTGCCGGGTTCCTAATAACACGTTTAACTCCAACTTTCTCTGTTTTTCCACTTTTAGGATCTGTCACACACGCGTACTTGTCTCTCAAAACCTTGACCTTTAGGTTTCCACCTTTCTTCCGTCCAACCTTTCGTTTTGTCTCGCCCAAGATCGTTTCAGCAGGAAACAACCCTTGCTCAAACTTCCTCTTCTTTCTACAGCCTCTTTTTCTGCCTCCCGAAGGCTTTCTCTTATGCGAGTCACCGTGCCAAACCGACATTTTTCACTTCTCCGTGTTTTGCCAAACTCAAGTGTTCAGTATCATCGCCATTTGGAATATAAACCTATCCATCTTGTTCTGGAAACCTTTCACTTCTCTTCAGGCATGATTTTCTTTTCAAAAACCTTCCTCAACTGCCTTTTCATAGCTGAGGTTTCATGGCTTAAACCGAAGTAATCAGCAAAATACTCGGTTGTTCTCAGAAACGTTGAACGTCCCCTTCTTTCGCCTATGATCAAATCCATCTCCTTCAACTCTTTAATGTGACCATATGAATGATGGCCCCGCATTTCAGCGACCCTCTTTTGGGAAACTGGTTGCCTGTAAGCTATATAAGCAAGAGTCTTCAACGGACCTGTGGAAAGCAGCGGCTTCTTAACAAGCTTCTTAACATAAGGAGTAAATTCCGTCCTCAACTGCAAAACATATCTTTCATCCTTCAACTCTAAAATTTCAAGGGAGGTATTTCTATTCGTATATTCTTTCATAAGCATTTTTACAAGCTTTCGAGCTTTGTTTTTTGAACGCGTTTTCAAAACCGAACACATTTCATTAAGATCTAACGGACGGCCTGTAACATACAGTGCAGCCTCCACCAGAGCAAGCTCTCTTTGAGTTTTCTCTGCGGCTTGATCCTGCTTAGAAGCCTTATCCAGCTCAAATGCTTGTTTTTCACCTCTCTGCAACGTTCTAATCTCCAACACCTATGTATATCTGTAATAGGATTTAACGTTAAAGCCACTACACACGTTTTAGAATCTGATTTTTTATGCTTTCATGCTTACTCTTCGTAGTTTTTCTCGCTCCGTTTTTATGTCTTCATCTTGCACTTTTTTGAAGAGCACTGTGGGTTTGTTAATTTTCTGTCCGCTGGGAATCTTCAATTCTGAAGCAGTGCTCCAGTTTTGTTTATGCACAGTTCCTTCCAAGTTCAGTTGTATCCAAAGGTTTTCAGCTGAGAAAGGTATGTAGGGTTCCAATAGGATGGCTAGGCTTCTAACTACGTTGACGCATAGGTAAAGGGCTGTCTTTGTTTCATCCTTGTTGACCCACGGTTTTTTCCGTTGGAAGTATTGGTTACAGAAAGTGGAAAGTTCAATGATTTTCCTTAGTCCTCTGCTCAATTCAATTCTATCGATTTCTTGGGCTACGTCTATCACTGCTACTTTAAGTTTCTCAATCAGTTCTCGATCTAACTCATCAAAAGCTTCAGTTTCAGGCACTTTTCCAGCGTAGTTTGACCAGACAAAAGTTAGAACTCGATGTATAAAGTTGCCAATATTGGCTATGAGTTCGTTGTTTATCCTTTTTTGAAAGTGTTCCCAGTTGAAGTTCACATCTGATTGACTGTAAGGAGTGATCGCGGCTAAATAGTACCTCAGATAATCCGGGGGAAACTTGTCTATGAACTCTCTTACACTTATGTACCATTCTCGACTTTTCGAGAATTTTCGTCCCTCAAGCGTGAAGTAACCTCTTGTCGGAATGAACTCTGGAAGCTTGAAATTTTCCTCTCCCATTCTCATGGCTGGCAAAAACAAGTAATGATGGTACACTATGTCTTTCCCGATGAAATGATAAATCCGCGATGAGTTCCAAGCCTCGTTTCCATCTATCCCTTTTTCCTCAAAGTATTTCAGTGCAGTTGAAATGTAGCCAAGGTGATTGTTAAACCAAACATAAAGCACTTTTCCCTTCGCTTCTTCCAGAGGAACGGGTATGCCCCAAGCCAAGTCACGGCTGATATCCCAGTCTTTCAAACCTCCTCTTACCCAGTTTAACACATAATTCTTAACTTCTGACTGAAGGTTCTCGTTTTCCACCAGCCACTTCTCAAGCTTACCTGAAAAATCACTGAGCTCGAAGAAATAATGTTCACTTTGCTTACTCGTGGGTTTTGAACCGCAGATAGCGCAGTGAGGATTTAAGATTTCTCCTGATTGAAATGTCCTTCCACATTCTTCGCAGCTGTCTGAATATTGCTCAGTTGCGCCGCAGTAGGGACATGTGCCCTTGACGTAGCGGTCTGGGAGGAACTTTTTGCAGTTTTCGCAGTACGGTTGCCATATGACTTGTTTGTAGATGTAGCCCTTTTCGTAGAGTTTCTTAAAGAAATGTTGTGTGAGTTCGATGTTTTCTTTGGAGCTTGTTTTGGAGAATATGTCAAAGGATATCCCTAGGTCGTTGAAGTCTTTTCGGTCTTCCTTGTTCCAATGATCAACGAATTCTTCTGGGCTTATTCCCTTTCGTTCAGCTTCAACAAGTATAGGAGTCCCGAAGTCGTCTGTGGCGCCTACATGAATTGTGTTGTTGCCTCTGAGTCTGCAGAATCTCACAAATATGTCAGCTGGCAGATAAGTGGAAGTGATATGTCCTAAATGGATTTCGCCGTTTGCATATATCAGGGCTGTTGTTACAATGATTTTTTCTACTGCAAGCGCCCCCAAATTCATTATACAATGGTCATTGCCGTTGTATTTAAACGCAACTTCCAATATCTAAAAACTGAAATCACATAGTTTTAAGGCGTCTAAAATTCCGGTTACTCTGTTTTCAATTTCAACGAGGTCATGCTCATCTGGTCTTCCTTTAATGTTTCCAAGCCTTCCCTTAGTCGAGTTTTCTTCTCTATTTTTGAACTCCCCAACAGTGTGCCATTCTTCAAGAACCGTAAATCCCACGTGCTCCAAGAATGCTCTCATCCATTTAGTTGCGGGGATGGCTTCGCTTACGCCTGTGTGGGGACCAGAGTAGGTGCAGAAGCAAACAGCGTACTTGCCTGGTCTTATAGGACAACAGGGAACAATAACGCCAGAGGTGAAATATGTTTTTAACATGCGTTTAACATAGTTCACCAGCATCTTTGTTGGAAGCCATTGATGCACAGCTGAGCCGAGAAAAACAAGGTCATACGCGAGCAAGTCAACGTTTGTTTCCTCATCAACTTTAACGATCGCTACATCATGTTCCTTCCTTCTCAATACCTCTGCTATTCTCTGAGCAACCTTTTCCGTGTTTCCTGTAACAGAAGAATACAAAACCAAACTTTTTATCATCATGTTATTTTCTCCGTGGTTCATCCTTTTAATGAAGATTGGTTTAAAACCTTCCCAAGCCTTTAGTCACTGTTTGAACTTGTTACACTGGCGTCAAAATGCCCCGAACCCTTCAATGTAGCTTACGGCTGTTCGGATTCTAGGGAAATGAGGTTAATTGTTATGTATATCTCTTCGGATTCTTCATCCTGCCATAGGTTTACCCTTGCGTCTTGCGCCAGAAACAGTAACAGAATGAATGTGCGAATGGCTTCTATCCTCTTCACGCCTTTGACCAGAGTTGAAAACTGTATAATTCCAGTGCCTTTCACCTTCTGCAAAAGAGAAGCGTAAAGCCTTTCCATTTGCAGTTCAATTTCCATCAAGTACAAGTCTAATTGCGGCAGAATCTCCGAAGGGGTTGGAAGGATAGGTTCTGAAACAGCTTTTTGCAGACGGGCGAGCTTCTCACCTTTCAAAACGTCGTCTAAAACTTCCAACAGATGTCGTATGGTTGTCGAAGTTAACTCATGCCTCAACGGTAGAAACAACGGCGGAGGAAGAAAATCCTTTGGAGGCTTTGGTGACGGCGGAGGTTCTTCGAGTTTGAGCAGAAGCTTCGACTTCATCAAGTATATGAGAGCTGAAGAATCCAAGGCTACACCCGACGCCCTGAAGTCCACCTGCCCAGTCTTTTCCATTTCTTCAAGAAACGACGTAAGCAAATATGCAATGTTGATGTTCCAAGGCGTAAGCTTCTCAAGTTTTCGAAACTCGAACAGGATGTTCCATGGAGGGCGCATATAAAACGGCTTTTTAATGGTTGCAGCCATTAACTTGGCACCTCTAGAAACTTTGCTGAAATAATGTTTGCAACGCCGTTGCGTTCATATACCCCATAGACTTTTTGCGCTTTATTCACCATTTCAGGCTTCAATGTGACAACTATAAACTGGTTTCTCTCTGACTCTTCTAAGAGCAAGTCAGCTAGTTTTGACACGTGGAAAGCATCCAAATGTGCGTCTATCTCGTCGAGAATGTAGAAAGAGGCGGGAGTAAACTCCTTGAGAGCAAATATGAAGGCAACAGCGGCAACTGAACGTTCGCCACCACTGGCCCCACTTACAACTATCGAAGGTTTATTTGGAAACTGCACAATCATGTCCGCACCGCCTGAGAAGGGATCATCCATGTTTTCAAGCTTCAAAGTGACGTTTCCACCTCCAGTGAGCTTTGAGAAGTATTCTTGGAGATTCAGATTAATTTTTTCGAAGGCTTCCATGAAGACCTTGCGTTTTTTACGTTCAACTTCATCCATGAACTGTACAATTACGTGTTTTTCCCTTTCAAGCTCGTTCAACCTTAATGAGAGTTCTTTGTAGCGTGAAATTTGTTCGGCATAGTGGGATAAGGCAAGCTGGTTTACTGCGCCTATTCTTTCAAGTTCAAACTGCATCATTCTCATGGATGTTTCGGCTTCTTCAACCTGCTTCAGAGTAACCTCTAACGGCTGCTCGTAACCAAATTGTCTAAGCTGATTTTGATGCTGCTCAAGATGCAGTAACGATGTCTGAATTTTTAGCTGAAGCTGATTCAGCAAACGGTCAGCTGGTTCATATTCTGAGTCAAGTTTACGCAGTTCTTTGTCTATATCATCTATTTCCACTGTGAATTTCTTAGTCTCTTCCCTTGCTGACAAAACAGTCTTGGAGAGTTCAATGCGGGTTTTTTCCAGTTCTGTCACCTCTTGATTCAACAATTCTCTCTCCTGCAGTGCGACCCCTACTTCTTTTTCAACTCTTCTCAGTTGTTGTTCAACTTTTGAAAGTTGAATCTTCGCGTTTTTGTATCCAACCCTTAAAACGTTGTCGAATTGTGATTGAAGCGTGGATATTTCTGTTTGAATGGTGCCTAGCTTCTGCCTTAGAGTGATCATTTCTTCGGCTCGTTTTTCCCTTTCAATCTCCATCTCTTGGATGTGAGCGGGATCCGCTTTCTTTCTTAGCTGAGCCAGTTCCTTCTGGAGTTTTCGCATCTCCTTTTGAGTAGAACTTCTTTCAGCTCTGTGAATCCACATCTGCGATTTCTCGTTCGCGATTTCCTTCTCAAAACGTTTAATACGATTGCCTACTCGTTTGATGTTGACTTTTGATCTTCTAAAGCTTCTTTTAACCCTGGCTATTTCGCTGTCAAGTGTGGTTATGGCTTCTGACAATCGGGCAATTTCAACGCGAGTCTTGTCAATGTCATCCTCAAAAGAAGTTATGTCACTGCTTCTTCTTGAGAGATGCTGCTGAAGAGCTGCAACAGCTTCGTCGAGGCTTTCGATTGCTGCTTCGCTTGGGATAATGGTGGAGAAATCTATTGGGGCGCGGTAGTAACCGCTTTCCAGTGCACCGCCTGCTTCGTATAGGTCTCCGTTGACTGTGACGGCACGGTAGCCTTCGTTGGATATGGCTAGTGCAGTGTTGTCGTTTGAGACCACCAATGTGTCGCCGAAGACGAAATGGACGGCTGGCTCATACCGTTTTGCACACTTTACAAAGAATGAGGCTGCTCCATCAACTCCTCTCTTTTCTGGGATTTCCAGAGACTTGGGGTTTAATACTCCTTCAGTTAGAATTATCTTAACTCTTCCAAGCTTCATTTTCCTCAATGTTTCTGTACACGTGAAAGCTGAGTCAAAATCCTTCACTACTAACGCGTCAAGCCATCCTGATGCTGCAGCTTCTATTGCCTGCTTATACGTCCTGTCTATTTTGATTAGGTTGCGTAACCTACCGTAAACGCCTTGGATAACGCCTAACTCGCCCAATTCTTCTATGCTTCTTAGGGCTTTCTCTTCCGATGCCACTGTTGCTGCGAGTTCCCTTTGCGTTGCAAACTCCACGACAGCTTCTCGGGCTGATTCAGCTATTTTTCCAGCTTCAGTTATCTCCGTTTTTGCAGCTTCTTTTTGCGCAATTCTTCGTTCAAGCGTTCGCTCCAAGTTTCTTAATCGAGTGTTCTGCTCCTTCTGCACTTTTTTAAGTTCATCTAATGACTTTTCCAGTTCTCCAAGTGTTGCCGTCAAACCTTCTTTGCGTATAGTTAGGTTTTTGAGTCTTCTTCTACGGATTTTAATGGCTTCATGGCTTTTTGCGTTTTCAGACTTCAAGTATGTAAGTCTCTTGTAGTCTTCGTCAAGTTTATGCTCGATTTCATGGACTCTTCTGCTGTTGTCTCCGATTTTTTCCCATAGCTGAGCTGATTCTTCTGCAAGGATGTCGTGTTCAGCCTGTTTTTCGTTGATCTCGTCGGATGCTCGGTCATGTTTACGTCTCAAACGCCTGATTTTCAGGCGGTTCTCGTGAATTTCCTTCCTAATAGATTGGTATTGTTCAAGATTATTTTCTCTGACCCGCTTCAAGCCTTCAAGGCTTGCCGTTTCAGAGCTTATTTTTGTTGTTAGTTCTGTTGTTCTTGCCTTCAATTCACCGATTTTTATTTGAACCTTCAGTACTTGTGATCCGCCTTCTTCAACCATTTCTGAGCTTAGTTTTCGCCATTCGCCTTCTATTTCTCTTCTCTTGGACCTAAGTTTCTCACGTAACTGTCTTAGTTTTTCAACTCTTGTTTTAACTTTACTAGTTTGGGAGGAGGTTTCTTTCATTTGTTTTTGTATCTGTGCTATGTCGTGGGAAAGCTTCACGGCTTCGAACTTTTTTATTTCGTTTTCGATGAAGGCGTACCTTAGGAGTTCGTTGCGTTCTCTTTCAAGGGTGTCTACTCTCTTCTGTACTTCGTCTATTCTGCCCATGGCTGTGCGTATTGAAATGTCTGCTGTCCGCAGTTTTTCTTCGGCGTCAGCCTTTTCAGCGTCATATTGGGCTATGCCAACCAAGTTCTCGATGATTTTCCTGCGCTCGGGAGAGGATATGTCGGTTAAGCGAGTTATTGTGCCTTGTAAAATTATGTTTTGGCTTGTGGAGCTTATTCCTGCCATGGAAAGAACTTCTAGAATGTATGTTCTTGAGATTCTTCTGCCATTAAGCCTGTACACGCTTTGGCCGTTTCTACTAACTTCACGGGAGATTGTGACGGTTGTCGTGTCAACTGGTATGCGGCTGTCTGTGTTGTCAAACTGAACTACGACCTTGGCTTTTTTTGCTCTTTCCAGTCCGGCTTGCTCGGAGCCGTGGAAAATCAGTTTAGCCGCGTTTTCTGCGCGGAGCCTTCTAGTGCTTAACTCGCCTAGGGCGAACAGTGTTGCGTCTACAATGTTTGTTTTTCCGCTTCCGTTTGGACCTGTGATTGCTGTGAAGCCCTTGTCTAGAGTTACTTTAACGGTTTTGTGTCCGAAGTTTTTGAAGCCTTTAAGTTCTATTTTTTTAATGTAGGGCATACAGTTTAGCCCTCACCCCTTATTTTAATCTAGTTAATTAGTTCTATAGGACTTTTCTATAAATAAATTAATCCATAGGAGTTTTTTCTTGTTATGGGGTGAGGTGCCGTTTAGGATAATCATGGCTACGTCGTCGTAACAACGTAGGGTGAAGGATTCTAGTTTTCAAAGGAAAAGGCTACAGCTGTAATTCTGCAAAAGTCAAGGGTGATTTTTCAGGGGAAATTTTCGCGATAAACTTTTGGGAGGCTTATACAAAAGCATATGGAAAGCTTTGTTATGTGCTCGGTTTTCAGCGTCCGGACACAAAGATTGTAAAAGCGAAACGTCTATTATTTCTAGTGTGTGAAGCGTGTGGGGCAAAATCGTCCGTTAGGCAGCTATGAGAGCGTCTAGAAATTGGAAGTTTGCATGTGAAAGAAGAATTCTACAAATGCGCAAAGGTAAACATTGAAGGAAGCCGTAGCCATGATAAAAAATCGGCAATAGTAAAAATATAGGCAAAAAACGTTGTCCAAAAAGCAATAGACAAGGCTACATGCACCCAGAAGACGTACTGAACATAGAGGGCATACTACGCGCACAAATAATAAAAATGTAACTTATGGAGGATCTTCCCTTTCTTTTTTCACGTAAGTTGATGGCATTCTGACATTTTGTGGCGATCCAGCATACAGTTCATGCGTTCCAGAGTTTCGTTTATTTCTTGGATAATAACCATAATATTCCAAGAACCTTCTTATAGCATCTTTTATGAATTCCGAACGACTTGCGTATGCAAGTTCTCCGTTTTCTATAACTTTGTCAGGCGAAAACTCTACAACCATCACCTTCACATGGAACACTCTAGGCTTTGCTAAGGGCAACTACACAATAAGCGCTTATGCCGCTCAAGTTCCAAGCGAAACAGACACAGCAGACAACACCAAAATAGACGGCTTGGTGCTAGTTACGATTGCAGGCGACGTTAATGGCGACCGCACCTGCGACATGGCCGACATCTCCATGATGATCGACGCGTTCATGACTACTCCAGGCGATACAAACTGGAACCCGAACTGCGACGTAAACGACGACGACTCAGTCGACATGGCTGATATATCCATAGCCATCGACCACTTTATGGAAGCTTGGTAAAAAACAAAACACCATACTGAAAACAAGAGAACGTTCACTTTTATTTAGACTTCTTCGTATTTCTTTCATGTTTTCAGTGTTCTTTTTTCAGAGGCAATTCGCTCTCTAAATATCTTTGATTGTACATTTTCTTGATCTTCAGGAATTTTTCCAAACCTTTTTCGGTTTCTTTCTCGTAGATGTTGATCTCTCCTTCGAATAGATCTATAATTGCATGCACTTCTTCTGAGGGGTGCATCTGAGGGTTCATTACTGCCAAAGTAGTGAAACCTCTTGATTTCAGTTCTGGAATAAGGTCGGTTAGCCATCTTCTGGTTTGAACTGCGTGATGCTGCAGCAACATGCCTGAGATGATTTCTATGCAAGCTCTTTTTGGGGCAGTCATTGACGTGTCTAATCTGCGAAAAGCCTTGCTCAATGCAATACTGATTTCGGTTAGGTTTTCAACGCCTTTTATTTTCGACACGTTCGGTAAGCTTTTGATGATTTTGTCTGCTTGGGGATTGCAAATGAAGAGGTAGAAGTTTGATTGAAATTCTTCCGCGAGGGATTTTATTTCGCCCGGGTCGATGGTGACATAAAATGTGACTTCACCTTTTTTTACCCCTGTTTCAAGAAACTTCTTAATCAGCAAATCTCTTTCGTCACAGGAAGGTGAGGTCAACATGACTGCATAATTTTTGGGTATTCCGCCAAACAACAAGTTGTCAAGATCTCCATATCCAGTGGCAATACGGTCTGGGAGAACCTCGATTGCTTCAGGTTCGGCAGGTGGTTTGATGACGCGCCTTTTTCTACGAGTTCTAATCCATGCAGTTCTAACCAAAGCGACAGTGAACACTATTCCCACAAGTCCTAGGATGACTTGCAAAAAGGGATATTGGATTCTCCAGTTCCACGTTATGCTTGAGGGTTTTTCCATCGTGAAGGTTACAGATGTGTTTGTTCCAGACATAGAAACACTTCCGGTTCCAGTCCACCCGGTACATACGTACTGAGTACCAACTGGTCCTGATACGGGCGAGGTGACCGACGCGGTGATGGATTTCCCGGCTTCAAACCAACCGGTCGCGGGCGTAGGTGAACTGTAGAGAGAAGTTACGTTTAGGTAGTATTCGTGTCTCCAGTCAGCCGTTTCGTTGATAGGTCCGTTCATGGTTATGTAAGTTGGTTTGTCGGTGCTATCGTAGCTGCCTGTGCCTGTTCCGATCCACCCAAGCCAGACGTATCTTTCACCCGAAGTGGCGTTTGAGGCTGTGGCGTTAATCCCGAGGGTTGAATCAGCTTTGTACCAGTATTCCCCAGCAGACGGTTCTGTCGTGCCGAAGTTTGTATCCATGATTAGTCGATATTGAGTCTCGTATTCAGTTTCCAGTGTTAATTTCGTGTTTACAAGAAGGGTTTTTGGATTTGACGTGTCGCTATCGTTCCATTTTGTAAAGATTCCACGCGAACCGGGTTCGGTTAGAACAAGGTTTGGGACGTTGACGGTGTAAGAATCGGTTAAAACAAACAATCGGAGTTTTCCTTCAGTATCTGTTGTATAGGACTCTTCGTCAACCTTTATTGTAATGTCAGGGTAAGGTGTCTGAATCGTTAAGACGTGTCCAGATGTCTGTATATCTAGGTGGTGTTTCACGAATTCCTTCCATGTGGTATCTTGTGCAAAGGTTGTCTCTTCATACATACTTCCAAAGTTTTCATATTTTTCGTTTTCATCTGGGCAAAATATTGACAAACCATGAGAATTTGGATGGGCTTTGTCGGCTTCTATAATTATTGTGTTCCCGACTGAAAGCGCAGTCATCACTTGATCGGCAGTATTTCGAAGTTCTTTATCAATAACGTATTGATGGGTTAGTTGAGCAAAATGGTAGAGGTCAATGTAATTGCCAGTCTGGTCTGCGTACGGTCCTTGATATCCCACAGTTAAGTTTCTGGCTAAGCTTATCTGTTCATGGTAGAGAGCTTCTCTTTCCTTCAACTTTAGAGCGAAGTCGTCGATTGCTGCCGTCAAACTCGTAATCTTAGTTAGGTCGGTTGCCGACATCGTTGCATTCAGAACATTATCACTCGGCGCGTCGATACACCATTCCATATAATCTGTGACCACGTCCCTAGCAAACGCGCTTGGCGAGATCGATGGATTGCTAGTTAAGGTTGAAAGGTAATCGTCATAAGGGGCCGGTGCATAACCAATTCCTTGTGGACCAACTAGTACGTTCGCACAGTCTTTAATCTGATAAGCTATCTCTGTCATGCCCATGCTGCAAGCGTCGATGAGTACTACATCCATTATTGCCGGGAGCCCGCTTAGAGCTTGGCTGAGTTCTGGAAGGGATAAAAAGTCTATTAGCGGGGATGTACTGTTATCGAAACAAAGGCCCATGCAGCCAGCTCCATGATCCCAGAGCACTAAGAAGTAGTAGTTCGCTGGGTAATATTGTATTGTCCAGTTTACAAAATCCTTTAACGTGTCAGGGTCCCCCATGTTCACCTCACTTAGATTCTTAACTGCATTTTCTGGCGTAGGAGTCATGTCTTTGGTCACGTTGAAGCGTTTACAATCCGTCCAATCCCCATGGCCACTATCATGGCCAGGTATTCTATCCATTTGTACAACAACGTTCACCCAAGATGAGAAATCAACACTAGCCAGTTTCGAGAAAATTTCGATGGCACACTCTTCTGTCCCGCTTTTATCGATGTCTGCGTCAAGATAGACCAAAAACGTCCAATCTGCAACAGGTTTATCTCCAACAATAAACGGGGTAGTTGCAATAGGTCCATAACGCATCCATGCGTTATTAAAATAATAGCTGTCCAGATAGGTTTCCACCTTCCAGTTTCCAACAGGAGTGCTTGAATTGATGGAAATATAATCGTATGCAAATCTGTCTTTCCAATAGTTCCCAGTAACATTGGTATCCTTGTAATCAGTGAAGTTACCCGAGTACGTCTTATAGGTGCTGCCATTTGGCTGAATCCAAACAGTTGTGAAGTTATGACAGCATCCCAGCTCCTCGTTGAAGTAGGCGATGTTGTCAAACCTCAAAGAATGATATGCTTTCGTGTCCACATCTATTGTAAACCGTGATTTCATGTTAACTGGATGTCCGTTTACGTCAACATTTTCGCATGTGCGAGGGCTATTTAACCCACCGTTGGTTATTTCAAAAAACTCTGAAAACGAAAAAGAGCCGTCCAAGTAGACGTCGACTTTGTATGCTCTGGGGTAATATAACCAATGCTCCGCTATCAGAAGCCAGGACGCGTAGTCGTATTCCCCAAGGGATGACACGCTATCGCTCCAGTTGTAATCAGTATAGATCCAGGTCTTAGATGAGTTACTCCTGTAATACCATCTGAATTCGATTGTCTCATTGATTGAAACGGTTGTCAAGCATACCGCCTTAGTATCGCTTGACTTGAAAATTGTTGTGGGGTCAATCGGATTGTATCTCAATGCCTTTCCATCCCAATATCCTTCATAATCCTTGCACATCATGTGCCGACTAAACGAAGCAGAATTAGAAGCAGAAGAAAGTGGCAACATTTGATGCCCTCCTTGGATGGTCCTGGTTGAATTCTGTTGAAAAGACCTAGCAACTGTTTGAGCAACTTCAATGCTCTCTGAACTCGCAGCATCACTAGCTTTCTGAGTTGACGAGTAAATTTCTTTGGCCCAAATAACGTCAGACATATTGACCTGTATGCCAAATACAGTTGGCAAAAGGAGAAATGAAATTAGGGCTAACAAGAAAATTTTCTTGTTCGTTGTCAATTTAATCACTAAGTGTCATGATCCAATATTAATTTAGTATATCTGGGATATAAAAATTCACAGCCGCGCGCGCAAAACATGCATTTTCGCGTCATCCTAGCTAGGTTCGATCAGTTAGAGCATGAATTGGAGAGTATCATCGACAAGGTCATAGATGAGCAAGGAGGAAATGAGCTTAAAGATTGTCATTTAACATGATGTAAAAGGTTATGTGTAAAAACTAGGTTTGTGGAAAAAGCGGATGCTACAGAGCAAGTGCTAGCAGTTCCACTATGTCCATAACTTCAATTTTTCCTTCAAACCCCATGGTCTTAACGGCGTCTTCAAGAGTTGAAAGACAGAACGGACAAGCAGTCACCAATATTTCTGCTCCGGAATCCACGGCATCCCCAACACGAACTTCCGCCAAACGTGGACCCGGAATGTCAACCCACATCCTTCCCCCACCGCCTTCGCAGCAAAGACTTCTCTCCCTCGAACGGTCAAACTCCAACAGCGTTACTGCTGGCACGCTTTCAATAACCTTTCTCGGCTCATCATAGATGCCGTTTTGCTTACCTAAGAAACACGGATCGTGATAGATGACTTTCTTGTTCACTTCCCTTGAAAACGTGAGTTTTCCATTTTCGATCAGACTGGCAAGCAATTGCGTGTGATGTTGAACCTCTAAGTCTGTTTGCTCGTAACGGTTTTTGAACGTATGATAGCCATGAGGGCAGCTCGTAACCAAGCGTTCTATGTTGTATTTGTTGAAGATTTTCATGTTCTCTTCAACTAGAAACTCGAATAAGCCTTTCTCTCCAATTCCGTAAACTTCGCCTCCGCAACAGTTCTCTTCCTGTCCTAGAATTCCGAAGTCAACTCCAGTCTTCTGAAAACACTTCACAACACTTCTTGCCACTTCTTGAATTCTTGGGTCGTAGCTTGGTGTGCAACCCACATAATAGAGGATTTCTGCACCTTGCGAAACATGCTTAACATTTAAGTCTTGAGTCCATTCAGTCCTTTTAGCTCTGATTCTTCCCCACGGATTCCCGTTTTTGAAAACACTTTCCAACGCATCTCGAATCGTAGGCGGAATTTGTCCCCCTTCAACAGCCATGCTTCGCACGTCAATCAAAAATTCATACGGGTTCAAATCCTTTGGACATCGGACACCGCATGTTGAACAGGTCGTGCAGCTCCACAACTCGTCTTGCGGATGTATAGTCAACTTGCCTGTTAGGGCGACTTCCCGCATGTACTTTCTAATGTTTAAATTGGCTTTTCTAGAAACTGGACAGCTTCCAGTACACATTCCACACTGGATACATTCAAGCAACTTATGTTTTTGAACAAGCTCTTGAGCATTCATTGCTTACATCACGTTTGCCTAAAATGGAACATAAGATTTTTTAAGCGTTTTCCTCAGTAAGAATCAAAACAAACCAAGGAAAACGGAGATTGCCATTGATGGAGAAAAATCCGCCGAAAATCGGAATTTTTGTTTGCGAGTGTGGCGGAAACATAGGCAACGTTGTAGACGTGAAGACTGTTATTGAAGCCGCTAAAAACTGGGAAGCCGTTGCCGTAGCCAAACACAACGAGTATTTGTGTTCCAAGCCAGCGCAAGAAATGATAATACAAGCAATAAAGAAAAACAATTTAGACA
>Ga0209636_10002776_pt1 | contig 17860 bp, 19 predicted proteins | sample DeeMarSWOR152_54_FD_187464 | JGI IMG/M metagenome (GOLD analysis project Ga0209636, IMG submission 187464) | Marine sediment microbial communities from White Oak River estuary, North Carolina - WOR-1-52-54 (SPAdes) (version 2) | ecosystem: Environmental > Aquatic > Marine > Intertidal zone >... | reverse complement strand
ACCCGTGAATGAAAAGGTTACCCGTCTCAACTCATTTCCACCTCTGGGCTATGAGCACTCTGCTTATCGTATTGAGACGAATAGGAGCATCATCTGGATAGACTGTCCTTCGTTGTTTGATAGCACCATGAAGTCAACAGATCTCATCATGTTCACTCATAACCACTTCCTCGGTGCGTCCAATCTATATCAGGAGTTTTTATCGGCTCAGGTATGGATTCATAAGCTAGACTCTTCTCATAGTATATGTCGGGGATTCACATTCAATAACATGTTTGAGGAGGACTTTGCTGAAGGTGATGTAGAAGCTTTTCACATCAATGGCCATACTCCGGGTTTCACGTTCTACATGTTTCAGGATATTGTATTTGTCTGTGACTACGTATTTCTCAGAGAAGGAACAATGAGATTCAATCCCTTTGGCCCGGCAAGAGAAACCACAGAAGGAGCTTACAAAATCCGAGAGATCATAGAAGCCAGAGAACTGAGTAAAGTCTGCGGGCACAATTACGTGGCCGATTACTCTGAATGGAAAGACAAACCGATGTTCTTTGGAAGCCAGTACGCAGCAGGTAAGGGGGGACGTATGGGACATGCCACAGGGTTGCCCAAGATCAATGAAACAGGACATCTTGGTGGGCAAAGCAATATGCACGCAAGGTTCTATGCTAAGCGGAGCTTGCTTAAGAGCGTAGACTCTTTGGTCAAGCACAAATATGGAGGCCAGGTGAGCAGGGCATGGTGTATATTGACAATTTCATGAACTCGCACTAAGATATGGCACACAACATATAACTGCGCTACGGGCAAAAGCCCGTATTCTTGTCTGGTTGGTCAAAGCGTTTAGATCTAAACTCTGGAGGATTCTTACAAAGGCGCCAACATCTCAGTTAAAGGGAGGTGACGGATGACACATGGCTAGCTTGTAGGAGAGTCCCAATCTTAATTACCAAGGAGGTGACAGATGTCATACGGATGGGATGTTGACGAGTTTCAGGGCGAGCCAGATATTGAGACTTACAAGGTGTGGATCTTAGATACGGCGCATTTTGTCCCCGCGGTTACACCACTCTATTACCAAGCACACGGGGAACATTGTCGCGGTCACCCCTTTCACCTAGCCTCTGATTATATAAGCGACCCAGGGAAGAGGGGTTCAGCGTGGCGGACTTACAAAGGCTATACCTATATAACGGCGGATACGACAACCGATGAGGAGCGGCGAGAGCGCGAGCCCAAATTCAGGGAGAAGATGACTCGAATTCTACAGGACCCCTGGGCTCCGTGGAATGAGTGGAAGGCGGAGCTCAAGTCTTATTATGACCGTTTGATCCCTATGAATCTGGAGCAAATGGGAAACGGAGAGCTTGCCTCTCACCTCTGGGATGTATGGGAACTCGACCGCAAGATGTGGGAAATCCATCACCTCGGCGCCCATCTATACGCGGGCGGGATGGGAGCTTTCCGCGATATGGCCGCAGACATGCTGGGACTGCACTATACAGACCCCCTCTACGCCAAGCTGATGTCAGGCTTCGATAATTCCATATTGCAGCTCAATAAGGGGCTTGCCGAGCTTGCCACCAAAGCTATGGAGCTCAAACTCGAGGGTATTTTTAACCTCCCGGACGAACAGGTGCTGCCAGCAATGGAGCAAAGCGCTGCCGGTAAGCAATGGCTCGATGCCTTCCATCACTTCCTTTATGAAGAGGGCGTGGGTGGCCAGGGCTGGAGGATGCAGCGCATGCTCGAGTTCTGCACCCCAACCTGGTTTGAGAAGCCGAGCCTGGCTATATCTGATATCAGGCGCTTGATGGCTACTGGCGGGGTTCATGCCCCCGAATTGCAGCGGGAGCGACTGGCCAGGGAACGAGAGGAGGCGGAGAGGGAGATCTTGGCTAAGCTGCCCGCTGCCGACCGCGAGTGGTTTGCGCTGCTGATGAGGGCTGGCCAAGCAACCAACTTCTACCTCGAGGACCACGATTACTGGTGTGAGTTCAGGGCCCATTCCCTTGTCAGGCGTGCCGCCTTAGAAGCAGGCAGGAGGTTAGTTAAGGTTGGGATTATGGAGGACCCCGAGGATGCCCTGATGCTGCTCATGGAGACCCTGGTTTTTGGCGCGGCAGGTCTGGACCGTAACGCAGCCCTGGTCAAGCCGCGTCTGAAAAGGAACAAGGAGGAATGGCTTCATAATGTGAAGCTCCCCTATCCCAGCGATGAGGTGCCCATGTTCCTCGGCGATCCATCATGGCTTCCGACCCTATTGGCTGCTGATACCCTGTTAAATGTCCAGATATCGCCACAATTGGCTAAGCCTGAGGAGGTTGGAGCCACCTGTGTTGGCGCTGCCGGAGCTCCCGGAATTGCCGAGGGGGTTGCTCGCGTGATAATGAATGAGAAGGGGTGGGACCAGATGCAACCGGGAGAGATATTGGTCGCACCTTTGACCATGGCTACTTGGACGCCGCTTTTCAGCACCATCAAGGCTGTGGTCACCGACTCAGGAGGTATGCTGTGTCATCCTGTAATCGTGGGCCGCGAATACGGCATACCTGCTGTCGCCGGCTGTATGGATGCCACCCAAAAGATCAAAACTGGAGACAGGATCAGGGTTGACGGCAACCTGTGCCGGGTCCATATCCTGGAAAGGGCTAAGTAATTGAAGGGACAACTTCCGAAAATCGATGTCTAATGTCAATGGGCTGCTGAAGTAACCACTCTTACCTCATAGGTGAGCAAGCCGAAGCGGTTGCTTTGCTCCCGAGCTCCCACTTATATGATAGGCGGTACAACTGCCTTGTTCTTTGAGGATGTTGTGTTGCAAGGACAGGTAACGGGGGCTATTCTTCGGCAAGGAAGTTAGAGTAGTCAGCTAAGCAACATTTACTCATTTTGTTACCCAAGCCTCTGAAGGTCTTCGGTATCGGGACGACCGTGGTGGCCTCAAGCGAAGTAACGTTTCGCCACCTATTAGGCAAAGCGTAGTTGGGCTTTCTTATTATATCGGGCTTCTCCAAGAGAACCATGAATATGCGGCTGAGAGTTCACGAGTCGCCCTAACCTATTGTATAATGCGCTGAGGATATCCTCATGCATAAGCTATAGGGGGTTTCCCTGTAGACGAAATTGGAGGCAAAAGATGAAAGTTGAAACAGAAAACCTCGGCCGGCAGGACCTACATGAGTTGCTGGGGACAGCAATAGCACCACTGCCTATTGTCTTTATTTCCACTATAGGTCCAGATGGAACATACAACGCAGCTCCGTTTAGCTTTGCCACTCCGGTATGCTCTAAACCGCCTATCATCTGCGTTTCTATTGGACTGCGGCTAGGGCAAAAGAAGGACACGTTAAGAAATATTGAGTCCTCACATGACTTCGTCATCAATGTTGTTGACCAAAGCATAATCAAACAGGTAGTCCAAGCATCAGCCGACTACCCATATGGTGTAGACGAAATCAAAGAGATTAGACTTACTGCCATCAAGGGTGAGAAGGTGAAGTCACCCCGGATTGCTGAAGCCAAGGTCAGCTTAGAATGCCAGTTAGTGCTGAAGCTAGAGCTGATTGAAGAATATAAGGACGGCACGGGCCTTCGGGGCATTGTCTTCGGGGAGGTTGTGCTGGCGCACATCAAAGATGAAGTCTGTGTTGATGGCAAAATAGACCCCCATCGCTTGAAAGCAATAGGGCGGATGGGCAGCAACCTCTATTGCAGGCCAGAAGAAGTCTTTGAGATGAAAGCCTCTAAGATCTAAAAGCATGTGAGGTTTCCAACCAGGGGTGAGAGAACGGATAAGAATACTAAACGATCCAGCGCTTTGTTCAATGCTATAGCAGATTGGCAATGTGCCGTTTCCGAGTTCGATCGGTAAGGAGGAAGTTATGACGAACGAGGAAAAGAACTTGCAGGTGGTGGGACAACACTTTGCGGCCTTTGGGCAAGGTAACGTCCAAGGCGCCTTGGACACCTTTGCAGAGAGCGTAGATTTCCAGTCACCGGTAACCCGAACCGCACCAGCGGAAATTTCCTGGGCTAGGCCACGTCATAGACGTGCAGAGGTTGCTGCGTTTTTCAAGGAGCTTTCTGATAAGATGGAGATAGAACGGATCGAGACGCTGGGGTTTACCGCCCAAGGTGATCGGGTAGTCGTCGAGGGAAGGAACCGCGGCACCGTCAGGTCCACCGGCCGGACCTATGAGCACGATTGGGTGATGGTATTTACTATACACGAGGGTAAAATCATCCGGGCTCGGCACTATTATGACACGGCGGATATAGTAGTAGCCTTTGGCAGCAGGTGAGCCTTGCCCCATAGTCAATGCTTGCATTGGTGAACAAGGTTATGCCAGATGCCCCGAGACGGGCTTTGGAGCATAAGCTGTGGATCCGAAATGCCTTGGGCGTGTAACATTAGTCCATAATGTTCACCTAGACCAATTGAACGAAATGGTTTTTGTCGAGTCAGACGGCCCGTTGGATACCGCCTCCAAGACACAAAACAGCTGAGGAATTGGGCATAAACGACAGTGACGGGGTCTGGATCCAGACGCCCCGAGGAAGGATTATGCAGAAGTGCCGCTATTTTGACGGCTTCGTGGTCGTTCAAAAACTTGCTCTGTAAGGTATATAAAGTCAGAAGATACGGAGAACGCGCCCCCAAAGCTTGATGCGGGGGATATCGGCTGAACACTCCAAAAGCAATTCTGGGACAAGCTCGGACTTTTGCGCTTGCTTCCCAGCTGGCTGCGGAGTATAATGCTAAGCTATAGAAGTTGGGAGTGTTAAATGATAATTACAAATGGAATAGTGAAAAGCACTTGTGGCGGATGCACTACTATCGACTGTGGAATATTGATACATATTGAAGATGGCAAGATCGTTGGAATAGAAGGAGACCCTGATACTCCTATGAATAAGGGGGCCCTCTGTCCCAGGGGTGAGGCAGCGCTGGAACTACTCTATCACCCTGAGCGCTTAAAGCACCCGCTGAAAAGAGCAGGGAAGCGGGGCGAGAACAAGTGGCAGCAGATTTCATGGGATGAAGCATTGAGCACGATAGCTGACGAGATGAGCAAAGCGAAACAGAATTACGGTGCTGAATCTGTAGCTTTTTGCCGCGGATCAGCCAAGGGGATACAGGATGGTGTTATGTCCAGGCTTACCAACGCCTTCGGGACACCAAACGCGACATCACAGGCTTTCGTTTGCTTTCATCCGGCGAGATACGCAGCAATAACCACCTTTGGCGCAGAATTGCACGCAGACTATGAATATCCCCCGGGCTGCATTGTAGTCTGGGGCTCAAATCCACCGGAAACGAATTACCCTCCCAGTGCACGAATCACCGAAGCAGTGAGCAGGGGCTCGAAGCTCATAGTGATAGACCCCCGGAGAACGAAGCTTGCTGAGAAGGCAGATCTGTGGCTGAGGCTGAGGCCAGGCTCAGACCTGGCATTAGCCCTGGGAATGATAAATGTAATAGTGAATGAGAATCTACTTGATAAATCCTTTGTCGATAATTGGACGGTGGGCTTTGATGAGCTCGAGTCGCACATTCAGGAGTATTCGCCGGAGAAGGTTGCCGAGATAACCTGGCTGCCAGCGGAAGTGATTAGAGAAGCGGCCAGATTCTACGCAGCAAACAGGCCAGCAGCCATCAATGCCGGGAATGCACTGGAGCAGAATGTGAATAGCTTTCAAGCCGACCGCGCCATCTTCATCTTAGAGGCAATGAGCGGCAATGTTGGTGTACCGGGCGGCAAGATATTGTGGTCAGCGCCGCCGGTGCTTACTCGTGGTGGCCCCGAACTTACATTGAAGGGGCAGATAGCAAAGGAAATAGTGGCAAAGAGGCTGGGAGCGGATAGACTATCGCCGCTTGCCACCTGGGCGCTACCCCAAAGCATACAGAAAGCTATCATAGATGGAAGCCCTTACCCTATTCATCTACTCTACGTTCACGGGGGCAACCTGCTTCTGACCTGGGCTAATGCCCATGATACATACCAGGCATTTAAGAGATTAGACTTCCTGGCGGTGGCCGATCTATTTATGACCCCAACAGCCATGTTAGCCGATGTGGTGCTGCCGGTTGCTACCCGCCTCGAGTATGATGACGTTCGGCAAGGGGTATTCCCCTATGTAGTTCAAATTGGGCAGAAGGTGGCTCAGATAGGCGAATGCTGGCCAGATTCCAAGATATTAATCGAGTTAGCCAAGAAACTGGGGCTGGGGGAATATTTCTGGGATAGTTACGAGGAGTTCTTAGATGCTATTTTGAGGCCAGCCGGGATAACCTTTGAGGAATTCAGGAAAATAGGAATTATGATGGGCACCAAGCAATACAGACACTATGAGAGAAGTGGCTTCGATACCCCTTCGGGCAAGGTTGAAATATACTCCAGCCGGCTTAAGGAATGGGGATTCCCTCCATTGCCCACATATCAGGAGCTTCCCGAGACGCCTTACAGCGACCCCGCGCTGGCAAAGGAATATCCCCTTACCTTCACCACTCGGAAATCGGGTGCTTTTTATCACTCACAGCACAGGCAGGTAGCCAGATTGCGAGCCATTGACCCCGAGCCACTGCTCGGCATCCACCCGGAGACAGCAGCTGAGTCGGGGATAAAAGAAGGCGATATGGTATATATTGAAACCAAGAGGGGTAGAATAAAGCAGAGAGCTACCTTAGTGGATAGCCTCGACCCCAGGGTAGTAGAGGTTGGCCATGACTGGTGGTTTCCAGAAAAAGGAGCCGCGGAATTATACGGCTGGGCTGAGGCAAGCACCAATATCCTGACTGATAATAGCCCGCCATTTAACCCTGAGATGGGTTCTACTAATTTGAGAGGTATTTTGTGCAAAGTCTATAAAGTATAATAAGAGGCAACTGCCAAAATACTATTATATGGAGGTGTCAAGTGCAAATAGTCGAAGAGCAATTGCGAAAGGCGAACCCAGTGCAGGTGGTGGAGGAGTTATCATCGTCAAGGGCCAAAACCATGCTCTTATTTACCAGGATACTTATCGACCAGGTAGGCAAAGAAAAGGCGAAGGAGCTTATTAGAGAAGCTCGATATGATGCCTGGTATGAGATGGGGCGGAAAGCAGCGGAAGCACTGGGCAACCCGAAGGACATAGATAGCTACATCAATGAGTATGTTTATAAATTTATGTCGGCGGACAAAAAACCCTATGTCCCACCTCAGCAACTGGAGAGAGTGTCAGACAAAAAGGCCATTTTCAGGACAAGGCATTGCTTCCTGGCAAAGGAACTGCTGAAAAGCAAAGACAAGGAAACTCTGGAGGTTGTAAGAGCCTATTGCTGCCATGATGTAGCCTGGGCCAATGGCTTTAATCCTGAAATGAAATTCGAGCTGACAAGATTCTTCCTGGACGGGGATGATTGTTGTGAGTTCACTTTTGAAGTAGAGTGACTCTCAGCAGAATTTTATGTATAGCTAATTGTCTCTTGACAACAGGCGAATCATATTTGGTATAATACCTGCTAATCCTGCAATTAAAAAGGAGGTTATCATGTAAGAATTGAGAAAGGAACTCTTGCCAGGATTCGATCTTAAAACAAAAAGGAGGTCATGATGGCAGAGGTCATAAAACTGGGCAATCCATTGGAGCAGCCTCAAATCGGGATGGATTGGGTTCCCTCTTATTGGAAGTTTCAACCCGGTGACGAGAACAGGTTTTGGATAAATGATAGTGCACACGTTGTGCTAGCTCTGCCTCTCGATTTAGACACTATTTGGGCATCCTGCACCATTCACCTTGGTTGGGCTTCGGCTAATACTTCCATCCCTGCAGCCTATGGTAATGCCTATAGGCTTTTGAACGGGCGGATGTATACTGCCGGTACGCCCGTCACCGACCCCGAGGAGATTGGGAAGCGGGTAGCTAAGTTCGGGCAAGTAGTGCTTCACTACACGGCCAACTTTGATCAACTTTGGGGAGAAGCATTCAGCAACATTGAGAAGTGGCTTGAGTGGATGGATAGCTTTGATTATGAGAAGGACCCTGACCCGAAGGACCCGACGCAGATGTATAAGCTGATCGAGTACTTCGACCGTCTAGTGGACACTATGTACCGAATCGAGAAATATCACTTCGAATTCCTTTATATTGTGCACTGCCATACTATAGCTTATAGGGCATTGTCTAAGGAGCTTGTCCCTGGCATTACTAATGATGATTGCAACGAAATGTTGCAGGGTTTCGGCAATAAGCTCATGGAAACCGATGAGGCATTCTGGAAGGTTGGAGAGCTTGCCAACAGTTTGGGCGTTGGTGACATAGTTAAGAATGCACCTCTGAAGGAGGTAGTTCCAGAGCTGGAGAAAACCGATAATGGCAGGAAGTGGCTTGAGGAATTCAGGAGGGTGGTGCACGATTGGGGTATGAGGCATGTGGGTGGCTGCTGCAGTATCGGTGAGCCAAGCTGGCCTGAGGACCCTATCTATCCCATATCCTTTATTCGTGGCTTCATGGAAAAGGCGGCAAAGGGTGAGAAGCTGGTTCCCAAGGAGATGCTGGGGGAAATGCGGGAGCGGGCCACAAAGGAGTTCCGAGCCCAAATAAAGACCGATGAGGATCGAAAAGTCTTTGATGAATCATTAGGCTTCATGCAGAAAATGTATGCCTGGAGTGAAAACCACAATTTCTATGTTGAAGGTGTGATGAATACCCTGTTTCACTTGAGGATGGTGGAGCTGGGGAGACGCTTGGTGAATGAAGGATTTATTGATGAGCCGTATGATATATTCTTCCTGCTGCGGGAGGAACTCAGGTCATTGCTTCTTGAGTTAGCAATGAAAACTGTCGAGGTTCGTGACAACAACAGGATGGATGTTAGGCCTATAATAAAACGGCGTAAAGAGGACAGGAAAAAGCAGTTCGAGTGGGATTTCCCTGTTGCCCTTGGGGTAAAGCCAGTGGAGGCATTGAAGGACCCAGAGATGGAAATGACTTACGGGGCTACATTAGACAACATTGAGAGGATTGGGGCAGCGGTGGACAGGCCAGAGGAGATTATGGTGATTGAAGGGGCACCAGCTGCTCCTGGTGTGTGTGAGGGGACTGTCAGGGTGATCTCTGGGGTCTCAGAATTGACGGAGGTTCAGTCCGGAGAGATACTGATTTGTGGAGGGATGAACCCGATGTGGAATCCTGTGTTTGGGAAGATTATAGGCGTTGTCACCGATACTGGGGGCACCTTATCTCATGCTGGAATCGTTTCTCGTGAATATGGCATTCCGGCTGTGGTCGGCACCATGAACGCTACTAAAATACTCAAAACAGGTGATAGGGTAAGGATAAACGGCAGCAGAGGAATTGTAACGAGAATATAATCGGGTTTGTCATGAAAATAAATTTAGCAGATATGAGCTGGCCTGAGGTTGAGGAGGTTTTGACAAAGCCGCATGTGTTGATCTTGCCCGTTGGCGCTATCGAGCAGCATGGCCCACACCTGCCGCTGAGCGTTGACTTTCGTTGCGCTATATATATAGCTGAGCAAGCGGCGGCAAGGATTGCTGAGGAAGGCGAAATTCACCCCCTGGTTGCTCCCGACGTCCACTACACAGAGACCTCAACCTTCAGAAGCTTTCCTGGAACCATCGGGCTATCGATAGACACGACGATCAGGGTATTCGAAGACCTCACCCGAGGCTTTGTCACTCAGGGATTCAAGAACATTCTTATCATTAATGGACATAACAGTAACGTCGCCCCTATCACCATCGCGCTGCGGAAGGTAGCTGTCGATTTCCCCACTGCTGGTTTATATGCACTCAACTGGTGGGCTATGGGTTCCGATGTCATCCGCAGCATCCGCCAATCTGAACTAATGTCACATTCCTGCGAGCTGGAAACCTCTGTCTCCTTGGTCATCCAGCCGGAGAACGTTCATATGGACAAGGCTGTTGAGTACTTGCCGCGCCTTCCCCTATCAAGCAAGTGGGTCTCTCTTGACTTCTATGGGCCCAAAAAGCTATTCCACCACTCCCGTAAGAAGTATCCAAAGCCAGAGATGGGGACGGCAGCTGGTGCCATGGGAGACCCAACCGTGGCAAGCAGGGAAAGTGGGGAGAAATTCCTTGCCGCCGTTATCGCTGACGTCGTGGAAGTCATAAAGGAGATAGTGAACTCAGAAGCCGAAAAGCCTTAGCAGCCTATCCGAACAGCATACAGCCGATGGAAGTTCAGGCGCGACGGCTCTGTAGAAATCCTTGAGCCGACCATGGTATGCGGCATAGGAAACACTCTTGGCTTTATCGTTAGAACTGAAGAGCAAACGCCGGATAAGGCTCACCGCTTAGATGTAACTTGGAGGGACTACGAAGGTCAATCGCCACTTAAGATATTTGTGTATGTAGTCAGCGAAAGTGGGACAGTCAGGCCTTGAGACTTAACGGACACTTCAGAGGCCAATGTCTTGCTCCCTGATGGCCCATTATAACTTCTTCTAGCTTCTAATGTCCTGCTACTTGCCTCCTTTCTCTTTTGTATTACCTCAAGATGTCTCCCTGTGTAGACGTCACAAGGTGTTACATTCCCCAGACCTCAATGAAGGCCGGTCATCCTGTTAGAGTCCTGCCTCTTTGTCTTAGAGTCTCAGCTACATTTGCCGTGAGGCTTTGGTGTCTTCTGTGGCAAAGGGATCAAAGTGTTGCCTGGCCGCTATGATCACGTTGCTTGACCCTGATGCGCCCCAGAAATCGCATTCTAGAATCCTTTCAAGCAGCTCCTCTCCAGAGCTGCCATCTCCCTGTTTCCCAGCATGACTCCGTCGGTCCTGATCCAGGATCGTGGGTTCGAATCCCGCCGCGGTGCTAGCCCCCGGCAAGGGGGCTTTATTTTTGCGCCAAAGCCTGAGCCCGAGGGGAGAAAAGTCGAACATATTGGTTCCACATCTTAAACGAAAGGACATTTTGTGCAATTAGGCAACAAAACAAGCTTTCGTTACTCTGTCTCATCAGTGTCCGCCTATATTGGCAGTCTAGAAGCAAATAACCGGTCTCTGGTTCACGTCCAATTCTCGGTCATGTCACATTAGGGTCACATACGCATCACACGGTTTGCAAACAGGGACCCATAGCGATAAAATGGTGTCGGTCGAAGGCTCAAGTGATGGAGCACTGACTTTGCACGACACAGGGGAGGAGACAAGAAGAGTTAAGGAGTCGAAATCGGTTTTTTGCTCCTCTTCACATACCGGGAGCCCTCACCATACCTTCCAAGCAGGTTTCCCCCTCGTCAAAGCTAGAGGGGGCTGATTCAGATACAGAATTAACACCACAAGGCAGGCACTCCTCTGTTCTCCTATTGGTGTTGTTTTTTGGCACCCTCATCTTTGAACCTCCGCATCAAGTTTTTGCTCCCTCTCTATCTTCTCCACAATTGCCTCTTCAAGCCACTGCCCCAGGGTCTTCTTTCGGGTGACAGCAGCAATACGGGCTTTGTGGAGAACTTCGGGATCCATCCTTACACTGAGATTTGGTCTTATTCCTTCTCCCCTAGGCATAGCTTCATTGTACGATATGTAGGACAGGATGTCAAGCGTTTAGGAGGCTAAAAGTGAACTTTTGAGAAGGGATTTGGCTCTTGGCGGGGGTAAGACACCTGATAACTTTTGATCATAGTGCCCTGGGTTCGAATCCCACACAGCCCATCAGCCTTGATAAGCCCTTCCTGAGAGGTGATTTTACTTGCTGGGCAATCGCAAGTTATAGCCTTATGTCAGCCTCCACCTCAGAAGTTGGGAGAGTTGCTTCATTTTATAGCAGGTGCTCATTCGGGGGGCAACCAATGGCTAAAGCTGGTGGGGGTGAACATGAACCAGACGGAACAGAGTTTGCTGAGAGGATAGAACGCCTCTATGAGGAGCTGGTTAACTTGGGCTATCTATCTTAGGAAAACGGAGCCTTTCGACCAGCAATAGGTTTTGCCGTACTAGTCTGCCCCTTCGTTCTTATTCTCGAACCATTTTGCATGGTCCTCTTGGAATACCTGCACCCAGCCGTGGGGCGTGGAAGTAACAAAACGATGAAAAGTGCAGTGCGGAGTAAATTCACCTTGCTGCCTTGAGAATAAACTGCCCTCTGTGTAGAATTGATAGAAGAGGCTTAAATCCTGTTGGGAAAGGCTTGCGAGGTAGCTTAATTATGCGCTTCCAGAGACCCGACATCTTCCGTCCTCCGAGTGAATGGAGAAGCTATTTCCTTCCTCTAACCAGAGGCTGCTCCAATAATACGTGCACCTTTTGCAATTACTATGGCGTACGCCTTCAGATAAGAGAGTTGGATGATGTGAAGAGGGAAATAGATGCGCTAGCTGCTTATATTGGAAACGGTATCCGTCTTCCCAATGTGCCCCAGATAGTGTATGCGATAGGTCGCTCATGGGATGGCAAAAGAGTATTTTTACAGGATGGCGATGCCCTTGTTTATCCTTTCCCCAAGTTAAGAGAAGCCCTTCATTACCTCAATGAAAAGTTGCCCAATCTTGAGAGAATCGGCACATATGCTACTCCCCAGGACATTCTGCGAAGAAATCAGGACCAGCTCAGGGAGCTTAAAGAACTGAAGTTGTCGATATTCTACACAGGGATTGAAAGCGGTGATGATAAAGTGCTACAACACGTAGCTAAGGGGGTGAAACGCCAGGAGTTGATCGAGGCCGGAAAGAAAGTAAAGGAAGCCGGCATAACCCTCTCGGTGACAGTGATTCTCGGACTCGGCGGAGTTGAGGGAAGTAAAGAGCATGCACTGGAGACGGCTAGGGTTCTCAATGAAATTGACCCACACTATGCCGGCGCTTTAACCTTAACCCTGGTTCCGGGCACCCCTCTTTATGAAGAGTGGAAAAAGGGAGAATTTCGCGCTGTTTCCCCCTTCCGGTCTCTGGAAGAGCTGAAGACAATTATCGCGAATTCTAGCTTTACCGATTGCTTCTTCAGTTCAATGCATGCCTCAAATTATCTGTCAATTCGGGGAAGGTTGCCACAGGACAAACAGAGGATGCTCAAGGAAATAGGAGCGGTTTTGGCAACGAGAGATTCCTCTTTGCTTCGGCCCGAGTTTCTCAGGGGACTGTAAAGCCGCTGCACTATCATTCATGTAGCTCTTTGTCACTATAAATGCCTGAACACATTGGCTTTTTGTTGGATCCTGAAGGACTTCAAATAGACACACCAGAGCCAGAGGGATTAGGTCAAGAGGTGTCATATTTGATAGGATCATCTTAATGCGAACGAGGTCGAGCGAACATCTCGGCCTGAAATTTTCGCACGAAACCCTTTCTTTGACAATTTGGAAACCTCTGCCATTTCTGTAAACCGGCTGACAATTCTATCTCAGGAGCTTCCGAGCGCCGGGAAACGCGATATAATATCAAACTGAGAAGCGCACAATATAGAAAAAGCAGGACGAGTGCGAGGGTCGCCATCCTGCCTCCTGTATTTCTCGGTAGCGTGGGCATCATACCAGGAAAGGACTACTTTGAAAGGAGATTGAAGATGGCGAAGAGGCGCATGGATGCTGTCGAGGCTCTGAATCTGGCTATGGAAAGGGAGAAAGGAGCAAACAAATTCTATCGGCAGGCCGCTGATAAGACCAAAGACCTCAATGGCAAAAGGATGTTCAAGTGGCTTGCTAAAGAGGAGTCGAGGCATTTCGCTAAGCTCAGACAGCAACTTAGGTCTGTGGTAGACAACAGTAAGTGGCTGGAATGGAGGAGAGCGACTGCTCCTATAGAGAGAACGGAGTTCCCCCCGCCCTCCGAGGTCACCGGCACGGTAGAGGTCGGTGCCGGTGAGCGGGATGCCCTGCGCCTGGCGATCCAAGCAGAGAAAGAGGCCATTGACTTTTACAAAGAGGCTGAAGACAGCACACCAGACCTCCACGGGAAGGCCATGTTCAAGGCGTTAGCCAAAGAGGAAGAGGGCCACTTGGCGCTAGTGGAAGAAGAGCTGCAGTGGATCAACCAATCCCGCAAATACTTCACCCTCCATAGGTTCACCCTTCGCGCTGATTAGCCAGCCTTGGGGCTCTGCATTTTAGCCACTTGGGTTGCCGGTCTTGGCTTTTCTCAAAGTGGCTTCATATCGATTTTCAAGCTTTCTATCCTATCCACCCCTTTTAGTGAGGAGACGAGGCCAGTAAGTGTGTTGGCGATGATGTCATTGGGGAAGGGGGGAGGGTGAGTTCATTCCTATTGACGATGATCTTGATATTGCCTTGCTCCAGATAAAGCTCCAGGCTCTCTATATCCTCAGCCCCTTTCAACGCTGAAACCGCACTGGCGACGGTGTGAGCCAGGAACTGGCCTCAGCTGTACCGCTGGGCGAGCAAGCCAGGCCGTGCGACATTTTCACTTTTGAGAATAATTCGGAAGGGTTGGAAACTCTGGAGAGGCGTGTTTCCAGAACGGGGCTGAACAGCCGCGAGAACTCTCCGCAAAGCCTGTAGCAAGGTTTAGAGCCGCGATTAGATACCTCATCCCCAAATGTCATACTTTTTCAACATTTATTGTCCCGATTTCATGACTTCTTCACGCCTGTCCCTCTATGATGGAGCTAAGAAAAGAGGCAAGCTATGGAAAAGCGGCCAAGGGCCAAGGTAAGAACAGACTGCTTGATGTGTGGCTGGATCAAGGAGGGGGTAGTAGAAGCTGCCACCGAGGAGGATATAGCGGCGGAAGCACACAGGTTTCACAAGGAGCACGGACAACTCATAGGTGCGATGGTGCTACGTGGCGGCTTGAGTGGGGACCTATCGAGATCTGCCAAAATTCTCCCGATAGCGGCAAAAATCCCGGTGAGCATGTTGAGGGGGTTTTTTGCGCACTGTAGAGACGTAGGCACTCATGCCAGTCTGGGGGCTTCAAAACGCTCCCAAAGCCTGTTAGGGCCAAGACCTGGAGCTTTGGTATCGTGCCAAGGAGGTAATGCCCACCATGAAGTAAACGATTCCTAAACTGGGATCGGGTTTCATCAGTAAGCTAAAAAGGGGGTCAACAATGGCTGACCGAAGGTTGCTGGACATATTCAATGAGTGGATCGTGAGAAGGTGATTAGCTTCAACGGTGTCAATCACCTTGCCATGGCAACTGGTGACATGGACAAGACCATTCGCTTCTGGAGGGATTTGCTTGGCATGAGGCTTGTCGCCGGGCTCGGCCAGCCGGGCTACAGACACTACTTCTTCCAGATCTCCGACTGGGACCTCATAGCCTTTTTCGAGTGGCCAGGAGTTGAGCCCGTTTCGAGGAAAGACCACGGTAGGCCGGTCAAGGGCCCTTTCATTTTCGACCATGTTTCCTTTGGCGTTGACACCGAGGACGACCTGTGGGAATTGAAGCACAGACTTGAGGCCGCTGGATTTCACGTGTCCGATATGATCGACCACGGGTTCATCCACTCCATCTACGCCCATGACCCGAATGGCATCCCTATCGAGTTTTCCCATAACGTGGAGGGAATCGACATCCGCAGAGACCCTCAGATGAGGGATCGATCCCCATCTCGGGTGACTCTGGAGAGTGTCGAGCCACAAATGGACAAGTGGCCCAAGATGAAAAGGCCAACTCCTCCATCTGAACGAGTGGTGTACCCGGGTGCCGGGAGCGAACTGTTCCACGGTATGAAGGAATCATAGACTCAAGGACAGAAATGACTATTTTGCCGTTCCCTGTATGTGGCCGCATACGTGGTACATCTGCTTGACTGAGAATGTGAGAGATTTGTCACCAAAGCAAGACTGACATGAATAGAGGATTTGTGGCAAAAGAACAGTATGTTTGCACTGTCTGCGGTTATAACATGGTTGGCTACTACCCGAGTAATTGCCCCTTTTGTGGGGCGCCAAGGGGAAGATTCATCACCTCTGCAGCATGCTCAGCGCAGTTCAAAGTAAAAGGCACACCCGTAAATGAAAAGGTTACCCGTCTCAACTCATTTCCCCCTCTTGGCTATGAGCACTCTTCTTATCGTATTGAGACGAATGGGAGCATCATCTGGATAGACTGTCCTTCGTCGTTTGATAGCACCATGAAGTCAACCGATCTCATCATGTTCACTCATAACCACTTCCTCGGTGCGTCCAATCTATATCAGGAGTTTTTTTCGGCTCAGGTATGGATTCATAGGCTAGACTCCTCTCATAATATATGTCGCGGATTCACATTCAATAACATGTTCGAGGAGGACTTTGCCGAAAGTGATGTAGAAGCTTTTCACATCGATGGCCATACGCCGGGTTTCACGTTCTACATATTTCAAGATATTGTATTTGTCTGTGACTATGTATTTCTCAGGGAAGAAACAATGAGATTCAATCCCTTTGGCCCGGCAAGAGAAACCATAGAGGGAGCTCACAAAATCCGGGAGATCATAGAAGCCAGAGAACTAAGTAAAGTCTGCGGACACAATTACGTGGCCGATTATTCTGAATGGAAAGACAAATTCGATGATCTTCTGAAGCCAGTACGTAGCAGGTAGGGGGACGTATGGGACAGATTGGCCTAACCTATACAATTTGGCTGAATGTGCAGCAACATTACGATGTCGACTTGAGGCATTATTCCACGATCGGAGCGAATTCATTCAATCACGACGTAGTTGCCTTTTCCTGCCCCTAGCCCATGTCTCAACGCCGTAACAACCTGTGGTAGTTCCCAAGGATCGGCAGGGAGCTTATTCCTAGCCCTATAAGATAAGAGTATTTTTATTGCCTCGACGTCCGTAGCAATGATGTCAGCGGAGGCAAGCAATACGCCCGGCTCCACTAATTGACCCTTACTTGGTCCACCGGATACGAAGGCTTTCCTGCCATCCATAATGATGAGATCTGGTTGCCAGCACAGGCTCACTTCAGCTAACTTCTCCTGCAAATGATCGAGATGAAAACTGCGCCGCTGCCCGGGAGCAACAAAGCCGAAGGCAAGTTTCATTGCACCAGAAAATCCAGCCAGCATATGGGTCTTCATGCATGGCAGATAAACCATCTTATCGGCTTCGTAGGCCGAGCGAGGCATAATAACTTCGCTCAAATAATCGCCATCAATCTTGATCTTTACCCAATCATTAGGCCTATCTTCAAAAGCAATTAGTTCAACACCTAGCTTTTGAGCTAACTCTGGCAGACCGAGTTTATTGAACACTTTTCTACTTGGCCGCCAAACTCCGCCAGCGCTTTCACCAATAGTGACTATCGCCCCAGCTTCGAGAATAAGTTCAGTTACGGCTTGGAGAAAGGCCAGGTCGGTAGCCGCTGGAAACGGGTCCGGGCTGTTAAAATTTGGCTTTACAAAAACTCTATCACCTCTACCGACAACCTGTTCTAGGTTCCCCAGTAACGCGACGACTCTGCCAATAGCTACCCTGACATCTTCTTCCTTTGCGTTTACTTTAGCTACGACTAGCTGGTCGTTTCTACGCCACGGACTACCCCTGCGTGACCTTGGCTCCACACATGGCATGTCCTTTGGTATCCTGTCGCCAAGGAAATGATAGACCCCTATGACTTTATCAATAAAAGCTGCCATACGAGTTCTGGCTCAAATTCGGAACTCCCACCCCATCACCATTAATCCACCAACTCCATTATGCAGCAACTCATGATTGTCTGCAAAGCTTCATACATTCGTGGCCCAGCACGCTATGCTAATGTGCGAATTGGACGAAATGACGGAATGTTCAATCTTAGATCACTTCATTTTGTCCGCCCTTGCCGCGATAGAACCAGAAGAGTCAAATGGAGGCCGCGGGGCGAAGTTCACATCTGACTAGGAGAGCGGGGCATTGAAGTCCGACGTCTCCATTATCTCCGGGGCCGGAATGTCCCACTTT
>Ga0209636_10002775_pt1 | contig 17863 bp, 16 predicted proteins | sample DeeMarSWOR152_54_FD_187464 | JGI IMG/M metagenome (GOLD analysis project Ga0209636, IMG submission 187464) | Marine sediment microbial communities from White Oak River estuary, North Carolina - WOR-1-52-54 (SPAdes) (version 2) | ecosystem: Environmental > Aquatic > Marine > Intertidal zone >... | reverse complement strand
CCTTGAAAAACTCTAACCCCAATTTATTGAAATCGACTGCTATACGATAACCTAGAATGATTCCTCGTTCTTCCATCTTCTTAATTCTGTTCCGGACTATCTCTATCGTAGATTTAACTTTTCGTGCTAATTTTGCGGTTGGAATTCTTGCATCATTCGCCAATATTTCAAGGATTCTATAATCCAATTCGTCGATCTTATTGTTTACCACATCACCGGCCCAGACGATATGTTTTCCATGAGTGTCATTCAGGAAAAATTTTTTATTATATTGTCTTGTATCTACCATTACACCAAGAACTTTCCTGACGATTAAATGTTTGAAGTTAGAGAGAATGTTATTTATCTGATCATAATATTCAGTTACACTCTTGGAAAGAATGGCAAAAACACAGTCAAAAACACCGTCAGAAATACCCATCCAGTAAATGCTCTTCTGATTCTTTAAGAATTCAAAAAAACGTTCTCTTTCTTTAGGAATGTTCTCTAGTTGGAGGTAGACTTTGAACATGTAGTAACCTAGTTTGTTAGGGTTAATAGAAGTGATAAATCCAGTGATTATACCTTTTTTCTGTAATTGTTGAATCCTATATTTCACAGTTTCTCTAGATTTATTGACAATTTTTCCTAGTTTTGAATTTGATATCCTACAGTTCTTATCCAATTCTGCAAGTATTTTTCTGTCTGTTAAGTCCAGTTTAATTTTTTCCATGATTAACCGTTATTTGATTAAATATTTAAAGATTTCTATAAATCGGTTAATTTTTGATGGAAAGTTTTTTGTTTTAGTGATCCTATTAAATTGCTATAAATAGGTGATGTGGATGGCCATGATTAAAGAGGCACAACGATTTCAAATTGAAAAGGAGGAGTTTATAAAGGAATTAGAAAAATTTAATAACGCATTAGTAGAATCTATGTTAGAAAAATCATTACGAGATCGTCTTAGAAAAACTAATGAAAACATTGTCAATCAGTTTATTAAATTTTATCAAGAAATTGGCGATCCTATTTTAGCAGAATTTAAATACGAACCTATGTATTTTCGTGATTTATCAGAATTTTTAGCTTCTGAAAAATGTCAGTTATATCACTTTCCACGACCTCTTTCAATAGAAAGAGACTATAGAATAGGATGTCATGGGAATAGAATACTGATACGTGTTAGTCGAGATGGTGCTTACTTCTGTGTTAAACCTAAATTTTTTGATGGCCTTAGTGGTGGAAAATTTTCAAAATGTACACCTATTGACATAGAAAACTCAATAGAGTCATTGAGAAAAATAGTAAAACAATATGAAGATAAAAGAGCAGCTTACGATGCTGGGGATAAGTCATTAATTCCTTAGAAATTACTCTAAACCCCAATAAAAATCTGAGTATTCTCAATATTTTACCTATATCTGTTAAAATATTCAAGAATATACATAAATCGGTCAAATTTTAAAAGAAAGTTTTATTAATAACTTTATTACTACAGATAAGTAATTAAAATGACAAAGAATAAAATTGACATAACTCTATGTGATGTGGGTCATTGCAATAGTACGAATGTATTCGACTATCTAAAAAATTTTTGGGGAGCTAAAAATATTTTAATACCTCAGTTTGAAATATTACCTCCGTGTCAAGAATATGATTATGTTGTGGGATACTATCAAGGAACAGGGAAGATAAATATTGGTTTAATTCATTTGAATAAACTTTATCAAGTTTATGAAGGAGTGGGTTGGAAATTAAGTCCAATAGAATTTCTTCAATCATATTTAGGAGGACAATATACGACAGGTATAGCTTATGGTTTAAATCCAGATAACTTTGAACGAGCAAATGACTTAGGTTTAGCAGATAGAGATTATAAAAAGTTCATTAAGGCTTTTGGTATTAGAACACAATTATCTGGTATTGAGAATATTGGCTCTAGAAATGTCGGGAAAAAAGTTGGTTTTTATGATGAATTCAGTGAAAAAAGATTTATCGAACATGCCTTTGATACAACAAAATTACACATACAAAAATTACAAGAAAGGGCAGATCCTATACCTCAATCTGATAAAGAAACATTAAAAGGAATTTATTCTGAATTTATGCGTTTGATTGCTAAGACTATGGTTGTGATTGGTTATGAACTATCCCATGATATGGAAAACCCATGTAAAGGTGAAGTGGAAAGATACCATGAACTTATTAGTACAAATCTTGAACCAGATGAAAAATACATAAAAAAAGTTGAAGCTTTAATTGAAGAAAGATTCCCATTAGTCGACGGATTCATTAAAAATAATCTGCTAAGATATTAAAAAAACTTTAAATTTATTCCAAAAACTCAACTTCATCCACAATTCCATCAGAATCTATATCAATTCCTTGAACTACTTTTGCTACAGTATCCGATTTAACAGAATTTCCTTTCATTACTTTCTTCAAGTGTTTTATAAAAGCCAATACAGCAGCTCTAGTTCCTCTAAAACCTTTACCAGAAAAAATCAATATCTCCTTACCTTCTGAGAACGGATTTGGTATTCTCGCTATGAATCCTATCTGTGCTTCTCTATAAACAGTCTTAGATAAACTAGAAACAATATTCCACTCCAAGAATTCTTCTGAATAATCAAAGTATATCGGAAGTTTTTTGTTGATTTTGTCTGCGATAATGTTTGTCTTAGGTCCACCAATCAAGATTACGTTTTTTTCCAAATCTTCTTTTCTTACTTGCGTGTCCAATTTATAATATGGAATTGTTGCATCATTTACGAATTGACCAAGAAACATTCCTAAATCTATAGCACAATATCCATCAGAAGCGGGTGCCTTGTATCTGCCATGAGGATCGGGACTACCAACAACTATGACCGAATTAAACTTTCCGTCTTCTATGAAAGGTTTCAGGAATCTTAATTCACCTGCTTTTGTCTTCACATCGTTAATATGTTCTCCATCGAATAGTTTGAATGAAACGACAGAAGAAACTGGAGAATAAATCTTTGCCATGGCTCCAACTCTTTCTTCTATTCTATCCACTTTGATTAGACCTATTTTTTCTAGTTTTCTTATGTGATAGTATACCTTCTGCTCATGTACTTTCAATGCTCTAGCAACATCCATGGCGCATGAAGGTTGTTTACCAAGTTCTCGAATTACTTTAAGTGCAAGCTCATTGCCCAGAATAGAAAACAACCTAGGATTATCTATGAGTAGAGTTTGATAAGCCTGCTGTCCTTTCTTTGTATCTTCAACTAAAAATCTCATGTATTTTAAATTAAATGATAATATTATAAAGTTTATTGTAATAGTTTAACTATTTTCTGCCTTTTTTAAAAAATGTCTTCTTCAAGTCTAAAATGCCATTTTTAGGCTTGTTTCTTATATTTGGAGATGTACAATTAATATTGGAGCAAATGGAAGGGGAGATAAACTTCAAGGAAGTGTTCCTAGGCTTAACGTCTCCTCCGCTCCAGGAATCTTAATGGAGTGCCCTTATTGTAAGTCGGATGATGTTAAAGTAGTAGTTGCAAACTTTCCCCAGACTTACGAATGTGGAAAATGTAACCGAATCTTCATAGAGGAATTTGACTACATCTTGCTTGGCGTTTCTATACCTAATAGTTCCAAACAATTCTTGAGAGTAATTTTTGTTGCCTTGACCAATGTCAACCTAAAGTTTCTTATTTCTTTTGTCTCGGCTTTCAAGACTGGGCACATATGATAGAATTCCGAGAAGATAGTAGCTAGTTCATAAGCATAGTTACAGATATAATGAGGTCTGAAATCCCTTACGGATGATTGGACCACATTCGGGAATTCAATCAGTTTCTTTACAAGTTTCTTCTCTCCTTCAGCGAGGTTCTTGTTCTCGAAAGTTTCTTCCCATTTTCTAGTCTTATTTAGTATTCCATTACATCTGGTGTGGGCATATTGAATGTAAGGTCCTGTATTGCCTTCCAATTGCAGAGCTTCTTCCCAATCAAAAGCAAGAAGTTTGTCACAACCTATGTTCAACATACCATATTTTAATGCCCCAATTCCAATTTTTTGGGCCAATTTAATCTTTTCTGTTTTACTCATTCTTGGATTTCTTTTTTCAATCTCTTTCAGTATTTTTCTCAACATTTCATCTCCCAATTCATGATACAAAACTATAGTTCCGAGTCTCGATGACATCTTGCCTCTTTTCAAACTCACTAACTCATAAACCAAATGATAACTTTTTCCAGCAGCAGGAGAACCAATTAACTCAAATACTTTGAACAACTGCTGAAAGTAAAACTTTTGTTCTGAACCAACGACATGAATGCATTGATCGATTTTAAAATCACTAAACTGTTTTTCTGCTAAAGCCAAATCTTTGGACTCATATAGAGGAGTGCCTTCTTTCGTCAACAGAACGTAAATTCCAAGATTATACTTTGATAGATCAATTATTATCGCGCCTTCACTCAATTTTGCTGTGCCTTTCTTTAGAAGTTCTTTAGCAATATCAACTGCCCTTTTTTCAACTTCGCTCTCGAAATACAACTTATCAAATCTCGTATTCACTTCTTTGTAAATTTCATCAAAGTAGTCCAGACTCCATTGCCTTGTCATTTTCCAGATTTTTATTATTTTCTTATCTCTCTCATAAAGGTTTTTGTTAATTTCCATAACTTCTTGATTGACTTTATCATCTTCCGAAAAGTATCTACTCACTTCAGAATATACTTTACCTAACCATTCACCTTTATTTTCTTTTGGTGTTTTATATTTGCGTAAATTCATGAATCCCCAAAGACATTTCGCTACATGAGGGCCAATGTCTCCCTGATAATTTGTTCTGATTACTTTATGTCCTGTGAACTCTAGTAAACGAGAGATAGACTCTCCTATACATATGTTTCTTAGATGACCTATGTGGAAACCTTTGTGGGTATTTGGATGTGCAAATTCGACCATGATTTTTTTATTCTTGCCCATAGTTGAAGAGCCGTAAGAGTTCTTTTGTTTTAAAAGTTTTTTTAGAGAGAGCTTAGCAATTCTTGAATAATTAAAGAAGAAATTAATGTAACCGGCGTTAGCCTCCACTTTTTCTATTAAGGAATCTTTTGGAATTTTAATTTTCTTAACGATTTCTTCTGCTATTTCGTTAGGTGATTTCTTTAGTTTTTTAGATAGAGTAAAACAAACATTTGAGGCCAAATCTCCGAATTTTGGTTCAGGTGGTATTTCAAAAGTCCCTTCTGTCTTCTCCTGTTTAATCAAATCAACGCTTCTCATCAATTTAGAAATTTCTCGTCTAATATCCCCCATGATATCCATTTCAACCAACAAAATGTTTTTAAATCTTGATATTTAACTATTTTCAAATGTTAATAATTAAAACACCCTAATTCTCTGTTTTTACTCAGGTTTTATTCTAAATAAGGTTTTTGTATGAAAAAATCTAAGAATCTACGACCAATAGAGGATGTTAAAATTGATAGAAATACCTCGATAAATGATTTAGTTAATCAGATGTTTAAATCAGGTGGTTTTACTGCAAAGAAACTTGCCATTGGAGTTGACATTTTAGAAAGAATGATGAAAGAAAAAGATTGTCTGAAGTTTCTCTCCTTTCCCGCATGCATAATAGCAACTGGCATAAGAGGGATAATAAAGGAATTTGTTAAGAGAAAATTGTTTGATGTTTTGATAACTACTTGCGGGACTTTGGATCACGATTTAGCAAGGGTATGGAAAAATTATTATCATGGCAGTTTTTTAATGAGCGACAGAGAATTACACAGAAAGGGAATTAACAGATTGGGAAATATACTTGTGCCAAATGACTCCTATGGTTTAATAATAGAAGAAAAAATGAAGAAGTTTTTAGAGGAGATTTATACTGAAGGTAAAGGGGAACTTTCATCTTATGAATTAATCTGGGAAATAGGCAAGAGGATAAAAAATGAATATTCGATCCTTTACTGGTGTTTCAAGAATAAGATACCAGTTATAATACCAGGAATAACTGATGGGGCAGTTGGTTATCAGATATGGCAATTCTCACAAGACCATGATTTAAAAATTGATGTTTTGAAAGATGAGCAGTTGTTAAGTGATCTTGTATGGAACGCAAGAAAATCTGGTGCCCTGATAATCGGTGGTGGCATATCTAAACATCATGTAATATGGTGGAATCAATTTCGAGATGGATTGGACTATGCAGTTTATGTAACAACTGCAGTAGAATGGGACGGTAGTTTATCTGGCGCGAGGCCCAGAGAAGCGATTTCTTGGGGAAAAATAAATGAAAAAGCAAAATTTGTTATGATAGAAGAAGATGCCACTATTGCATTACCCATAATCTTTGCATCCTTACTTAAAAGATTATAATTTCATAAAGTGGAGAGGAATCCATAAAATTCTTTTTTTGAAAATTGTCCGTATATATTGGCAGTTATAAAAGAAAGATAAGTTATCAAATCCCACATCTTACTTTTTTTGTTTTTAATGCCATAACCCAAAACTTTTTTCTCTAAAATCTTAATTAACCTAAGATTTGCTATGTTCATATACCATTTATCTGATATCCAACCATGTCTTATGTTGTTCATTATAAATTCATATGAAGAAGTTGTTCTCTCCAATGCCCATTCTTTCATTTCTCTCAAAGTCATATAATTACAATTCTCAAAACTTGTCCTTCCCCTTCTGAGAGTTTTCAGTATTGAACACAAATCCAACTCAGATTCTATTACTGTAATACCAGTATCAATCATTCCAATTGTATGTACATCGCCACCAACTGCTTTGGGTAGGCCCATTCTAGAAGCTACTATATCTGCGAATTTATCCTCAAAACCAAAGATATTCATAGAATTAAAAACCTCTACTATTCCTTTAATTTCTCCTATCTTAACACCTAGACCTTCTTCCCTTATATCAAACGGGTGTGGAATGTAAACTTCGCCGCCGCAACTCCTTATTAAATCATTAACTTCTATAGCCCCCATATTTTTGTTTAATCTCTTCTCCAATCCTTCATCGATCCCTAGTCCAATTAGATGACCATCTGTAGTATTGACTTCTATTCCGTTTATAATTAAAATTCCTTTACTTCTCGCATAGTTCTCTATCTTTGAATAGGCAGTAGTTGTGTTGTGGTCTGTTATAGCAACTACATCAATATTTTTTTTCTTTGCGATATCAACAACATTTTTTGGAGTTATAACTGATTCGATAGGAATTCTTGTTCCTTTTGATTCCACTGTATGTAAATGCAGTTGAAGTCTTAGTTTCATGAGAAGTTTTTCTCCAGTGATTTATTTATTCTTAATCATACCTTCCCGATAAATTTTTGAAGCAATGATATGTGAACAATGTTTGACATGAAGGGAGAAAAATTCACAATCGCAAGAGTATTCTTTCTTTAATTTGTCAAAAATTACAAAATGATCCTTTTCATTGCTATTTACGATAAAATGTACTCTCTTATCTGTTTCTAAATCCTTCTTAACTTTACCTTGTTTGTAAAGCCAGTATCCTTTCATTTCGGTTTTCTTGGAAACAATCATCAAGTTTATTTTATTAAAGATAAGATTAATTTCTTATTATGAAGTTAACAAGTACTCTAGTCATTATTAATGTACTAATATTCGTTTTAACGTTTCCAGTTCGTATTCATATCATAAACACATATGGCTTCAGGCCTGTTGCTTTTTTAAGAGGAGAATATCACCTCATTCTCACTTCATTATTCATACATTTTGACATTGCTCACTTGGGTTTTAACATGTTATCCTTATTTCTACTCGGGACATCATTAGAAAAGAAGATAGATCCTATAAGATATCTCATAGTTTATTTTGTCAGTGGAATGGTCGGGAATTTGGTAATGCTCATGCCCTTTTTTTATTCTCCAGAGACTATCGGTATCGGGGCTTCAGGAGCAATATCTGGTCTTGTTGGATTGGGAACCTTGTTCTGTCCAGGTAAACTAGTTATATTCCCCTCTGTTTTGCCTTTACCATTTGTTGTTGCGGGTGCATTATATTTTCTTATGACTGCAATGAACCTATTCACACCGTCGGAGATAGGATATCCCGTACACATGGTTGGATTGTTGATTGGGATGTTGTTCGGTGTGTTCTGGTCGAAGAACTGGATAAGAGGAATATTAATATTTGTAGCAACACTTGTTTTGATAATCGTATTGCAAATCGTCCTAACCATGATGTTCCTGTGATTCGATGAATGTAGTTAATAAATTGAAAAAAATTAGAACAAAGAGGGTTTTTATCCAGTATCCAGAAGGCCTAAAAATGAAGATTCTAGAAATTAGTAAAAACCTCGAAAATGAAGGGTTTGAAACCGTGATATGTTGTGAACCAACTTACGGAGCATGTGATATTAGGGAGGATGAAGCTAAAAGAATGAGATGTGATGTTATCCTTCACATAGGACATTCTGATTTTGGGATTAAAACTAAAATCCCAGTAATATATTGGGAATACTCCTATAATGTAGATCCAATACCAATCTTAGAAAAGGAAATCAATAAATTAAAAGATTTTAAAAAAGTAGGTCTTATTACAAGCGTTCAGTTTGTAAATGCAACAGAAAGAGTTAAAGATTACCTGAAAAATACAGACAAGCAAGTCTATATGCATCAATCCCTAAAATACCAAGGACAGATTACGGGTTGTAATGTGGATGCCGCAAAAAAAATTGAAAATTATGTTGATTGTTATCTGTTTGTCGGTGCAGGAAAGTTTCATCCTCTAGGTGTTGCTTTGGGTGTTAAAAAACCTGTATTTAGTCTGGATGTAGAAAAAGGTATAATCTACGACCTGAATGAAGAGAAAATGAAATGGACAAAAAAGAAGTTGTGGCACGAAGCCCAATTAGTTGATGCAAAAAAGGTTGGGATTATAGTTTGTTGGAAAAACGGCCAGAACAAAATTAAAGAAGTAATGACATTGAAAAAGGAGTTAGAGAAAAAAGGTAAGGATGTTTATATATTGGCCTTTGATAGAGTAACCAAAGAAAAGTTAGATGGGATGAAGTTTGATTGTTTGGTCAATTTTGCCTGTCCGAGGTTAGAAGATGAATTAATTAGTTAGTTGACATAAAATTAAAGTATGAAAAAAATATTTTTGATATTAATCTTCACATTGTTTTTGATACAGCCTTGTTTTGCTTGGAGCTCGTACACTCACGAATTTATTTGCGAACAGATTTATCAGACAAATTTGGAACTCAAAAGAATGTTAGAACATGATGAATTCTTGAGGGGTTGTAATGCACCAGATACAGAATTTAAAGATCAAATAAATCATCATTGTTATGTCGCTAGAGAATGCCATAAAATTGACATGGCAAAAATTAATCCTGTTTCATTGGCTTATTTTTCTGATATTGAAGACTGCATGGAAGATTCGTATTTTGATTGTCCCGCATTAGAAAAATTTAACGAATATGTTGAAAAGAGTCCAGAGTATAATTTATCTTTCAATATCGGAGTATCTACACATTATTTCACAGATGCTCATGTTCCAGTTCATCAGACGATGGGGGAAGATTGGTGGGAATGCCATTTACCCTTTGAGAAGCAAATAAATGAGAATTTGGAGGGAAAGAATAAATTCTGGATAGTAAAACAAAGTTGTCTTATTTATTTTCCTTGTGAAAGGCATGGCAAAGTTAACAGAAAATGCGAGGAAGGTTATACGGTGGATGTCATTTTTTCGTATGAGGATATAGTTAGGTTGATTGAGAAAACTGATACAACAATAACAGATAAACTTAATTTCTCATACAAAAGCGATTATTCCTACTTATTGAAGAAAGAGCCGACTGGCTTCTTTAGCTTAATAATAGAAAAGATACTAAAATTCTTCAATATGTTACCGAGCTGGTTTAAACGTTAACCAAAAAACAGTTAGAAATAATTTTATCTCGATTAATAGAGAATCCTAAACCCAAGGCAGAATTGGAACAATATACAATTCCCGGGGAATTGGCTGCAAGCATAATCAACATCGCTTTTTTATCTGATGATATTAGAGGGAAAAAGGTATTAGACTTGGGTTGCGGGAGTGGTAGGTTAACTATAGGATCAGTTTTAATGGGTGCCAAGGAAGCTACAGGTGTTGATATCGATAAAGAAGTCTTGAAAATTGCCAGAGATAATGTAAAAATCACAGAACTATTGACAAAAAAGAAAATCAGCAATAGAATAAGTTTCAAGTACATGGGTGTCTCAAGTTTTAAAGAAAAAGTGTATACAGTCATTCAAAACCCGCCATTTGGCATTCAATCAGTACATGCAGACAGATTGTTCTTAAAAAAGGCCTTGGAGTGTGGCAAAAAAGTTTATTCCTTACATCGTTCCTATGAGAAGACAAGAAAGTTTTTAAGTAAGTTAATCGAAAATAATGGGGGTGAAGTAGAAAAAATTATAAGATTTAAGTTTCGAATACCTTATATGTTTAAGTTTCACAGAAAACCATCAGTGGAATATGACGTAGACTTGTACGTGATAAAGAAGGTGCGATAATGGAAGTGAAAGTTATAAAAAAAGATAAAAATCTGTTAGAAGTTGAACTCAGAGGAGAAAGTGTTGGTTTTGTTAATCTCATAAAAGAAGAGCTTTGGAATGACAAGGACGTTGACGAGGCGGCTTACGTAAAAGAACATCCTTATATGTCCGAACCGAAGTTATACGTTAAAACAAAGGAAAAGGAACCAAAAAAGGTCGTGGAAAATGCTTTGAAGAGAATTCAGTCTCAACTAAAAGAATTAAATGGTGAATTTAGTAGGGCTTTGAAAGATTAAGTTATTTAACTCTTCTCGACAAAATCATTTCTAGATATCATGTATGAACCTTATGGGGAAACTAAAAAGTTTAAGATTGACATCGAAAGATTGAAAGAATGGAAGGGGAAACTGAAGGAAAAAGTCAAAAACTTGAGATATAACAAATTTGCAATGATTGTAATCGCAGTTGCCATTATAACCGTTCTGGGTGGTATTACTGGTTGGGTAACTTATACAGGAAAACTCTCTGAAATAAGTTCCCAGACGGTGATTTTGGAGAGACAGATTGAGGCTTGTCAGAACAATGTTAGCTATTGTTTCTCTAACCTTGAAGACACTGAAAATCAATTATCGACTTGCCAAACTAATAGAGAGGATTGCCAAAATAAATTGGAGAATACAAAATCAGATTTTGACCAATGCAATATAGACAAGGGGTTGTTGAGAACGAGTTTACAAGAACTGGAAGGTAGTATAAGTGAATGGGAAAATAAATACGATGAACTCGAGAGTGATTACAAGGATTTAGAAGATGAACATGAAGACATGAGTTGTTACTATGCAAGCGACGTTTGCGGAAAAATAGGAATGAATTATTACTTCGTGAAGGATAATGTAGAAGTCATTTGCTGCTTAAAAGATGATCTTGAGTTTTGTACACAGAAACCTGGCAGTGATGATGTTATCAAAGAGATAAAGTGTTAAATTTCAAGTACAAACTCTTTCAATATTTTGTCGTCTTTGAGTCACAGAGAAACTGCATTTCGAAGAAGTGAAAAGATAATTTCAATTAATCAAGTAATATAATTAAGATTCAACCCATTAGCGTAATTAATTGCTTCTTGCATTTCGTGTCTTGTAACAGATCGATTAACATCTGGATATTCATGTGCCTTATATTCTGGTCGATATTGTGCCATTATGTTCACAATTGCCTTTTTTCTAATATTATCTGCAATCCATTTTAATATGGGTTTAGTACAGCATTCAGTATGATTTGGGAGGACTAAATGACGAATTGTTATTTCTGTTGTTTTGGTGGTAATTGAATAGTTTCGCGAACACACATCAAAATATTTTGGTACTTTAGATAACCTTAATCCACACTCGTTATTTCCATACTTGAAGTCAGATAAATGCATATCAACAATCCCATCAAGAATTTTCATTGTCTTTTCAGACATGTAGAAGTTTGAGTTCCAGATGACTGGTATATTTACTCTGCAAGATTTCAGTATCTTCAATATACACAGTAAACTTGGTGTTGGTTCCCCTCCAACCAAATTCAAATTCCTCGCACCCTCTTTTCTTCTCCTTTCTATTCTCAAAGCCAGTTCCTCTGGTGCAATTTCATGTCCAGATTCGAACCATTGGGATATCGACCAATTTTGACAAAACTGACAATGTAAAGTACAGCCCATGAAAAATACTGTATGCGAAGGAGTTATATGAGGTTCTTCTCCCATATGAATGAACTCAGAAGATAATAGACATTTTTTGCTAACCTTGCAAAAACCTAACTCATCCTCCATTCTATTTACATGGCATTTCCTCTCACACAATTCACAAGATTCCATTATTTCTTCAACCAACTTAATTTTCAGATCCAATAAAGAAATTTTGGGTTTTTTCAAATCACTAAATTTTATTTTTCCTTCATCAACTTTTTTTCTGATATTATAGAATTTTTTCATTAACTCATCATGATTCTTCCAAAGATCTTTACTTTTACTGAATTTTACATGTTTTGCTAGAATGAAATTTGCGATTTTTTGGTCACGAATAACTCCAACGTATCTTGGTAATATTTTTTGTATCATTGGAGTATCTAAAACTTTAACAGTTTCCGGCCTCAGAAGATAGAGTTCAAACATGATTATAATTTCTTTATACAAGCTTTAATTAAACCATCGAACATGGGAGAAGGTTTCATAGGTCTCGAGTTGAATTCAGGATGGGCCTGTGTAGCAATAAAACATGGATGATTAGGCAATTCCATAAATTCCATTAAAATGCCGTCAGGGGATTTACCAGAAAAAATAATACCATTTTTTTCAAGAATTTCTATATACTTTGGATTCACTTCGTATCTATGTCTATGTCTTTCCCAAACTTTGTCCTTACCATACAGTTTTCTTATCAGAGTTCCATTTTTTAGAATGGCTGGGTAAGCGCCGAGTCTCATCGTCGCACCGTATCTTGATTCTCTTATGAGTTTTACTTGTTCTGGAATCAAATCGATGATTGGATGCGGGGTTTTCGGGTCAACTTCCGTCGTATTTGCTCTGTTCATTTTACAAACATTCCTTGTGAATTCAACCACTGCTAACTGCATGCCTAAACATAGACCAAGATAGGGAATTTTATGTTCTCTAACATAATTTATTGCGGCAATTTTTCCTTCTATCCCCGTCAAACCAAACCCGCCAGGGACTATTATACCATCCATTTTTTCTAACATAGAAAGCTTTTCTGGAGATTTTTCAAAAATCTTGGAATCTATCCATTCAATCTCTGGTTTTACACTGTTATGCCAAGCTGCATGCTTAACCGCTTCAATCACAGAAATGTAAGAATCTGGCAGTTTATACTTTCCTATATCAAAGTATTTCCCAACTATACCTATTTTAACAGTTTTTTTAATATCTTTCAAGTCTTTGATGAATTTTTCCCAATCCCCTAAATCTTTCTTTCTTAATTTAATTTTTAACTTTCCGAGGATTTTATTTCCTAAATTTTGTTCTTCGAATAAAAGAGGTAATTCGTAAACGTTCTCTAAGTTTGGATTGGATATTATATCATTTTTATTTACATTGCAGAAAAGTGCAATCTTATCCTTTCTTACTTCATCGACTGGATAATCAGACCTACAGACTATGAAATCCGGTTGTATTCCTATGGTCCTCAATTCTTTGACGGAATGTTGCATTGGTTTGGATTTCATCTCGCCTATATGTTCTAAAACTGGTAGATAACCTACATGAATAAAAATGACATTCTCGCCCTCTAACTTCATCTCCCTTGCCGCTTCCAGGAATAGGACATTCTGGTAATCACCAACGGTCCCGCCAATCTCAACCATTACAAAATCTGTCTTGGTCTTTTTTGCCACATCTTTTATTCTTCTTTTTATCTCATTTGGTATATGTGGTATGACTTCAACTGTTTTCCCTAGATATTCTCCGTTCCTTTCTTTTTCTATGACAACCTCATACACTTGACCAGTAGTTATGTTGTGTTCTTTTGAAATCTCAGTATCGAGAAATCTTTCGTAATGGCCCAAGTCTTGATCTATCTCTCCACCATCATCAGTAACCCACACTTCCCCATGCTCAGTTGGTCTTAAAGTCCCTGCATCCAAGTTGATATAAGGGTCTATTTTTATTGCCGTAACTTTGAAACCTTTAGATTGTAGAACTTTGCCTATAGAAGCGGTTGTTATGCCTTTACCCAGCCCAGAAACGACACCACCACTAATGAAAATGTAATTAGTTCGCATAATATCTCATGGGTTTAAATAATTAAAGTTTTTTCTATAAAACTCTGAATTGATTATCCTGGTCCTTTGTAATCAACTGTTTTTTTAAGTTTTTCTATGGATTCAGGGTTGGCAAGAGTTGTAATATCACCTAAAGGCTGGTTGGTCACTAGATTTTTCAGGATTCTTCTCATGATTTTCCCACTTCTCGTCTTGGGTAAGTCTTCCACAAAAATAATTTTTTGTGGTCTTGCTATCGGTCCTATTGCCTTTTCAACTTCTCCAATCAATTCTTTCACGAGTTCATCAGAAGGTTGAAACCCCTTTGATACTACAAAGGCATAAGGAACTTCACCTTTTATCTCATGTGGAACTCCTACAATAGCACATTCTGTCACTTTATCATGCCTATTTATCGCATCTTCAAGTTCTGCTGTTGCTATTCTATGTCCAGCCACTTTCAATACATCGTCTATCCTACCTGTCAGCCTGAAGTTACCTTTATTATCTTTCCAAGCACCATCACTAGTGAAATAAATTTTGTTCCCATATTTACTCCAATAAGTTTCAATGTATTTTTCAGGATTCTTGTAAACTCCTCTAAGCATACCAGGTGCAAATGGACTAAGTTGCACTAAATTTCCTTTTTTTCCAGGTGGTAATGGTTTACCTTTGTCATCTAAAACCTCATGTCTTACACCAGGAAAGCTTCTTCCAGCTACTGTAGGGATGAAAGGTCCTGTTCCTGGCAATGCATTGATCAATGTACCACCAGTTTCAGTCTGCCACCATGTATCGATTACAGGACATCTACTATTACCAACTGTATCGAAGAACCACATCCATGCATCACGATCAATTGGTTCTCCGACTGTGCCAAGTATACGTAGACTGTTTAAATTATAGCCCTTAGCGCATTTTCCATCTGCTTCCATAAACATTCTGATGGCAGTTGGTGCAGTATAAAAAACAGTGACACCGAACTTCTCTATTATTTGACACCATCTACAAGGATCTGGATAATCTAAAGCCCCCTCGTATATAAGGATTGTCGCACCGTTTAAGAACGGGCCGTAACAATTATAAGTGTGGCCGGTAATCCAGCCTATATCAGCAGTACACCAAAAAACATCATCATCATGTAGATTGAAATTCCACTTAGCAGTCCAATAAGCTTGCGTTAAATATCCTCCTGTTGTATGCATAACTCCTTTTGGTTTCCCCGTTGTTCCGCTCGTGTATAAGATGAAAAGTAAATCTTCACTATCCATGACTTCTGGCTCGCAATAGTCCTCTGCATTCTTCATCAGATCGTGCCACCAATGATCCCTTCCTTCGTTCCAATTTACTTGAATACCAGTTCTCTTGACTACTATTACGTGTTTTATCTTCGTATTCTTTACAGCTTCGTCTACCTTTTCTTTTAAATTCAAAAATTTCCCTTTTCTTGAATAACCATCGGCAGTAATCAAAACTTCTGATTCTGCTTGTGCCATTCTATATTGAAGTGATTCAGCACTAAAAGCAGAGAATACTACGCTATGTGGTGCTCCTATTCTTGCACATGCAAGCATTGCAACCTGGACTTCTGGTATCATCGGGAGATAAATACTGATTCTGTCACCTTTCTTGACACCGAGAGACTTTAGGACATTGGACAACTTATTAACTTCACGCCAAAGATCATGATAAGTCAATACTCTGTTGTTCTCTTCCGGGTTTTCAGGTTCCCATATTATTGCTACCTTATTCCTTCTCCATGTCTCAATATTCCTGTCCAAAGCATTGAAAGAGGCATTTAATTTTCCCCCAATAAACCACTTGAAGTAAGGCGGTTTCCATTCATAAGTTTTTTTCCATTTCTTATACCAACATATACCTTCTTTAGCAAGTTTTTCCCAGAATTTTATAGGATTCTTTGCAGCCTGTTTGTAAATTGATTCTTTGTTTAACCATGCTATCTTTTTCATATCTTTAGAAGGCAAATATACTTCCTTTCCTTTTTTAACAACCCACTTGGTTGATTGCAACATCTTATCACACAATGTAGTCTTAATTTGGTTTTCTTTAAATAAAAAATTAAATCATTTTTTCAAATTTTTCCCATATTCCACTAAAGCAGCCATAGCTCCGACTGCTCTGTTGGGCGAAAAATAAACAGGAATTCCATTTTTTTCTAAAATTCTAGATAATTTTTTGGTGAATCCACCACCAGCCGTGCAACATAAGACTGGTTTGTTAAACTTTTTTAAGTTAATTAGAACATCTGTAATATTTAATTCCAAAGTCGGAACTTGGAATAGGGTTATCGCAACTACACCATCGTATTCGTTTGATTTTAGACAAGCCTCTAATACAATTTTATATCGTTCTGAAGTTACATCCCCTGTTAAATCAATTGGGTTGTTCAAACTTCCATAATTTGGCACACTATCTTCTATTATTTTTTTTAGTTTATCGGATGGTTCCGGTGTTTTTAGCTCAAGCCTTTCACAGTCATCTGTTGCCAAGATACCAAAGCCACCACCATCAGTTACTATCGCTATTCTATTTCCTTTTGGAATGGGTTGTGTGGAAAAAGCTTTTGCAAAATCAAAGAATTCTTGCCAATTTTTTGCTTCGATTAAACCAGTCTGTTTGAAGACAGAAGCATATATTTTCGCAGAACCAGCTAGAGAACCTGTATGACTTGCAACTGCCTTTGTCCCTGCTTCAGATTTTCCACCCTTAAAAATAATTATCGGTTTTTTCTTGCTTACTTTTTTTGTAACATCAATAAACCTCTTTCCATCTTTGACCCCCTCAATGAAAATTGTGATAACCTCTGTTCTTTCATCATTAGCAAAATATTCAATTAGGTCACATTCATCTATGTCCATACCGTTTTCATATGAGGCAAATTTACTGATGCCAGTTTCTTCTTCCGCCAAACAGTCGAGAATCGTAGAACCAACTGACCCAGATTGGCTTATGTAACCGATGTTGCCTATGGATGGTCTGCCAAGTCTCTCGCGAGATAAGAACAAAGTATCAACTTTAGTATATGGATCATATACACCCAGACAGTTAGGTCCCATGACTCTGACATTTGTATCTTCAATTATGTGTTTTAATTTAATTTCGAGTTTTTTACCTTCTTCACCTGTCTCCGAAAACCCACCGGAAATGATTACAACAGATTTAATTCCTTTCTTGACACATTCAGTTAAAGCTTTTGATACTGTGGATGCTGGTATAATTATGACTGCAAGGTCTATCTCATCAGGAATTTCTAAGACAGATTTGTAAACTTTTTGACCGAGTATTGGTTTGGTGTCGGGATTAACAGGGTAAACCATTCTTTCTGATATGTTGCCCAGGAAGTTTGTGAACACGACATATCCTAACTTTCCAGGTGTATGTGAAGCTCCTATAACTGCGACAGATTTGGGGTTAAAAAAATAGTCAAGTTGTTTCATAAAATTATTATCGTTTTTTCTGATTAAATTTGTGTTTTCAAAGAATGGGAAATTATTTAAGAATGATAATAGCATAAAGTATTTTGCAAGGAACCAACGGTCGGGAGGGTACCGGCCTCCTGTGATCGCAAGTCCGGTATACGGCGAGACCGCA
>Ga0209636_10002773_pt1 | contig 17863 bp, 16 predicted proteins | sample DeeMarSWOR152_54_FD_187464 | JGI IMG/M metagenome (GOLD analysis project Ga0209636, IMG submission 187464) | Marine sediment microbial communities from White Oak River estuary, North Carolina - WOR-1-52-54 (SPAdes) (version 2) | ecosystem: Environmental > Aquatic > Marine > Intertidal zone >... | reverse complement strand
ACGACGACCGCTTCTGGGCTGTCGCCCTCGCCGTATACACCGCAGAACAGGTACAACCACCACCCTTAAGGCCCATCGCCTCAGCTATCGATTCTAGTTCTCGCCCGCTCGACAGATTACCGAAGATTTTGATGAAGGTGTTAGCATATACGGCCTTCATTACCTGCGACGGTTGCTGGCTCGCAAGCATTATGAAACAAGAACCAGTCACGTATCAATCGCGTTCCAAGTGAACCCTATGCATAATCATTTCAGATAGGTCCACCTTTCAATCCCTCTCCTTCTGACATGCATATTCTCCTCGGGCTCCATGCCCAGCGTCTTTCTTAACAGACTCTCATAGTAAGTGGAACGCTTGACCAGACCCCTCCTCCTCTCGACCTCCTCGATGACCTCATCGCTCAGCGAGACGCTGACCCGGCTCTTACGCCTCATATGATATTACAATAGGAAACCCTCGAACATACCTCCTTTTCCCGATTTAAACCCATTATTCACCCCATTTCCACCCCAAAACCTCAAAAAGAGACCAAAAAGGATAAAAGAAAGGCGTGAAGGCCAAAACACCAATATAAATCAACTCAACACAAACGCAAAAGCACGTAAACCCCCAAACGGACCCCAAAGCATCCGAAACGCCGCCAGATTTCCTTGTAAGTGGCCACCACTTACCAAGAACACCACAGCCGACGAGCGAAGCAGTCAAAAGATACGATGGTAGCCCGGGAGAGATTCGAACTCTCGTCTGAGGCTCCAGAGGCCCCCATCCTTGACCGCTAGACGACCGGGCTCCGGGAAAATACACGCGACCCCACCAGATATAAGTCTAACCGCCCCGCCCCAGGAACCCCTCGATGAGCCCCCTCCTCGCGGACCGGACCATCGAGACGGCCCCCCTCACCCCCTCCACCCACCGCCCCACCCCTCCCCGATCTAGCCCCCCGAGCCCGAAGACCTCAACGGCGCCCTCCTGCACCCCCCCAACACAACCCTCCCCCCCGATGACCCTGAACAGGGACGTGTAGTCGAACTTGTCCCCCCGCCCGGCTGATATGACCCAGGCGTGGGCCTCTAGGAGCTGCCTCAGCCATCCCCTCAGGTAGAGAGCAGCGCCCACGAAGTTGCCCCCATCCAGCATCCCCTCGGCCTTGGAGAGGATCAAGCCCGGCATCCCCGGGGACGTGAGGTACCTGAGCTCCCTCCTCAGAACCTCGTGGAGCCCCTCAACGACCCTCCCGTACTCACCCGAGTGATCCGAGACGAGGCGCCAGACAGCCCCGAACCGATCCACCATACCCTCGACCTCCTCCCTGCCGAAGCCCGACAGGCTCCCCAGCTCGATGAACTCCCCGAAGAAGCCCATCATCCCCAGCGCCTCGCAGGCCCTCCTGAGGTTCCAGACGAGATCCTCACGGGAGACAGGGGTCCCCGCCACCTCCATCAGGACATGCGCCAGGGACTCCAAGCTCGCACAAGCGTAGATCGAGGCGGTCTCGAAGTCGTTCCTCGTCAGCGCCGAGGCGGATCTGCTCAGGTACATATCCGCGGTCGCGATGTGCCCTTCGGTCCTTATCTCCACCCTCCCGGGCGCCCTGAAGTTGTCCTCGACGAAGCCCCTCGCCCTCACCAGAAGGCCAGCGGGGTCGTGCAGGACACGGGCCTCGTGGAGCCTGTGGTCGACCTCCGGCCTCACCACCTCCCCGACCCACCTCCAAGGGATCCTGTTCAGGTCCAACAGGAGCCCCTCGAGCCCCACCAGCTCGTGGAACTCAAAGTCCGCCGCGGACTTATCAACGACCAATACATCGAGAGCGTTTCCTACTGGCGCATCGAATAGGGGCCAGCTGCCCAGGAGACCCACACCTGCGACCTCCCCCCGCTTGGCCAGATCCCTGACGAAGGCGTCGAGCGCCGAGCGGACAACCATCGGGAGGACGGTCAACACCTGAACCCATCTAACCTTCCAAGGACCTCGGATTTTATCTTTTCCCAGTCGTCGGAACACATCATGCCCCCATCGCCGAGGCGCCGGTTATATTGAAGGCCCGTGATCGACCTGATCTTCTATTAACTATCATTCTTCTATATATATTCTCAATTACTTTATAGATTATATTGTTTTTAACCGAAAGACTTAAATACAACCTACGGGGGAAGGTTACTGCTCCAAGTGAACAGAATTTCTGAACACACGAATGATGAAGTTTCTGTGATGGATTCGATCAGCTCTATATATTGAGGGAGTAGTGTGTCGAGGAAGAGGGATAAGCTCGTCAGCGAAGACATTTGCCCCGAGTGCGGGAGCACCAACGTTATTAATGACGAGGAGTCGGGCGAGATAATCTGTGGCAGCTGCGGCCTCGTCATCACGGAGTCCATGATAAACAAGGGCCCCGAGTGGAGGGCCTTCACCCAGAGCGAGAAGGAGTCCAGGAGCCGGGTCGGCGTCCCCCTCAGCTTCTCAGTCCACGACAAGGGCCTCACGACCATGATCGGCCGGGTAGGCAGGGACGCCTTCGGTAGGAAGATACCCCTCACCACGAAGCTCCAGATGCTCCGCCTCAGAAAGTGGCAGATAAGGTCCAGAGTCCACTCCTCCGTGGACAGGAACCTCGCCCAGGCGATGGCTGAGCTGGATAGGCTGACGGACAAGCTCCACATCCCCCCTACGATAAAGGAGAAGGCCGCGGTCATTTACAGGAAGGCCCTCGACAAGGGCCTGGTCCGGGGCAGGTCGATATCGGCCATCGCCGCCGCATCCCTGTACGCCGCGTGCAGGATCACCCAGACGCCCAGAACCCTTAGGGAGCTTTCCAGGCACAGCCCCATCGACAAGAAAGACATCGCCCGCTGCTACAGGCTCCTGCTCAGGGAGCTTAACCTCCAGATGCCGATACCCGCGGCCCAGCTCAGGGTGCCCAAGATCGCCCACAAGGTCGGCGTCGGTGAGAAGACCCAGCAGAAGGCGGTGGACATCCTGAGGCAGGCCGAGCGCCTCAAGACGACGGCGGGCAAGGACCCGATGGGCCTCGCGGCCGCGGCCCTCTACATCGCCTGCGTCATGAACGACGAGAAGAGGACCCAGAAGATGATCGCAGACGCCGCCGGCGTCACCGAGGTAACCATCCGGAACCGGTACAAGGGCCTGAAGGAGGCCCTAAACCTAGAGATCTGAGAAGCGATATATACCCCCCAACCCAACTGAGATCGGGGATTTATGTCAAAGCCCGGGGGAGAAGGCGCCAAGACGCTGATCCTCTGCATCGACGGGGACGACGACATCGGGCACAAGGCCCACATAGAGACGCCGATTCTGGGCAGGGAGAAGAACTTCAAGGCGGCCTCCGCCCTAGCAGTCGCCGACCCCGAGGAAGCGGACGCCAACGCAATGTTCGGTGCCATCAGGCTTTACGACCAGCTCTCCGAGCGGTACCCCGAGGAGATCTACGAGTTGGCCACGATAGCCGGCGAGACGGTAGGCGGGATCGAGGCCGACAGGAAGATCGTCAGTGAGCTGGAGAGCGTCCTCGAGGCCTTCAAAGCGGACGGCGTGGTCCTCGTCACCGACGGTTACTCTGACGAGGCCGTCATACCCCTCATCCAGTCTCGAGTCCCTATAACCTCCATCCAGCACGTGGTGGTTAAGCATAGCGAGCGGATCGAGGAGACCTGGGCTGTATTATTCAGGTACCTGAGGATGCTCGTCGAGGACCAATACTACTCTAAGATAACCCTGGGCGTCCCCGGTATCATGCTGATCATCGTGGGGATCCTGACCGTCTTCGGCCAGCTCCAGAACGCGGGGATGGTCCTCACCATCGTTATGGGGCTCGTCCTCCTCGTCAAGGGATTCGGATGGGACGAGAAGCTCGCCATGGTTAGGTTGAAGCTCCCGCCCCCGGAGAGGCAGCTCACCCTCGCCTCTCAGATCGTTGGCGTTATCCTCAGTGTAGTCGGATCAATCAGGGGCGTGTCAAACGCTTGGCAGTACGTGCCCCCAGACTCTCCAACGTGGTGGAACAACTTCTCATACTGGCTGCATCTAACTCCCACGCTCCTCGGCGCCTTCCTCCTGGAGGCCATCGACCTAATAATCCTCGGGGCGATGGTGGCCCTCATCGGAGGCGTGGCCTCCTACTACATGCAGAAGGACAACAAAATGTGGCAGAACGTGGTCGGTATGATCGTCACATTCTGGCTCAGGTTCATAGCCATTGAGTCGGCGAAGGTCCTCCTCGAGCCTGAAAAGACGTTGACCCTCTGGTCACCCCTCGTCATAATGACCCTCGCGGGTGTCGTGACGACCGTCACGTCGGTGTTCTTCATATACGGTGCATATAAGAAACTCCCTTTTCAATGATCGAATGTTCAATCCTCTAATCAGGATGACTTATACAGTAGAGTTTTATCCTATCTCTGATATCTAATTCGAAGGTCATCCGCTATGCTCAGGGGCCTACTTTCCGCGATCGGCGTCTACAGCCTCTATCACCGCTGGCTGCGTATGCAGATCGATCCGGACAGGCTTCCCGAGCACATAGGGGTGATCCTCGACGGGAACAGGCGGTGGGCCTCCGCCAGGGAGATGATCCCGTGGGAGGGGCATAGGTTGGGCGCCGAGAAGGTTAAGAAGTTCCTCGAATGGGCCCTCGACCTCGGCATAAAGACGGTCACGCTGTACGCCTTCTCGACGGAGAACTTTAACCGGTCAGAGGAGGAGGTGCAGGAGCTGATGAGGATATACGAGGAGAACCTGAACGAGGTCATCAAGGCCGATGTCATCCACGAACATCAGGTGCGCATAAACGCCATAGGCCGTATCGGCTTACTCCCTGAGAGGCTCAGGCGGCTCGTGGCGGAGGTTGAGGACGCTACGAAGGACTACGATAGGTTCTACCTCAACATCGCGCTGGCGTACGGGGGCCGGGCTGAGATAGTGGACGCGACCAAGGAGATAGCGATCAAGGTGAAGAAGGGGGAGCTGGAGCCCGGCGACATCGACGAGGGCCTCATAGAGGAGCACCTGTACACCTCATACCTGCCCCAGCAGGACCCCGACCTTATCATCAGGACCTCAGGGGAGTCCCGGCTCAGCAACTTCCTGATCTGGCAGTCGGCGTACAGCGAGCTCTTCATAGTCGACGTCTACTGGCCCGACTTCAGGCTCATCGACTTCGAGAGGGCCATCCGAGCCTACCAGAGCCGGTACCGGAGATACGGTAAATAGGATCGCCTCAGGCGATCATTGAGTCGAGGTCTTTTGGGGTCTTTGTCAACCTTTCCGGGTCCAACCCCGTGACTAGGACAGTGTCCTCGATCCTCACCCCCCCGTATCCGTGGATGTAGATGCCGGGCTCGTTCGTGACGACGTTTCCCGCCCTCAAAATGTCCTTGCTCGTCTTTCCGAGGGAAGGCCCCTCGTGGACCTCGAGGCCGACTCCGTGCCCCAGGCCGTGGATAAAGTACTGGCCGAAGCCGGCCTTCTCTATCCTCGTCTTTCCGAGGGAAGGCCCCTCGTGGACCTCGAGGCCGACTCCGTGCCCCAGGCCGTGGATAAAGTACTCGCCGAAGCCGGCCTTCTCTATCACCGCCATGGCCATGTTGTGGACGTCGACCCCATGGGCGCCTTCTCGGATTTTATCGTGCGCGGCAAGATTCGCTTTGAGGACTGCCTCGTAGATCGTCCTCTGCTTACGGTCCGGCGAACCAATGATGAAGGTCCGGGTTATGTCAGTCTTGTACTCCCTGTAGGATGCCCCCATGTCGACTGTCACGAACTCGCCCCTCCGTATCTCTCTATCTGTGACTCCGCCGTGGGGGTATGCTGATCTGGGTCCAGAGACAACGATGAACGGGAAGGCTAAATCATCAGCCCCATGCATCCTCATGGCGTACGCGGCCTCCGCAGCGACCTCGTGCTCCGCTATCCCTTCACCGAGGCAGTCCTTTATTGCCTCCATTCCGATATCAGCGAGCGCTCCTGCCCGCCTCATAAGTTTCACCTCGTCGGCGTCCTTTACCATCCTCATTTTCTTCACTATCTCGGATTCGTCCTTCAGCTCAACGCCCCCCAGCCTCTCACCTAGGTCTTTGAAAAGTTTGAGGGAGAGATCGTCGAACCCAATCGTGCTCGGGCCGATCTCTTCTAGCTTCGCCATGATCTGGTCCAGCATATCCTCCCTCGTGTAGGGCCTGACATCGCACCCCTTGGCCTGGTCTAAGGCGCATGCTAGATTGAGCCTCGCCGCTAGAAGTAAGGGATCGGAGTCGGGGGAGACGATCAGATTCCCACCGCTTATCGAACCGGTGAAATAGAAGACGTTCGGGCTCTGGGTCACCAAGTAGGCATCGACGCCAGCGGCCTCGATCGCCTCCGATAGCTTCTTTATCCTCATGACCGATCGTATACAACCTTCGATCGAACCCTTAAAGCTTGACTGCCTCCTCCAGCCCCCGACGGGCTCCTCGTAAAGATCCTTCGAAGACTAACAACGTCCATAATCCCACTATAATACGTAGTAATACCGCGCTACCGAGGAGTTTTCGCGAGCGTTAGTCTTGAATTGTTTAAAGGTTTATTGAAATTCGCAGCGGGTGGCCCCATCAGGTTTAATCAACTTCAGGAATTACCGGTAGGGCGCCTTGTCCCGGAGTGGATGAACCCGAGTTGGTACATATCGCTAGGATCGTGGTCCGGAACTTCAAGTCCTTCAGCGGGAGCGTGAAGATGAACTTCCAGCCGGGATTCAACGTCATCACCGGCCCCAACGGCAGCGGGAAGAGCAACATCATTGACGCGGTCCAGTTCGTTTTCGGGGAGCTCGGGACGAAGAGGATGAGGGTCGCCGACCTGTCGGGGGTCATCTTCGACGGCGCGGAGGAGGACGCCGCCAACAAGCCCCAGTACGCACAGGTCACGATCTACTTCGACAACTCGGACAGGGGCCTTGCTATCGACAGGAAGACCGTCAGCATAGGGCGCAGGATCGACAGGCAGGGAAAGAGCAAGTACTTCCTAAACGGCAAGAGGACCTCGAGGAGGCAGCTACTGGATCTCCTCACGATGACGGGGATTAGCCCGGGCGGGTACAACATCGTCCTGCAGGGGACGGCCACTAGGCTCAGCGACCTCACACCCTCGGAGCGGATGACAGCCCTCGAGGATCTCGTGGGCATCACCGAGTACGATGAGAAGAAGGCCGAAGCGAAGGTACGCCTCAACGAGGCGGAGCGGAAGATTGAGGTCGCCTCGGCGAAGGGGGAGGAGGTCAGGAAGAGGGTGAACGAACTGGAGCGCCAGAGGAATGACGCGCTCCGTCACCGCCTGCTCACCCGGGAGGAGAAGAGGCTAGGAGCCTTCAAGCTGACCCACCAGATCGCCCAGCTCGAGGCGAAGATCGGGGAGATCAGGGGTCAGACATCGGAGAACCAGGCCGAGATCGAGAAGCTGGAGGCGGAGAGAGCCGGCCTACTGCGGGAGAAGGATGCCGCCAGGGACCGACTTGAGGAGTTCACGAGAGAAGCCTCAGAGAAGGGGAACACCAGGCTACCCCTTTTGAAATCAGAGCTCATCGGGAAGAGTACCCTGAAAGACTCGCTAGTGGCGAGGCTAGGTGAGATCGAGTCCAGAAAGGCGTCGCTCCTGAGCAACATAGCGAACAAGCACCAAGAGATCGAGAGGTCGGAGGTAGAGAAAGGAGAGAGGCGAACTAGGCTCCAAGAGCTGACCCAGAGCGAGGGACAGCTCGCCTCCGAGATAGAAGAGGAAGAGGCACGACTCCAAGACCTCTCGGAGAAGATCAGGACCCTTAAAGAGACGGCCGAGGCGAACCAGGCCAAGGTGGAGAAACTAACAGAGGACCTAGTCCCGATGCAAGAGAGCCTGAGCGGCATCGAGATCGAGATCAGCAAGCACCTGGTCAACTCGGACGCCGTCGGGACAAAGACAGGGGAGCTGGAGCAGAAGAGGAGGGAATCCACGAGCACGGTGAACTCCCTCGTCGACAAGATCGGGGAGTTCGAGGCCCTGAAGGTGGAAGAGGCGAAGAAGCTCGAGGAGATGCTCTCCAACATAGAGGAACAGGTCAAGCGGCAGAAGGGCCTGAGGGGCACCATCGAGGGCGCGAACAAGCTGGCTAAGGACGCCGAGCTGACCATCACCGAGTTCACGTCGAAGCGGGACCTGTGGAAGAGCGTCGTCACCGAGGAGAAGGGCCGGGCGCGAATCGTCGAGATGGGGGAGGCGGGAGCCCTCAAAGGGTACCACGGCCCGCTTCGGTCCCTCGTCAAGATCGACCTCAAATACCAGCGGGCGGCCCGGATGGCGGCCGACGGATGGATAAACGCCATCGTCGTCGATGACATCAGGACCGCCATTGAGTGCATCGACAGGCTCAAGAAGAACAAGCTTGGCATGACAAGGTTCATCCCAATAAAGGACATCAGCCCCCCCGAGCCCCTCGCCGAGGAGGAGGGCCCCGGCATCGAGGGCTACATCCCGAAGTTGATCAGGTACGATAGTGCGTACACGCCCGCGGTCCAACTAGTCTGGGGCGACACCTTCATCGTGAAGGATAAGGCCACGGCTGTCCGATTGGCCCGGAGAGGCTACAGGGCGGTCACCCTCTCGGGAGATGTCTTCGAGACGGATGGCGGCCTGATCGGGGGGCATTACAGGCGCCCCCCTGACTACTCGAAGCTGATACCCAGCGAGGAGTCCGTCACCGAGCTCTCCAAGACCATCAAAGCGCTGAGACAGCGCCTCACGAAGAGAATGTCTGATCTGAGGCTTTCCGGGAAGAGCCTCCGCGAGTTCACGGGCTACATGGACCACTTCAACAAGATCATCGAGGGCATAGACCAGCAGATCAAAGAGACCCGGGAAAGTATCCAGCGACTGGAGAAGAACATCGTCGCAATAGACGAGACCATCAGCAAGCTGTCGGAGGAACGGGCTAAGGAACTCGTCCTCGTCGAGACCCTCCAGGAGAGGAAGACTAGGACGCTCCAGGAGATAGATCGGACGAAGAACGAGATTGCCGAGCTCAGGGAGCTGTCGAAGCCCTCCGACGTGGCGGGCCTCGATGTAACATACGATACCATCGCCCGGGAAGTCGAGGATACGAGGAACCGAAGGGCCCAGCTCCTCTCCGACATCTCCGTCCAGACGAACCTCATCGACCAGTACCTTGAGCTGAAGACGACCGACTCGGAGAGCCAGATAGAGGAGTGGAGGAGGGAGATCGAGTCCCTCGACCAGGAACGCGAAGGGATCCAGGCGAGGATCGAGGAGGAGGAATCCGAACTCAAAGAGCTGCAGAGAGTTCTCGATGACGTGACCTCCGAGGTAGAGGCGACGAGCCGCATACAAGAGCAGCACAGGAGGGCCGTCCGCGGAATAGAGCAGCAGATCGAGAGGCTGGAGGGTCGGCGATCCAACGTCGAGAGAAGAATGATGGCACTCAGCGTCGATGAGGAGAAGCTACGGCTACAGACCGAACAGAGGTTTGAAGAGCTTGCCAGGCTCGGCTTCGAGGACAAGGTCCCGATGGAGGACGTCGAACTCGGCCATGTGGAGCGCACCCTCCAGAAGGTGAGGGCCGAGAGGATATCACTCGGCGCCATAAACGAGCTGGCCATCGAGCACTATGTCGAGGTAGTCGTCAACTACAAGCACCTGAGCGTTCGCATAAACGAGCTTGAGGAGGAGAAGGGCTCCATCCTGAGGTTCATCGACGAGGTCGAGAAGGAGAAGACGGAGCACTTCATGAAGGCCTTCAACCAGGTCTGCGAGAACTTCTCCGAGGTCTTCGCCAAGCTCACCGGCGGCGGCGACGGGAGGCTGGAGCTCCAGAGGCCCGAGGACCCCTTCTCGGCCGGTGTCGACCTCTACGTCCAGTTCCCCGGGAAGCCCATGAGGCTGGTGAGCGGGGCGAGTGGGGGAGAGCGTTCATGTGCGGCCATCTCCTACCTGCTGGCGATACAGCAGTTCCTCAAGGCGCCCTTCTACCTCTTCGACGAGATAGACGCCCACCTAGACGATGTGAACACGGCGCGCCTCGCCGACGTGCTCAAGGACAACGCCCTGGAGTCCCAGTTCCTCATAGTGAGCCTCAAGGACATCATCGTCCACAACGCCGACAAGATCTACGGGGTCTTTGCTCAAGCGGGGAGGAGCAGGGTAATCTCTCTCCCCATGAAGGTCGAGGTGGCGGTTTAGCTTGGTAAAGGACAAGCCGTTCTACCTCAGGGAGCCCTGGGAGATCCTTTTCAAGGACACGAAGCTCGACAAGGCCTCCCCCTGGAGCATAGACCTCGTCTACCTTCTGACAACGCTCCTCGAGGAGATGAACAAGGTCGGCATAGACTTCAGGATGGCGGGCACCGCGATCAACTCCTCGGTCCTGATTTACCTGAAGAAGGCCGAGCTGCTCCTCAAGATGGAGGAGCCCCCACAGCCTCCCCCGGAGAAGCCTGACGTCTACGTCCCCCCGCCCCTGACCCTACCCTTCAGGTTCGAGTTCACGACCACCTCCCTGACGGACCTCGTCAAGGCCCTGGAGCAGGCCCTGACGGACGGGAGGCGGAGCACGGCCCCGAGGCTGCCGGTCCTGCCGATGCCCATCCCCGACTTCCTCGACATGGAGGCGTACCTCCTTGAGATCCAGGAGCGATCGGAGTCCCTACTGGAGCGGATCAAGGGGATGGGGGGCGGCCCCCTGAGCCTGTTCGACCTCGTGACGGACAGAAGCCTCCTCGAGGTCATCAGGGTCTTCATGATGCTCCTATTCCTCGCCCAGGGGAACAAGATCGACCTCAATCAGGACGAGGAGGAGATCGACGTGATGATAACCGTTAAGGAGTCTGAATGAGATGAGTAATCACAGAGACATTGAGCGCCTCGCGATACTCGAGGCGGCCCTCTACGCGGCTGGGAGACCCGTCGACCTGGAGAACCTGAAGCTTGTGGTCGGGACGAGGTCGGACAAGGTCGTCCTGAGGCTGGTCGAAGAGCTCTCCCTGAGGTACGAGGCCCGCAGGAGCGCTCTGGAGGTGAAGACCATCCCGGGGGAGCGGGCCGTCATGAGGCTCAAGGACGTCTTCGAGAGGTCGGTGAAGAGGTTCACCAACAGGCCCCTGCTGACGAGCGGCCCCCTGAAGACCCTTTCCTACATAGCCTACCACCAGCCGGTGGAGCAGATCAAGGTGGTCGCCGACAGGGGGACCCACATCTACTCCCACCTCAAGATGATGGAGGAGATGGGGCTGATCACCCGGGAGAGGCTCAACGGAAGGGGCTACATAATCGAGACAACGCCGTACTTCTCCGACTACTTTGGCTTCGGCCACGACCCCTACAAGTCTAAGATACAGCTGAGGCAGATGTTCAGCACGATGAGGATACACAAGATGGAGAACGGGGACGAGGGGGGCACCACCACAGGGGTTCTTGCGAGCGCATTCGCAGACGGGCCCCTGATGGACTCCTTGGACGGGTTCATGTAGGGCTCGTCGCAAGAAAAACTGCTCCTGGAACGCATGAGGACAACCATCAGAGAAGGACCACACTTCTTTTATACCTCCATATTTTCTAAAGGGAACAGTACGTGGGGAACGCCCCCTCGTCGATGAGGATGAAGGCATGGCCTGGCACAGCGGGTTGAAGAAGCGGAAGAAGACCGGCGGAAAGAAGAGGGCCTATAGGACCAAGAGGCTCCACGAGGCCGGGAGGCACCCGGTCGAAACGGTGCGCGGCGAGACCACACGGAAGATAGAGACGGGCCGGAGCGGGACCCGGAAGGTCAAGCTCGAGTCAGCAGAATACGTGAACGTCTCGGACCCGTCGACGGGACGGACGGAAAGGCTAGAGATACTGGGCGTTGTCGGCAATCCAGCCAACGTGGACTACAACAGGAGGGGCGTCATCACGAAGGGGGTCATCATCCGCACCGAGAACGGGCTGGCAAAGATAGTGTCACGCCCGGGCCAAGACGGCGTCCTGAACGCGGTCGTCTACGAGGAGAGATGAGACTCCGGGAACGAGAGGCGCCCCTAAACAGCCTCACGCCTTGAAGGGTCAGGAAGTTGAGGAGGAAAGGGAAGCTATATCTGTGGCCCTCTTACTTCGACACGGATCTCTCCTGGCGGCAGGGCAGGCGGGTTCCCAAGAAGCTGTCGCTCAGGGGCGTCAACTCCGAGGAAGTCCTCAGGGCGGCAAATGATCTGCGCCTGAACCCTGTATTGGAGCCCGGGGCAGCGTTCCCGAAGCGCCCCTGGCTCAAGACGGGCCTGATAATGGTGGACAAGGGCGGCCCCAAGACGGAGATCCTCAGGGACCTCGCAGAGAAAATCCGTCAGAACAGGGCATCCAGATAACTTGTTATGGATTTAAACTGACAAAGAGTTATAAGTCGGACCCCTTTCTATGTCATAGCTTATCGAAGGGGTTCTATGAAGCCTAGGAAATTGGTTGGAACCGTACTGCATCTGTCCAGAAGCAGCGGCAACCTGATCCTAGAGGCCAAGGGCGCAGCGAGAATCGGTGAGACCGTCCTCGACGCGGGAGGGAGGAGGATAGGGACGGTCTTCGACCTCTTCGGCCCTGTTTCAAGCCCCTTTTTAGCGGTGAAACCGAGGATAGATGACCCGAGCGGTCTCCTCGGAGAAGCCCTTTACCTTGAGAAAGGTAGACAGTAGGTCAACCCGAATGTTGAAGAGCGAGAAGGTCACGGGATGTCCCGAATGCGGTAACACGGACCTCATCCGGGACTACGAGGCCGGGGAGCTCGTCTGCGAGCGATGCGGCTTCGTCATCTCTTCCACCCTCTTCGATCACGGGCCTGAGTGGAGGGCCTTCGACGAGGAGCAGAGGGAGAAGCGCACGAGGGTCGGCGCGCCTCTCACCTGGACCATCCACGACAAGGGCCTCTCGACGATCATAGACTGGCACGACAGGGACGTCTACGGCCGGAAGCTCAAGCCCATGCAGAAGGCCCGGGTCTACAGGCTCAGGAAATGGCACAGGAGGTCGAAAGTCTCAGGAGCGACTGAGAGGAACCTGGCCTTCGCCCTCTCGGAGCTGACCAAGGTCGCCTACAAGCTCAACCTCCCGAAGAACGTCCTCGAGACGGCCTCCGTGATCTACCGCCGGGTCGTCAGGAAACGCCTGATCCGCGGCCGTTCGATCCAGGGTGTGGCCGCCGCGTCGATCTACATGGCGTGCCGCCAGTGCAACGTCATCCGAACCCTCGAGGAGGTCGCGAAGTCGGCCCACATCTCAAAGAAGGAGGGCGGTAGGAACTACCGATTCCTCCTCAGGAAGCTGGACACCAGGGTCCCCCCCGTGGATCCGCAGAACTACATTTCGAAGTTCGTGAACCAGCTCACCCTATCGGGGGACACTGAGAGCATCGCCATGAAGATCCTGGACCAGGCCGTCGAGCTCAGGCTAACGAGCGGCAGGGGGCCCGCAGGCATCGCCGCGGCCGCCACCTACATTGCGAGCCTGCTCACGGACGAGAGGAGGACCCAGGGCGAGATAGCGAAGGGCGCCCACGTTACAGAGGTGACAATAAGGAACAGGTACAAGGAGCTGACCCAGAAGCTCAACATACTCATAGACATGTGAAGCATCTATCAGGCTTCTATTTTCCGTGTCGAACCCAGCCACACGTGATTCGTGCGGTTGGGCTTGCTGGCTTTCTCCGCACATTCGTGTATGCACGCGCTTATCTCAGGATGAGATATAGTTCACAGTTGAATGTGAACATTGAAGATCGAGAGGGATCCAATACCGCTCGTCTATCCCAACCCGGTAGTACTGGTCACATCAGTCGGCGCCGACAGCAGGCCCAACGTCATAACCCTGACATTGGTCGGCGCCGCATGCGGAAAACCACCGGTTGTCGGAATAGGCGTCGGGAGGAATCAGCACTCGAGGAGGCTCATCGAGGAGAGTGGCGAGTTCGTCGTCAATATCCCCAGGGCCGGGATGCTAAGGGATGTCGAGTACTGCGGACTTGTATCCGGGAGGGATGTGGATAAATGCTCGGAGACGAGCTTCACGCTCAAGCCGTCGAAGAGAGTGAAGCCGCCCCTGATCGAGGAGTGCTCACTGAACCTCGAGTGCGAGGTGAAGAAGAGGTTGTCACTCTGTAGCAGCGTTCTCTTCCTGGGGGAGGTCGTCTGCCTCCACGTCGACGACGCCGTCCTCTACGAGAAGGGCGGCGTAGACCTAGCGAAGGCGGCACCCATCGTGTTCAACCTGACGAACTCGTACTGAGGGATCGGCGAAAAGCTCTCAGACTATGGGTTCAGCAGATCCAAGAGCAAGTGATGGTCGAAAAACCGGCGCTATCTTTTCCTTATCCCCTCGATGAACTCCTCAACCCACCTGTGGGCGACTTCGTCGTTTACCTGGACCGGCGGGTGCTTGAAGGCGTAGGATGAGATGCCTGTAAGCGGCCCCGATATGCCCCTGTCCAGCGCGATCTTCACAGCCCTTATCACGTCGATGACGACTCCTCCGCTGTTGGGGGAGTCGTTGACCGTAAGTTTCGCGTCCAGAGTGATCGGCAGGTTGCCGAACCCGTATCCGTTGACCCTTATGTAGCAGATCTTGTGGTCCTCCAAGAATGGCACGTAGTCCGAGGGACCGATGCGGGTCGGGACCTCGTAGGGTATGAGGCTTGTCACAGCCTCCGTCTTGCTGATCCGCTTCGTGTGGAGCCGCTCCTCGACCGTCATATTCAGGAAGTCCGTGTTGCCCCCGATGTTCAGCTGGTACGTCGATTCGATATGGACCCCCCTCTCGTAGAAAAGCTCGGCCATCGCCCTGTGGAGGATCGTCGCCCCGACCTGGCTCTTTATGTCGTCCCCGGCCACGGGGAGCCCCGCCCGAGCGAACCGCTCCTCCCACTCGGGAACGGAGGCTATGAACTCCGGGATGCAGTTGACGAAGGCGCAGCCGGCCTCCAGGGAGGCCTCGGCATACAGCTTCGTGCCCTCAGCGCTGCCCACAGGTAGGTAGTTGATCAACATTTCTGCCCCGCTCTGGACCAACGCTTCGGATACGTCCACGGGCTCCTGCTCCATGTTCACGTGGAACGGCTCGACCATATGGGGGGCCACCCCGTCCGAGACGGGGCCGGGGAGGACTTTGACGCCTGTCGGGGGCACGTCGGCGTATTTCGCGCAGATGTTGGTATCGGCGAAGATGGCCTCCGAGATGTCCCTCCCGATCTTGAGGTCGTTGACCTCGAAGGCTGCCACGAACTCGATGTCGTCGATGTAGTAACCCCCGAAGTTGACATGCATCAGGCCGGGTATCTCCCCCTCCTTCTGGTCGCGATAGTACTCGACTCCCTGGATGAGGGCGGATGCGCAGTTCCCCAGGCCAGCTATGGCGACTCGTATCTTGCCCATACTCGTCCCCCCTGTCAAACGCTCAGTAAGGTTACTCCCTGAACTATAAAAGATGTCTCCGAGCCTCAGGGCGATTGACTGCAGTACATTGCGAACCCCTTTTTACCCCAGAGCCCCTCAATTGAAGCAATGGAGTCCGGAGGCAGCCTTAGGCCATTGACTCTTCGGGGCATTACTTTGTATTTCACCCTATTTGCCGTCATCGTCTGGTGCTTCACCATCGTTCCGAGCGCATGGCTGGAGAGGACGACCGCCGAGGCCTCGTCCGGTGTTCTCAGGGCTCTGGGGCTCTCGTCGCGTCGAGCTGGGGAGTCCGGGGGGAGGGTGGGTATCTGACCCTTTGGGGGGAGGCGCGGCCCGTGACGGTTCAGATCATCCGGGAGTGCACCGCCATAAACGTCTTCTCGGTCATGGCAGGGCTCATCCTTCCCCTAGGAAATGGCTCCTTGCTGAGGAAGGGGATAGGGATCGCTTTCTCCGGGCTGCTGCTCTTCTCGCTGAACGTCTCGAGGATAGCGCTCACGGTCTTCCTGACGGGTTTCGACGTCCCACCTTTCTCATGGTTCCTTACCAACCCGACCATCGAGGTATACCACTACCCTGTCAGCTTCGCGTACGGAGTCATCGGCGTCGCCTTGCTCGTTGTGATGGTGAACAAGTGGATTCTGCCCGAACTGGGTGAGACACTGATTGGAACTTTCGGGTACTTTTATAAACTAGCGGATCATGCCCGGAGAATCATCCTCAACAGAAAACTGAGATGAGCGGGATTTACTGGTACAATATTAACATCCGTGGCGTACCATTTTTTCCCAGTTCTTCCTCTGTTCCGGCTGGTCCTCGAAGAACCTCTCTATCATCTCGTCGGTCCTCTCCTGAGCTTTTAATAGAGCCTTCCCTGTGTCTATCGTGGTCAACGCGCCGTTCTGCTTCAGGATCTTGCCATCCACGATGACTGTGTCGACGTCGCCGGAGGTTCCGTACAGGACGATGCTCGTGAGGGGGTCCTTTGTCGGAGTGAGGTATGGATTGAGCATGTCCACGATGATAACGTCCGCCCTCTTCCCAACCTCGAGGGAGCCGACCTCCCTGTCGATACCCAGCGCCTCGGCCCCCCTCCTTGTCGCCAGTTCCAGGAGCTCGTAGAGTGTTGGGCGGGTCGTCATGGGGCTCCCCGAGAGCATCCCGTCGGCTCCCCCGATCGCCCGGGCCCTCGTGCTCTGGCCCGCTATGTTCTGCCTGAGAAGCTGGAACATGTCGTGGAAGTAGTCGTCAGTGCCCAGCCCGACGGTTATCCCGAGGTCCATCCACTTGGTGAGGGGGTTTGTGACGGCGCGGCAGTGGAGGATTCCCGTGCCCGTCCTCGCCAGGAGCTGGGTGTCCTTCTCCGTCGCGTATGTGCAGTGGGCCCCCGTGAGCCTCTCGTCTAGCACACCGATGTCCCGAAGGTGCTCCGGTGGGGTCTTCCCATGTAGCTTCATCACCTGCTGGACCTCCCGCCAGCTCTGGGACAGGTGGGTCGTCATCCTAAGCCCGTTCTCCTCCGCGAACTCCTTGCACCTTAGGTACGTCTCGGGCCTGGCGAGGTCCGCCGCCTTGGGAGCCATTACGGTGGTGAAGAGCACGTCGTTCTTCCCGTGCCACTTCCTGTGCAGCTCAACGGCCCTCTTGAAGGCGGCCTCCCCTTTCTCCGGCAGGTATTCGTAGACACCCTCCTTCAGCCTGTTGAGGTCCACCTCCTCTATGTCTGCACCGAGGATCACCCTGTTCCCAGCCTCCTCCACGGACTCGGCGAAGCCATCCGGGTAGGTGTAGATCACCATGGAGGTGGTGCATCCTCCGTGGATGAACTCTGCGCAGGACGCAGGGCCCAGCCACTCCATGTCCTCAGGGCGCCTGTACCCCTCAAGCGGGAGGTTGACCTTGTAGAAGTCTCCGATGAGCTCGTAGACGCCCCTGAAGTACTGTTGGAGGTGGGAGTGGGCGTTCACGAATCCCGGCAAAACCACCATGTATTCTGCGTCGATCACGTGTTCGGGGCTCCGCGGAACTTCGACCTCCTTCCCGACTCCTTTGATTATCCCGTCATCGATGTACAGGCTGCCTCTTCTGTATATCCTTCTATCTACATCCATCGTTGCGATGAAACTATTCTTGATAAGGACGTCCGACACTTCAAACACCTAGACTACTCTAACTGAAATATGGTATAAAATAGGATGGAAGGGTGTGGGCACCTTAAATATAAATGATTATTCCAAGAGGATTCTGAAACGGAAATTTGGATTTTACGAAAACTGACTTTTTAACGATGAAAAATTATCATCTTTATAATCTCTTCAAAGATTCATACTTAAGATATATTTAATGTAGATTGTTTAAATTGGTGCATAGAATTTTATTTGATTTTTTATTTTCTTGTATTTAATGAAATCAAAAA
>Ga0209636_10002772_pt1 | contig 17868 bp, 15 predicted proteins | sample DeeMarSWOR152_54_FD_187464 | JGI IMG/M metagenome (GOLD analysis project Ga0209636, IMG submission 187464) | Marine sediment microbial communities from White Oak River estuary, North Carolina - WOR-1-52-54 (SPAdes) (version 2) | ecosystem: Environmental > Aquatic > Marine > Intertidal zone >... | reverse complement strand
TCTTTGCCCCCCCTACCTTGTCTGCGGCGGGAACGACTGGCATGTTTCGGGCAAGGATGGTATCTTGATGGACAAGCGTCGCTTCCTCTTGGGCGCAAGGGAAGGGCGCTTGTGGGTTTGATTGTCTCCCTGGGGTCCCAAGGAGGGGACTCAATGAGCTCCCTGGTCGTTGCAAGAGACCTTACTAAGAAATACGGCGATTTCACGGCGGTAGATGGCATATCGTTTGAAATCAAGGAGGGCGAATGCTTCGGCTTTCTGGGGCCCAACGGGGCTGGAAAAACGACCACAATGAAGATGATCCACTGCGTATCTCCTATCACCGCTGGCTCGGTCACCGTTTTTGGGAAGAGGTCGCACATCGATAACAGAGATATCAAGTCGGAGACAGGAGTGATACCTCAGGAGATTACGCTAGACGAAGATCTGACTGTCTACGAAAACCTCATGGTTTTTGCAAAGTTCTTTGGTATGTCCGGGGCCGTGATCAAGAAAAGGATCGTCGAACTCCTTGATCTTGTAGAGCTTGATAGTAAAAGGAACAGCAAGATAGACGAGATCTCCACCGGAATGAAACGGAGGCTTCTTGTCGCACGAGCTCTCTTAAACACACCGCGGCTCATTATCGCGGATGAGCCAACGACCGGACTTGACCCGCAGGCAAGGCACCTCGTATGGCAAAGGCTGAGATCGCTGAAGAACCTGGGCACGACATTGATACTCACGACGCAGTACATGGAGGAGGCAACGCAACTCTGCGATCGTTTGGTCATCATGCACCAGGGGCGCATCCTTAGGGAGGGGTCTCCTAGGAAGCTTGTCCAAGGTGAGATTGGCACTGAAGTTGTTGAAATAAGAATAGCAGAGGAAGAGGATGAGAAACTCATCGCGCACATGGCAGATGTTGCTTGTGGGCATGAACGGGCGGGAGACACTCTGTATTTCTACTGCCGTGACGGCCACGGAGTGATGAAGAGAGTCGTAGATCTTAATCTTCCGAATGTCCTGAACCGCCCGGCCACTTTGGAGGACGTGTTTCTCAAGCTAACTGGAAGGAGTCTGATAGAATAGCAAGCCTGTCGCATAATACGCGAGTGCCGTATCAAGTTGTCGGTGCTAAATTGAGAGGGCGCGATTCCCACGTAAAAGGATACGGTGGGTTTTCATTTGCCACGCGTAAAGAAAGCTCAAGATGAATCTCTCGTACAGGATATACTACGTTTTCTTTCGGAACCTCATCTCATACAAGAGGTTTATCCTGCCGACGTTCGTGGTTAGTCTGGGACAACCGCTCTTCTACCTCATAACCTTCGGCGTAGGCCTCGGCGCGTACTTGGGACATTTTGGCGGGAAATCCTATCTGCATTTCCTGGTGCCCGGCGTTCTGCTGTCTTCGGTGATGCTATCGTTGACTTTTGAGTGCCTGTACTCCACGTTCGTCAAGATGGTCCATACAAAGCTATATGTCTCGATTATAGCTACACCGGTCTCCGCTGAGGATGCAGTGGCCGGAGAAATAGCCTGGGGATCTTTTAGAGGCCTGGTAAGCGGCTCTCTAATGCTAGTCATAGCAATGTTGATGCAGGTATTTCCTGTCTCGATAGTCAGCACACTACTGCTCCTTCTTCTGATGGTCTTTATCGGCGTGTTGTTCGGGTCTCTCGCAATGATCGTGACATCGTTCGCGCCGAACTTTGATTTCTTCAATTACTACACGGAGTTGATAATTACTCCGATGCTGTTCTTCTCGGGAGTCTTCTTCCCTCTTGACAGATTCCCTGGGTGGATAAAGGTGTTTGCCAACTTCCTTCCCCTCACGCACGCGGTCAACATTTCTCGGGCTGCCTTTTCGGGCCAGCCATCCCCGGCTCTGGCAAGCGACTTCCTGTACCTCATTCTCTTGGAAGTCGCTGCCTTCTATCTTGGCATGAAGCTTATGAAGAGAAGATTGATAAAGTAGCGATTAGCTGTGATATCCGGAGGGAATCTGCGCACTGCCGACGTGGCACTGCGGACGTGACCAGAACCCGGGGTATGAAGTCAGCCCTGGGAGGGCGGGGTCGCTGATGGCAGCGCAACATGCTGACGAGTTCCGCGCGACCCATATTCGGCAAGGAACGTAGCGCGTGCTGCCGCATCACCGGAAGTCTGCCATGCCGGGTGCCCCTCGTATTTTGTCCCCGCAGAAAACGCTTGCGGGTCCTTCAGCCGCGGCCAGGGAAGCGCAAGCAGCGACGTGGACGTCCTCCTGGTAGGAAACCTTGAGTTCGGCGCAGTCGTCTCCGCACTGAGTCTCGTGCAAGGGCACCTTGGTCGCGAAGTCAATCCTAGTGTACATTCGGCCCGAGAGTTCAAGTTCAGGCTAGTTCAGGGGCACCATTTTCTTAAAAGGGTGATGGAAGGGAACAAGGTGTTCCTCGTGGGAGACGAACGTGAGCTTGCGAGTAGGCTGCGAGCTGCGACGGGGAGGGAGGCAGTAAGCTTGCAAGAGTGGACGCTGCTCGGAACGAGCGGCCTTCGCTTTTCAAGGTACAGATTACACGATGGCGAGTACCCGTTGGGTATCTACGCATTTTCTGATATGATGGATGGGTTCCCGGGTAGTTCCTAATGCAGGTTTGGCAGATAACGATGCCCCAACCTTGTCATCGCTTACTTTTGCTCGCGCCGCCCCTCAGCCGTAGAAGTCGCGAATGCGTGGCACAGTGGGAAAGAGGGCGGCGAATTCAGTCACGCTCTCAGCCGGAGCAAATACACGGTTACGGTTAGGGAGTAGGATATGCGCAAAGCAACAGTCTGGGCTGTCGTGCTAGTGCACCTGATTACCGGATACGCAGTGGCACATGAATTGAAAGTGGCCCAAATCGTTCGTCACGAAGTCCCTTCCTTTGTTGGCTACGTGTCAGACCAGCTGATCGTAGAATTCACAGCAATATCGAATAGAACTGCTGGAACGTCATCGCGCACCGGTTTGGCGGAAATGGGCGTTGCGTCGTTGGATGCCATAGCGGAACAGTTCAATGTCACGGAAATAAGACCTCTTTTTCCCGGCGCGGAAGCCAACCTCTTGAACGGTCGTCTCGTTGATATATCTCGCTACCACAAGGTTACGTTTGAGAAAGCCTTTGCGCTTACCGATTTGATGGAGGCCTATCGCGGCGACCCCAATGTTGTGTCAGTTGAGCCAATCGGTATTCACACAGTCGGGACTATGCCAAACGACGGCTATTTCAACAGGCAGTGGCACCTCAATCAGACAAACGATTGCGACGTTGATGCGCCCGAAGCCTGGGACATTGAGACTGGCGATACGAGCATCACTGTTGCCATTCTTGACACTGGTGTCCGGTACTTCCACAAGGACCTAGGAGGTTCCAATGCTTCCTACTCCACCCCCGCAGGTACAGACGGTAATATGTGGATTAACTGGGCTGAGAAAGACGGCGCAGCTGGTGTTGATGACGATGGCAACGGATACGTTGACGACTGGGTCGGCTATGACTTTGTTGAGAACGAGACTAACTGTTGGACGGGTGAGGATTGCTCCGGAAAGGATAGTGATCCGCGCGACTTCAACGGCCACGGGACTCACTGTGCTGGTAATGTGAGCGCCATCAACAATAACGGCTATGCCACGTGCGCAGCGTCAGGCGGCTGGGGCAATGGGACGCTTGAACCTTCGGGGAACGGCGTCAAGATCATGGCGTGCCGTATTGGATGGTCGGGCAGATACCTCGGGCTGGAAGCAGGATTCGTGCGTATGGACTATGCTGCGGAAGCTTTCTACTATGCTGCGGACAAGGGTGCCAAGATTGCCTCATGCAGCTGGGGCTCTGGCAACACAGGAGGAATTGAAGCTGCAATTGACTACTTTCTGGCTCACGGCGGGATTATTTTCAAGGCTGCTGGCAACGATGGTTCTGAAACAGCCGACTATATGTGCGGTCGCACGGACATCATCGCTGTTGCGGCCACTGACAGCAACGACTGCAAGGCTGATTTCTCTAACTTCGGGACATGGGTGGATGTGTCCGCTCCTGGCACCCGTGTCTGGAGTTCATACCATAGCCATAACGACCCTGAGTTTGACTACGTTGCCTCAATGTACGGCACTTCCATGGCAACGCCCGTCGCGGCGAGTGTGGCTGCGCTCATCTGGTCAAAGAACCCCTCGTGGGCTGCTTCACAGGTGAAGGACGGGCTTTTTGAGGCAGCTGACCCGATAGACGGTCTTGCCTGCAATTCGTCCTATGTCGGAAAACTGGGTGTAGGTCGCGTCAATGCCTTTAACGCTGTTTACGATCCACCACCTCTCGTAAGTGTAGTTACCCCGAACGGCGGGGAGAGCATTGTTGCAGGTTCCTACTTTGACATAACCTGGACTGCAATTGATGAAAGCGGGGTGGATTCCGTCACGATCTTGTACTCTGTGAATGGAGGCGCGAGCTTCGACACTATTGCGACGGGCGAGCCCAATGACTCGGTATACACGTGGCACGTTCTGGCGGCGTATTCAGACAGTTGCCTCGTGCGAGTCATTGCCTATGATTCTTATTTGAACGCTGGCCAGGACGACAGCGATGACCTGTTCGCAATTGTCGAGAGACCTGAGGTCCCTGCCTTCAACGTGACGGCTCAGTTGATCACTGGCACCCTGGTTGTGGTGACAGCAGCTCTCTTGCTGCGACGAGTTCGACGGCGTAAAGCGGGATGTGTGACGGTCTGACGCCAAGGGTCCCTTATGATATAGGGGGAGCCGGACGGGTAGCTCTGAGAATCTTTGATGTAGATGGTTCACTGGTGAGGACCCTTGTTGACCGCTGGCACGAGCCGGCTATGTACAGCGGAGTGTGGGACGGCTGGGCTGAGGACGGCAGGGAGTTGGCCAGGGGTGTGTACTTCTATCAGCTCGAGGCCGGAGACTTCACGGCAGCGCGGAAGCCGAGCGAGCTATAGGCTGGTTTGGTTCCGAGGCTGCTGATGATAAAGTACTCTATGACGGCACGTATCATTTCGGCTCTTATGCTGATTGTGCTTCTGTCCGCGCTCTTCGGACAAGGTTGCGGCGGCCTAAGAGCGGACGATTCAATCTGGGGTCAGGTCACGGATGCAGGCACCGGCGCGCCTTTCGACAGCGCGTAGGCTTGGCATGGGCTTTGCTTGCTGGTGTTGGCGTCAGTCTGATCTATGGTCTTTGGTCCTAGAACCCGCGACCAAGAACTAAACGCGCTCGTGTGACCTTTAACGAATCACTATGTTGTTATAGAGTAACCCAATGTCTTGTGATTTATTATTAATCAATCCAAGAGATAAAGAAACCGGTTTTAGGGATATACCCCCCTTAGGAACCCTCTGGATTGCCGCGGTATTAGAGAGGGAGAGGTTTAAGGTAAGGGTTGTTGACTTGACGGTTGATAAAGTTGATTATATGAAACTATTACAGGATGAGAATCCTCCTCTTGTTGGGATTGGGGGAACCAGCCATTCCCGTTTTGAAGCCTTTGGAATCGCCGCTGATATCAAGAAGGTTAACCCAAACGTTAAGATCGTCTATGGCGGCGTCCATGCCACATTTACGGCCGAGGATACCCTTAGACATATTGCGGATATTGACTTTGTAATCCGCGGAGAAGGAGAACAGACGCTTTTAGAACTGATGAAAGCCCTGTCCGAAGCTCCGGATGTATCAAAGATTCTAGGTATTAGTTACCGGCGAGACGGAAAAATCTTTCACAATCCAAATAGGAGATTTCTACCCGACTTAGATGAACTCCCTTTACCCGCCCGCCACTTAGCAAATATGAATGCCTATGACATGAAGCTTGATCATGTAAAGGAAAAGGGAACGGCAATTATCACTTCCCGCGGTTGTCCATACAACTGCAATTTTTGCTCGGCCAGTGCGATGTTCGGGCATACGATTAGGACCCGCTCTGCCTCCAAGGTTTTAGACGAAATTGAGAGCCTCTTAGTCGGCTATAAGCTTCAGGGAATTAAAATCTTTGACAGCACATTTACTGCCGTGAGAGGACATGCGGAAGAAATCTGCCAGGAAATTCTTGACCGTGGTCTAAAATTCCCTTGGGAGTGTGAAGTCAGGGTTGACACAATTGATGAAGAGCTCCTCTCCCTAATGAAAACAGCCGGTTGTTATTATGTGAATATCGGGATTGAATCGGCAAGTCAAAGGGTCCTTAATTCAATGAACAAGAGAATAACCGTAGAAATGGCACAAAATGCCTTAGGCTTGTGTTATAGGTTGGGAATCCTTACCAAGGTATTCTTCTCCTTTGGGCATATTGGTGAGGATTTAGAGGATGTTGACAAGACCTTTAAGTTCATTGAATTGAATAAGAAGAAGATAACAACCCTTGCCTGGGGTGCCGGGGTGAGGATCTATCCCGGGACTCCCCTGGAAAGATACGCACGGGAAAATGGTTATCTACCAAGAGATTTCTCCTGGCCTTTGCCCTATGAAGATAAGAGATGGGAGCTAATGGGACAATCACCCTTTGTCCCAATTCTAACGACAAAAAGTCTGACAGTTGACGACTTAATCGGCATCCGGCATCGGATTGTGAAGGAAAAGCTCAGGGGCTGGAAGGGATTAAGAAAGGGATTTGTCAGTCTCTTCCAACCCGAACAGTGGAAAAAGGGATCAGCGATTATTAGGGGAATGTTGAAGCACATATTGTAAGAATCGGTATCAGTGGCATTATCGGAGCAGGCGCAGGGTGTCATACTGATGCAGTGCTCCCTTAAAAGCGAGACGCTTTTCTGTGAGTTTTGTCTTGGGGGTCTTGATGGTTTAGGCCGCCTTTCTCACCTCTTTCGTGGCTTCTTGTTTTGGTTCCTTCCTGAGGCCCTTCCTGAACGGATGCTCAGGTGTCACGCCATTCGTCTTCCTCCACTATTGAAGCGTGGGGCGGAGAGTCTAACGCTTGCCGGAGGTCCGAGTCGTCAACGTACCCACACTAAGGAGGGTGTGGAGGAGGAGTGTGCAGCTTTGAGCTAATCTCAAAGTCTTCTCTACGTTAGAGCCCGCCCGATGTCACACCTAGAGACAGTATATGACTTGGGGCAAGGTGGGTTAGTGTGTCAGAGTGCTAATGCCCCAGATTTATACGCCCTTGGAGGCCACACGCCTTGCGAGGGTCGCGTGCACATCTGGCTGTTTGCCAGCTGTTGCAGACGGGGCGAAGCGCGCTTTCCCGTTGTTTTGGGCGTTGTTACGTGAGATACTGTGCCTTGTTCCAGCGAGGCCCCGGTGCTAATCGTTCAATGTGACGCATTGATTGACGATGTGATTACTGGCGACTCGGCATCGATATGAAAGACACTCGACGCTATTCTCTTCCAGGCATGCCGGAGGCGGTCACCAGTGTAACTGGCTCTCTGTGTTGATGAGCAAGAGGTGGCTCGACGGGGATAGTCGTGGAAGGAGATGTTCGGCATGAAACATAGCACGGCCAATTCCACCATCAGCCGCGTTGCGTTCATCGGCAACTATCTGCCGCGCCAGTGCGGCATCGCCACGTTTACCACGGACTTGTGTGAGGCCTTCGCTGCCGAATACCGTGGCACAACGTGCATTGCCCTGCCCGTTAACGACCTCGAGGCAGGATACGCTTACCCGGGCCGCGTTAGATTTGAACTGACGGAAAAGGACATCGATTCGTACCGCCGCGCCGCCGATTTCCTGAATATCAATGATGTAGACCTCGTGTGTCTGCAACACGAATACGGTATCTACGGGGGTCGAGCGGGCAGTCACATCCTGGCCCTCTTACGTGAATTGCGTATGCCCGTCGTTACTACCTTGCACACCATTCTGCGCGACCCCGACCCGGATCAACGGCGTGTACTGGAAGAAGTTGCGGCCCTGTCCGACCGGTTGGTCGTGATGAGCCAGCGCGGCGCAGAATTCCTGCAAGAGGTCAATGGTGTGCCGCCGGAGAAGACCGATCTGATCCCCCACGGCATACCCGACGTACCGTTTGTGGACCCGAGTTTTCACAAGGACCTGTTTGGAGTCGAGGGCAAGATCGTCTTGCTCAGCTTTGGGTTGCTCTCGGCGGACAAGGGGATCGAGAATGTCATCAATGCCCTTCCCGCGGTTTTGGCCAAGTATCCGAACGTTGTTTACATCATCTTGGGTGCGACCCATCCCAACGTCAAGCGGCACGATGGCGAAACGTATCGGCTGTCCTTGCAATGGCTTGCGCAGGAGCGAGGTGTGGAGAGTCGGGTGATTTTCTACAACCGATTTGTCAGCTTGGAGGAACTTGTCGAGTTTATCAGTGCGGCGGATATTTACATCACGCCCTATCTCAACGCTGCACAGATAACCTCAGGCACGCTGGCCTATACACTGGGGGCGGGCAGGGCCGTCATTTCGACACCCTATTGGTATGCGGAGGAGATGCTGGCGGAAGAACGGGGAGTACTGGTGCCGTTCCGTGATCCGGTGGCGTTGGCCGAGCAAGTGATTTACCTGTTGGATAATGAGGGCACGCGCCATGCCATGCGCAAGCGCGCCTATCTGTTCGCGCGAGAGATGATCTGGCCCAAGGTGGCGCGCCGCTACATGGAGAGCTTTGAACGCGCCAAAGCCGAGCGGCGGCATTTTGGTCCTACGGAATTCGCAGTCAAGCCCCTCGACAAACGTCCGGCCGATCTACCTCCCCTCAAACTCGATCACTTACATCGCATGACGGACCAAACCGGCGTGCTGCAACACGCTATGTTTACAGTTCCCAACTATCGCGAGGGTTACACCACCGACGACAATGCCCGCGCACTTATCGTGAGCGCGCTTTTAGAGGAATTGGGAAACAGCGAGGCCTTCGAGCTGGGTTCCCGTTATCTGGCCTTCATCTGGCATGCCTTTAATACAGGGACGTGCCGCTTTCGCAATCTTATGGATTATCAGCGCCACTGGCTGGAAGACATGGGTTCAGATGACAGTCACGGCCGCACGTTGTGGGCTTTGGGTACCGTGTTGGGTCGCTCCAACACGCCGAGCTTGCAGAGTATGGCAGGCTGGTTGTTTGAGCAGTCCCTGCCCCCCATTCTCGACACGACCAGCGCGCGGGCCTGGGCCTTCGCGCTCATAGGCATCCATGAGTATCTCCGGCGATTTGCAGGTGACCGCCGGGCCGACGAGGTCAGGAAGGAATTGGCGGGGCGGCTATTGAGGTCGTATGAGAGCCACCGCTCGGATGAGTGGTGCTGGTACGAAGAAGGGTTGACCTACTGTAACGCCGCGCTGCCCCATGCATTGCTGATGTGCGGCCGATGGATGGCCGATGATGCCATGACTGAAGCCGGGCTGGAATCGCTCCGTTGGCTGGCTGACTTGCAGCGTGCCAACAAGACAGGGGGGCATTTCGTCCCGATCGGATCTAGCGGTTTCTATCGACGGAGCGGCGAGCGTGCCCGGTTCGATCAACAGCCAGTGGAGGCGCAAGCAACGGTTTCCGCTTGTCTCGAAGCTTACCGGGTCACGGGCGACAAGAGCTGGTGCAAGGAGGCCCGCTGCGCGTTTGAGTGGTTCATCGGGCGAAACGACCTGAACCTGCCCGTCTACGATCCGACAACGGGGGGTTGCCGAGACGGTCTCCATCCCGACCGGCTGAACGAGAATCAGGGCGCGGAGTCTACGCTGGCCTTTCTTCAGGCCTTGCTGGAGCTGCGTCTGGCTGACAATACCCTCATATCTGTGGAGGCATAATCTCGATGAGTCATCAATACTCCGAACTTTTTCGCAGACATAAGTCCAATCCTATTTTAACCGCTGCCGATTGGCCCTATCCAATCAATAGCGTGTTTAACCCCGGCGCTACGTTGATGCCGGACGGAACCACCCTGCTCTTGTGCCGCGTGGAGGATAGGCGCGGGCATTCCCACCTTTGCGTTGCGCGCTCCACAAATGGTGTGGATAGTTGGCAGATTGACCCACGCCCCACTCTATTGCCTGACCCCGAGCGCTTCCCGGAAGAATTGTGGGGCATTGAGGATCCGCGCATCACTTACATCCCCGAATTAGGGAAGTATGCTATCGTCCATACCGTCTACACACGCGACGGACCTGGCGTGGCATTGACGTTCACGGAAGATTTCTGCCACTTTGAGCGATATGGGGTGGTCATGTCACCGGAAGACAAAGATGCGGCCATGCTGCCTCATCGTATTGGCGGTAATTGGGCTTTGATCCATCGCCCGGTCAGTACTCGCAGGGCACACATATGGATGTCCTATTCGGCCGACCTGAGACACTGGGGCAGCCACAAGCTGATGCTGGAAGCCCGGCGCGGCGGATGGTGGGATGCGAATAGAATCGGCCTGTCGCCGCCGCCCATAGAAACGCCGCAGGGTTGGCTAGTGATTTACCACGGTGTGCGCCGGACAGCGGCGGGCTCCATCTACCGGCTGGGGCTAGCTCTGTTTGATCTACAAACACCGGAGCGTTGCCTGAGGCGCAGTAACGAGTGGGTCTTTGGCCCCGAAGAACCCTACGAGCGGCACGGGGATGTGGACAACGTCGTCTTTCCTTGTGGTTGCACCATCGCCCCTGATGGCGACACTCTCAACCTGTATTACGGCGCTGCCGATTCGCGCATTGCCCTCGCTACCGCCAGTGTTCGTGCCCTACTTGAGTGGCTGTGCAGCGCGGACAACGACTGCTCCGACGGCAGATTAGAGTTGTAACCCAAATGAGAGCGGTGGTATCAAACGGGCGGCCCAGTTCCTCATTTCTGATCGGGGTATTAAGAGAGCCGATGTGTGATACTGTTGCTCGGACCGGATGTCGGGTCGCGCGCAGTAGCTGCGAGGACTTCGGCGGCGCGGCGAATCTGCCGGAGGTCGGTATTGTCAACGTACCGATACTGAGGAGAGTGTGGAGGAGGAGTATTGCGTTTTGACCTCAGAAATCCATATTGCCGCCGCAAGTTCATAAGTAGCTGTAACTTAATGTTTGCCACTTGCCCCTGCCTTATCACAGGAGTATAATAGAACCTGTTGGGATGTATATTCCAGCAGGTCAGGCAGGCGGTAGAGTTATGGTGTTGTCAGAGTCATAGGCGCGTTCCCATGATGGGAGTGCGCCTTTTCTGCTCTCATGAAGGACCCTCCCGATGAAATGGATTATCGCAGTTCTCATCTGTACCCTTCTCCCTGCCGCAGCGTGGAGCCAGTCGCCGCCTGCCTTTTGCACAATGTGGGGCAGCTATGGCCCCGGACCGGGGCAGTTCGCCGGCCCCATCGGTGTCGCCGTTGATGCCACTGGCAACATCTACGTCGCGGAGTACGGCGCCACTAATCGCATCCAGGTTTTCACAAGCACCGGCGAGTACATCACCCAGTGGGGTAGCTATGGCACGGAGCCGGGGCTGTTCCGTTCCCCTCCCGGTGTCACGGTCAATGCCAGTGGCGATGTCTACGTCGTGGACGAAGACAACCGCCGTATCCAGGTGTTCACAGGAAGCGGCGAGTACATCACCCAGTGGGGCAGCCATGGCAGGGACCCAGGGGAGTTCTACTACCCCGGCGGTGTCGCGGTTGATGCAAGTGGTAACGTCTATGTCGCGGATACCTAGAACCACCGCATCCAGGTGTTTACAGGAAGCGGCGCGTATATGACCGAGTGGGGCACGCATGGCACAGAGGAGGGGCAGTTCAACTTCCCACATGCCGTCGCGACTGATGCAAGTGGTGACGTCTAGGTCGGGGACACCCAAAACGACCGCATCCAGAAATTCTGCTACGGGCAGACGTCAGCTGTTCAGAACACAACCTGGGGAAGGATAAAGGTGCTGTTTAGGTAGGAGGTGGTCTGTCATGAAGCAGACGATTTTGGTCGCGCTTTCCTTGTATTGTTTGACAGTCCCGGCTCTCGCTCTTGCTGCGGGAAACCCCAATCCTCGTCTCTACCTTGAGATCTACAACTTTGGGGCTGAAGAGCCCGGCACATTGCCAGAGTATATCTGCCTTTGTCCAGGAGAACCGCTTCACGCAGAGGATGTGAAGACAACAGGCATGTCCTTCGGGTACTTAGCGGTACACATTGGAAACGTACCAAACGGATACTACGGTCTGCAGTTCGGCGTTGAATCCATTGGCGGGAGTGTCACTTTTCTGGAGGCGCTTGCGTGCCCTGGATTCTTGAAAGTGCCATCTACGGCAGGAGAGCCGGATGCCATCGGGGTGGCGTCAATTGTGGGCTGCCGTTCTTCGTCGGAGCACTTGTGTTACCTGAGGTACGCCACCTCGGATCTGACTCCCACGTACTTTCGGATTGTGGCGAGTGCTGATATGGGTCACTACATGGTCATCAATTGCGACATCATGTATGATGAAGGAACGCAGATTGGTGGAGGTGCTAAGTGGGGAGAGGAACCTGTGTGCATTGAAAAGACAGTTTGGGGCCGGCTGAAGACGCTGTACAGGTAGGGAGAGATTGAAATGAAAAAAGCTGTGCTCATTTCGCTTGCTCTCCTGGCTGCAGCCTTGAGCGTAGCAGCTGTTGCCGGAGCCAGGGAGATTGAGAAGAAGGTCCCTATGCTTTACGAGCCTGCAACGGAGGCGGCGCCTCAGGGGGCCGTCTTCGGAGTGAGCCAGGTACCCACGGATACCTTTTACTACGGTGGGACTGTTTGGGATGCCGGCGATGGCCGATGGGAAGCTGCTGAGCCTGTAGCTCCCGGCTGGGCAAACCGGAAGATGTGGACGTGGAGTTCAACCGGCTTTGGAGGCACTCCTCATAGCACGCTCAACATGGATGGCTGGGTCGGCGTCGATAATACTGCAGATGAGGCCGACTACTTCAATGTTGAGGACGGCACCACTATTGGTGCTTGTGCTACCAGCAAGGTCCTCTTCTGCGGTTTGACTAATGGCGAGTGTTCGAACGCGTGCTACGCCGATCAAATTGGCACTGGTTATGGTAACGGATGGAATCAGATGGTGGTGACTACATCGGCCACACACAACGCTGGCGATGTGTTGACGTTACAGTATGACTACGTCGTGGAGAGCGAGCCTGGATATGACTTTACCTACGTCATACTTCAGACCTACGACACGATCGCTAGTGCGTGGACCGATCTTCAGACTTTGGCCACGTATGATGACGTGGTCAGTGGTACTGATGGTCCCATCAATCTGGCTGCCTACCTGAGCGGTGGGGAGCAGTGGCGTATTCTCTTCCAGTTCCAGAGTGACGGTGGTTACGCTGACGAGGACGGATACTACGTGACCACTTGTGGTGCTGTCTGGTTTGACAACGTTGTAGTGGCGGGTACCACGACTAACTGGTCTGAGAATTTTGAGGGTGTCGCCATTAACGGTCTGCCTTCTGGCTGGTCAAAGTATGTGCTTGGCTGCGGAGACTACGCGGGGGCGCAACATATCAGTAACCTTACGGTGCCTGTCACTCTGGACCCCTGCGTGACGGCAGTCCCGGGCTGGTGCATGATAGAAGATAGCGTGCTGGTGTTTAATGATTCTGATGATCCCGGATATCCCCATCCGCTGTGTCAGGACAATTACGTCGTTTCCCCTGTCATTGATTTCTCGGCTCACCCCAATCTGCCTGGCAGATATCTGGTTCGTGAGAGGTTTGGTGACCTGCCGCTGAACGATCATGTGTTCATGTACTGGCAGGTCAAGTACAAGCCAGGTTGTGCTTCTGGCGGTTGGAGTCCGTGGGACACTGACAACTACGTCTACTACACCCGCGAGGGCGCGAGCTGTGCCAACTGGAGTACCGATGCATCGGCCTTCATTCCTCCGACAGCTACGCATGCTCAGATTAGTGTGGGCGTGATCAACTACTGCGATGAGGATCCGTGGCATCTTGGCTGTACGTATACGTGTAACGAGTCACCGTACTTTGACAACATCACGTTTGGTGTATTTGGTTCGCCTGATTCTCCTTACATTGCTATGAGGGAGCTCGACCACTTCCAGGATCAGTTTGCCGAGGACGGTTCACTGAATCCTACGAGTACGGCGGACACCAGGTCACCGAACTACCAGAGCGACCTCATTCCGCCGATCTTCGGGGATACGCTCTGTGCTCGTGGCAGCGCGGACAACATGGAAGTTTACTTTGTTTTTCGCATGGCGAAGGTCGCTCCTTGGCAGCCCACCTCGCATGATTTCTTCACGTTGTGGTTTCCTGGCGTTACAGGTGGTGGCTGGTATGAGGCCAGGATGGACACGGCTGAGGTCACGGATGCAGCCGGCATATCCACGGTCGCTGTTCCGGGATGGTGGATGTCGTGCTTCCATGAGAGTGATCCTATCGCGATAGCGCAGAGTCTGCCGGAAGGCACGGAGATCCTGCCGAACCAGCTGTTCTGTCCGGGTACCAGGATCGAGTACTTCCTCAAGTCCGCCTACACCTCAACTCCTGGCTTGGTCTTCACGCTCCCCGATACGACTAACGGTGACCCGATAAGAGGTAACCGTTTCGAAGAGTTTGAGATTTTGCCGATGATGAGGCCTGACGGTCTTGGCTCAGTTGAGTGGCCGTGCATGATCATTGCTGACCACTTCGGTCAGAGAGGTAACTGGGGCGAGCAGAACTCCGACAGGATGGCTCGTCACCTGGCTACGCTGGGCTATGACTACGACATGTTCAGCAAGCTGGGTCCGTCCAGTGACCTGAGAAACGGTATCGGTCGTTGGGCAGCCAACACTGGTCAGATCGGTGGCCCCGGCACTCCCAAGTACAACTGGGGTCCTGGTGCTACGCTGGCTCAGCTTGTCGGTTACAAGCACTGTATCTTGAATGCTGGTAACATTTATGGTTACAGCATCTACCAGGCTGACGTCGACATGCTGACCAGCTGGCTGGTATCGCTGAGTGGTGCTAAGCATCTGAGAACTCTGTGGGTGAGCGGTGATCAGGTTTGTCGTGAGATGAACAGAAGAAGTCCGTGGGGTCCTCCGTTCTTGAACACGGTTCTCTGTGTGACGTATCTTGGCTGGTCATACGCTGACATCTACACCGACTACACGTACTGTCTGCCGATGAACGGTATCGTTGGTAACATTGCGTGTACGCCGAAGGACTACTACGTTCGTATGAACGGGTGTCCGCGTAAGTACGCCGAGATCGGTGTTTCTGGTGCTTCTGGCTGTAACGCTGTGCCTGAGGTAGAGTATGATTCTCAGCCTATGCCAGCGCTTGCCGGTATCAGCAACAGTGTCAGTATCGTCGGTGGATCCAACTACAAGACTTACACAGAGGGTTATGATTTCAACGTCATCAGGGACGACGATTCCCTGTGGCCGGGTTCGCGTAACTGCGGCACTGACAACTTCATAGCCACCTGGATGAGTTGCGTGCTTGGTTGGTTCGGTTGCATCACGAGCGAGTGTGGTCCTGGCATCGTTGTAAGCGTGGATCCTGTCACGCCGAAGCCTGCCATTGTGACCAGACTTGGTCAGGCGTTCCCGAACCCGATGAACCCGACTGCTACCATCAACTTCTCCATTGGCACGCCTGGCAAGGTGATGCTGAGGGTCTTTGATGTTAGTGGCCGTGTCATCAAGACGCTGGTCGACGACAACATGTTGGCTGGTGATTACCAGAAGACATGGAACGGCACCAACGATCGTGGTGAGAGAGTAGCTAGTGGTGTGTTCTTCTATCAGCTTGATGCACCTGGCCACAGGAGCGCCAAGAAGATAGTCATTCTGCAGTAATCTCTCTTTTCCGCGTGAAGATTGAAGGGGTTGGAGCCTTGTGCTCCGACCCCTTCAGTCTTTTGAGGCTCGATTTTCGTTGACAATAGGGTGGAGGTCTGGTAAGTTATTTCATCAAAATGTGTAACAATCCTTGTGGGCGCTTGCGAGACATTTCAGCTATTTAGGTGGATAACGGGGGTAGTTCAGACATGAGACTCCGCAAACTGGCGGTTCTTGTTTCTATCGTTGTGCTTCTGGCACTGCTTCTGGGGATGTCCCAGGGATGCCGGAAAGAAAGACCGGGATTCGAGAGGAATCTCCCTCCTGAGACGTTCCTCTCCAGCGTCCCCGTGGACAGTACTTTTGTCTTCTACCGTGTCAAGCTCTACTGGGGGGGACTTGACCCGGACGGGCAGGTCGTGGGTTACTACTACGCCGTAACGGACAGTAACCTCGCTCCAGCCGAGACTTCTTGGGTCTGGACAACGCAGACAGAACAGGAATTCTCGTTACTTGCCAATAACCCCGAGATGTTGGGCCATCGCTTTTACTGCGCGGCCGTTGACAACCAGGGACTCATTGACCCTACGCCCGCATTCATTTTCTTCTACGCCAGAGATTTCAATTTGCCCAAGGTGAGATTCACGAAGTCCTATGCGGTGACACCTCAGGCCGAGACGGTGCCGCTTACGGCAAGAACAATTGGTGAGCTCACAGATTCGATTCCGGGAGATACCATTCCCACCGGCAGCGTTGTCAATTTTGCCTGGGAGGGTTGGGACGCTGACCCGGGTGGCTATCTCACGGCCTATTATTACAAGATGTCTGATGAAGCGACGTACCGTGGGGGTACACTGGCGGACACGTCATACACCACCAGGTTGAGCAAGCCCGGTACGTTCAGCTTTGAAATCGGGGCTATAGATGACGCAGGTGCCCGAAGTCGTAGAGACACCCTAAGGTACTTCCAGGTCAACAAAGATTGTGACACTTGGATAACGTCGCCCGGTGACACGTGCAAAGGATTCTGGGAAAGTGGTTCTATCTCCAGGTGCGAAGGCGACACGCTGAGACTTACAGGTAACGTCGAGGTCTCGTTCTCATGGGACAGCTGGGACAGCGACGGCAGAGTCATCGGGTGGACACGCAGGCTCACGCGCGAGGGCGGCGGGCCCGCGTTTACGTATACTGAAGACAAAACGTGGGAGACTGCACTGTCTATTAGTGCCAATTACGAGTTTCTTGTGAGGTGTCGTGACAGCGAGGGCAAAGACGAGGGAACCCCTGCCTCGGTCAAATTCTACACAAACTGCGCGCCTTTCTTTTTCGGAGAACGACGTTGCTGCACGTGTCCGGGGGGAATCTTTGAAACGTGTGACCTTCCCTGTACGAACACAGTCGTCATTGTCGACACTACGATGGTTTATGACTCTCTCTATTGCCCCGCCTGCGATGTAGAGGACATTACTGCTGCTGAGTACCGTTCCACCTTGAACGGCCGCATTGGTACGTGGAGGGTGTCTCACATTGATATCCTAACTGGTGAGAACGGACTCCAGACCGGCTTGAACACGCTTGTCCTCGAGGCACGAGACAAGCAGCCGGATGGCAGATTCGGGCGAACCGTGAGAAAGACGTTTGAATTCTACGTTGATGTTGAGATTCCGTGAGGGGGAGTGAACACAATGAAACGGGGAAAAACATGTCTGTGGGTGTTGGTTCTTTCTCTCTCTGTCTTCGTTCTTCTCAGCGGCTGCAGCAAGAAGAAGGAAGGTGAAAAGGTACCGAACGAGAGGCCGCACGTTAAGGTCTCCGGCGGGCCTCCTCAGGGCGGAACGGCGACTTACTCGGTGCCTATTTACTGGTTCGGTTGGGACAAGGACGGGGTGGTGGACCATTTTGTCTACGCCATCGACGACACCACCGAGTGGACCGAGACCAGGTTTTTTCAGGGGTCATTTCTCTTCGAGGCTGATAGCCTGAGGGGAGGTGAGGAGTTCGGGCGGTGGCATACGTTCTGGATCAAGGCCATCGACGAAGTGGGTGCGGAATCGGTTCCTGACTTTCTCACTTTTGATGCGAGGACGGTGGCGCCCAAGAGCAAGATTCTGAGTCCCACGTGCGACCCGGAGGGACCCGTTAACTGTGCGGGGCCTCGCGGGGTGGGGC
>Ga0209636_10002771_pt1 | contig 17884 bp, 16 predicted proteins | sample DeeMarSWOR152_54_FD_187464 | JGI IMG/M metagenome (GOLD analysis project Ga0209636, IMG submission 187464) | Marine sediment microbial communities from White Oak River estuary, North Carolina - WOR-1-52-54 (SPAdes) (version 2) | ecosystem: Environmental > Aquatic > Marine > Intertidal zone >... | reverse complement strand
ATGAAGACGGCGTCACGATATGCTTCGCATCTTGGGGGTGAGCTGGCGATTGTGCATAAGAAGCGGATGGGGGGCAGGGAAGTGGAGGCTAAAGAGATAATCGGCGAGGTGAAGGGCAGAAATGTACTGATGTGCGACGATATTATAGCTACGGCAGGGACGGTGTGTAGTGCGGCCAAGCTGGTTAAAGAGCGGGGGGCTGAGAAGATATATGTCGGCGCGACGCACGGTGTTCTGGCGGGAGGAGCATTGGATCAATTAAGTCAGGCTCCGATTGATGAGGTGGTTATTACCGATACTATACCAAATGTAGAAACTCAAAAAAAGCAACAAAATATAAAGGTGTTGACGGTCTCGGAAATGTTGGGCGAGGCCATTAAAAGAATACATCGAGATGAGTCGGTAAGCAGCTTGTTTAATGATTTTTGAGTTATTTTTGAAGTGAGATGATTATGGAAAAAGCTTTGAGATTAAACGCCGAAATCAGAAAAAACACCGGTTCAAGGGATGCCGTGAAAGTGCGTAAGAAAGGACGAATACCAGCTGTGGTGTACGGGCATAAGAAAAAACCGGTAGCTATTTCGTTAGATGAACATGGCTTAGTTGAGGGACTGCATCATGGGCACCGGCTGATGGATGTGCAGATTGGTAAAAAAACAGAAAAGACGATTGTTAAAGACCTGCAATATGACCACCTGGGCAGAGATATTATTCATGTTGACCTGATGAGAGTCGATGTAACAGAGACGGTTAAGGTGCCGGTTCCTATCGAGCTAAAGGGCACAGCCAAAGGCACTCATGAAGGGGGCATCATTGAGGGTCATACTGACCATCTGGAAATCGAGTGCAAGGTGACTGATATTCCTGAAAGTATCATTGTTTGGGTAAAAGAAATAGACGTGGGAGATACTTTGCATGCCAGTGATGTTGAGCTTCCAGATGGCGTGAAGCTGGTAAGCGACCCGTCGACGCTTTTGGTTACGTGTGGTTTGGTAGCAGCGGCCAAGAGCACCGAAGAGCTTGAAGAGGAAGCGCCGGTTGCTCCTGAAGTTATTGGCGAAGCTAAGGAGGCAGAAGAAGCTGAGGAAGGGCCATCGGAAGAAGAGACGAAATAGCGTTTTTGGTGGCGAGGATAGATGTGTGGGCCTGGGATTAAAATGGTCGTGGGCCTGGGGAATCCGGGCAAGAAATATGTTGAGACTCGGCACAATGCCGGTTTTAAAGTAGTGGATTTGGTGGCTGAGGCGTTAAAGACAGATGTAAAAAAGAGAAAGTTCGGCGCTTATTTAGGCGAAGTCGAAGTTGGGGATAAAAAGTTAATATTGTTAAAGCCAAGGCGTTTTATGAACCTTAGTGGACAGGTTGTTGCGACGGCGGTTGGTTTTTACAAGCTCGGTCTCAGCGATGTTCTTGTGGTGGCGGATGATATGGCGTTATCTCCGGGCAGGATACGGATTAGGGCGAAGGGTTCGGCCGGGGGCCATAATGGTTTGGAGGATGTTATAGAAAAGCTCGGCACGGAGATTGTAGGGCGTTTGCGAATCGGCATCGGCCAAAGCGGTGACGAGGCGGCGGTTGATTATGTACTCGATAAGCCGACTGAGGCGGAGAGACAGATGCTGGATGAGGGGATTGAAAAGGCCCGAGATGCCGTGCTTTATTGGGTTGAGTATGGTATCGAGGCGGCTATGAATAAGTTTAATAAGAGATAAGCGAGAAGAGAACCTTAGTGTTTGTTACTAAAATTTAGCAGGAGGTATTTGGTTTGAAAACTGTTGTTAATAAGAAGCTGTACGAGGCGATGTTTCTTGTTGATTCGGCGGAAGCGGCAGGGGATTGGGACGGCGTTAATGGTACCATTAGGAAGATACTGGGAAGGGCTGGTGCTGAGATTGTCTCGATAAGAAAATGGGACGAGCGCAAACTTGCCTATGATATTAACGGTAAGTCCAGAGGGACTTATATCCTTTGTTATTTCAGGGTTGATGGTGGGAGGATTCGTGAGATTGAAAGAGATGTTCGGCTCTCGGAGCGGATTATGCGTGTTTTGATTCTGTGTGCTGAACATATGAGCCAGGAAGATATAGAGAAAGATACACCTGCTTTGCTGGTCGAAAAGCAGAAACCAAAAGCTTCTGAAGTAGGTGGTAAGGAGGTTGAATCAGAGCAGATAGAGGAGGAAGATTCGGGAGATTTCGAAGAGGTTGAGGGACAAGACGGAGAAGAGAAAGAAATGAGTTGTTAGTCTGCGAGTTTTGGCGCAGGGATTATGCGAGAGGAGTTTAAATATGGCCAATTTTAATAAAGTTTTCCTGATAGGCAATCTAACCCGTGATCCGCAGCTGTCATATCTGCCAAGCCAGACGGCTGTGGTTGATTTTGGGCTGGCTGTTAATCGCAGGTGGACAGGTCAAGATGGTGAAAGGCGAGAAGAGACCTGTTTTGTGGATTGCCGGGCGTTCGGTCGGCAGGCTGAGAATATAAATAAGTACCTGAGCAAGGGCAGGCAACTGCTTGTAGAGGGGCGGCTGACTTTTAACAGCTGGACGGCACAGGATGGCACCAAGCGGAGCAAACACAGGGTTACAGTGGAGAACTTTCAGTTTCTTGGTGGTCCGGCGGGAGCCGGTGCGGCGGCGGAGGACTCCGATAAGGCAGGTCGTGAAGCAGAAGCAGAGCCGAGTGCAGATGATATACCGTTTTGAGCCATTGAGTATGGCGTGGAAGGGCAAAGGTCAGACGAAAACTTAAAATTTTGAATTTTAGTTTTTGTTCTTTGGTTTTTAGTTTTACAGATAGGTAGAGAATGGCAATAGAAAGAAGAAAGAATATTAGAGGAAAATTAGGTTTTACAGGTGTTCGAGAGCAGACACAATGTCGTTTTTGCAGAAGAGGCGAGAAGTATGTGGACTACAAGGACGTTGAGACTCTGGGTAGGCTTTTGACGCATCGAGGGAAGATATACTCGCGCAAGCGCAGCGGCAATTGCGCTGGCTGCCAGCGAAAAGCAAAAAAGGCGATTAAGCGTGCGAGGTATATGGCACTGTTGCCATATACTACGTGACCTGGTGGGCCCAGAAACGAGGATGAATTATGAAAGTTTTGCTTTGTCAGGATATGAAAGCCCTTGGCTGGCTTGGTGATATTGTTGAAGTCAGCACAGGTTATGCGCGAAACTATCTTCTGCCGCGTGGTTTGGCAATTGTGCCGACGGAGGCGAATTTAAGATCTCTGGAAAAAGAGAAAGCCAAACGGGCGGAGCAAAGAAAGAATGAGAGGCAGCGCATGGAAGAGACGGCGTCTATGGTGGACGGGGCGGAGGCTGTTGTTGCTGCCAAGGCGAACGAGCAGGGGATATTATTCGGGTCAGTTGGTGCGCGTGAGATAGCAGCTAATCTGCGTGAGCAGGGATTTGAAGTTGCCGACGATGCGGTGGCACTGGCCGAAAATATAAAGCAAGTCGGGACGCACAGCGTGGGCTTGAAATTTGATAAGGACCTGACAGCTACCGTTAACGTTGTTGTTGTCGCTGAACAGGAGGATGAAAATGAACCAGATGACTAGGACGAGTAAAGAGAAGATAGGCGGGACGGATTCAGTCGTGCCTTTTAAGGCTCAGGCATCAGCCAGTCGCAGTATGCCGGAATCGCTTTCGGCAGAGGCAGCGGTGCTGGGCTCTATGATAATCGACCCGGAGTGCATTAGTGAGGTTGTTGAGAATCTTACGGCGGAAGCATTTTATAGAATCGAACATCGCTACATTTACGATGCTTTAGTTGGGCTTTACGAGAAGAATAAAGGTTCGGTTATTGACCCAGTTCTGCTTCGCGATGAGCTCGAGAAGCGCAAACAATTAGAGGAGGTCGGCGGAGTGGAATATCTTGCGAAGGTTATTGACTCTGTGCCATCCTCGGCCAATGTGATGTATTACGCCGGCATTGTCAAAGATAAAATGCTGCTTCGTGAGATAATTGGTGCTGCCAGTGAAATTTTGGAGATGGGCTATGACCAGAGCGGTGAACCGGGTGCGAAACTTGACGAAGCGGAGCGTAAGATATTTGCCGTTACTGATAAAAAGATAAGCGGCAATGCCGTTGCGTTAAAGGATTTAGTTACTCGCTCATTCGAGCTTATAGAGAAGCGTGAGGGCAGTCATGTTACTGGTTTGGCGACGGGTTATTATGAACTTGACGGATGGACTTGTGGTTTGCAGGATGGCGAGATGGTAATCGTTGCCGGCCGGCCAAGTATGGGCAAGACCAGCCTGGCTCTTAACATCGCCGGGCATATTGGTTTGGTAGAGAAAATTCCGGTTGCGGTATTTTCGTTAGAGATGGGCAGGCAGCAGTTGGCTGAAAGATTTTTGTGCAGCATCAGTGAGATTGACAGCCAGAAGGTCAGAAAAGGATTGCTCAGCGAGGAGCATTACAAGAAGCTGGTTGATGCCTGCGGACAATTGTCTGAGGCGCCGATTTATATCGATGATACTTCAACACTGACGCCGCTTGAACTTCGCGCCAAGTCGAGAAGACTTAAGAGTCTATACAACCTCCGCTGCATTATAGTGGATTATCTGCAGTTGATGCATCTGGGAAGCGGCCGGGTTGAATCACGTCAACAGGAGATAACAGCAATTTCAAGATACCTCAAGGCCTTAGCGAGGGAACTAAATGTTCCAGTTGTTGTTTTGAGCCAGTTAAATCGTGCGCCGGAAGGCAGAGAGGGCCATAGGCCGAGGATGAGCGATTTGCGTGAAAGCGGCAGTATAGAGCAGGATGCGGATGTGGTGATGCTACTGCACCGTGAGGATTATTATCATCGCGGCGAAAAGGATTACCAGCCTGATAATATGGCGGAGTTGATAATAGCGAAACAGCGGAACGGCCCGACCGCACGCGTGGACTTAGTGTTCAGGGAGAAATTTACGCGGTTTGAGAATGCCTCTGCTGTAGAAGAGACATCGGTGCCATTTTAGGAGCAGGGAAGCAATGCAAAAATCAGGGAAGACTGTTTTTATATTAATTTTGTTTTTGGGTTTGGTTTTGTTAATTACAGAAGTTCGAGCAGAGCAAGAGACAGAGGCCGCTGAAAAGTTGGTCATAGGCAGTATCCAGACGGCGGGTAACGTTAGTATCAGCAGCACACAGATATTGTCCAAAGTTCGCAGCAGAGTCGGGGAGTTGTTTAATGCGGACACGGCGGCTGAGGACGTTAAGCGCATAGCTGAACTGCTCGGTGTCGAATATAGCTATTACAATATCGTTGTTATTGAAAACCGGATACAACTGACATTCGTGGTTGTGGAGAGAAATATTGTCAGGTCGATTGTTTTTGTTGGTAACCGGAAGATAAAAAGCGGAAAGCTACAGAAAAAGCTGGACTTTAAGATTGGCGATTATCTTGATGCGGTTCTGGCTGAGTCCGGCAGAGAAGCACTTGTTGAATTTTACCGCAAGAAGGGTTTTGCTTTTGTTCAAATGAGTCTTAACGGTGAGAAGTTGCGCAGGGGCGAGGTGATTTACACGCTTGATGAAGGGCCGAGAGTTGAAATTAAGTCGGTGAGGTTCAGCGGCAATAGTGCTGTGAAAACCGAGTTGCTTAAAAAGGAGATAAAGACCAAGGAAAAGAAATGGGTTTTTTTGCCGAGTTACTACGTTGAAGAAATGCTGGGGCAGGATGTGATGAGACTGCAAAATGTCTATCAGAGAAAGGGATTTCTTAATGCCAATATAGAGCCAAAGCGAGAATTCAGTCAGGATAAGCGCAAAGTCAGCCTTACATTCGTAATTAACGAGGGGCCGGCTTATACCGTTGAAAGAGTCATTGTTATGGGCAATGAGCACTTCGATGAAAGTCGACTGAAGGCGGAGTTGAGTTTGAAGCAGGAGCAAATTTATAGTGAGCGAAAAGCTCATTCGGATGTTAGAGGGCTGCTTAAACTTTACCGTGAGAGCGGTTTTATCGATGTGGAGGTTAAGCGTAGTATCAGGTTCGTTTCCGCAAGCAGTGTGAATGTTGAATTTGCAGTGACGGAGGGGGAGCGTTTTCGAATAGGCCGGATTAATATAACCGGCAATGAACAGACTCGGGATAAAGTCATCCGCCGGGTGTTAGATGAGTACGACTTTCAGCCGGGTCAATGGTACAATGCCGACATAGCACGTGGGGATGGCAATGGTAAGTTGGAAACAGAGATACGGAGGATGGTTTTAACAGAGGCGGCAACTATAACACCCAGCGGAGAGGCGGCGGGTCAGAGGGACGCACAGGTGAGCATTATTGAGGGCCAGACGGGAATGGTGGTGCTCGGTGCAGGTGTCTCGACTGACAGGGGGGCTATAGGACAGCTTGTTTTTGAGCAGAGGAATTTCGATATAAAAGACTGGCCGGAGAGTTTTTATGAGTTTATCACCGGCCGGGCGTTCAAAGGTGCGGGACAGAATTTGAGAATAGCTCTGTCGCCAGGTACCGAACTTAGTGAATATGCGATTAGTTTTACGGAGCCATACTTTAAGGACAAGCCAATATCGCTGGATGTGGTAGGTTTGAGCAGAGAGTGGGAAAGAGAAAGCTACGATGAAAACAGATTACGAGGATACGTAGGTTTTGGGCGGCGATATAAGAACCGCTGGCGCAGGAGTATTGCCTTCAGGCTGGAGAATGTTGATGTTGATGGGATTGACTTCGATGCCCCTAAGGAAATCAGAGATGATAAAGGCAGTAACGTCCTACTGGGAGTCAAGGTTGGTACTGGAAAAGATACAACTGATGACAGATTTAATCCCAGTAAGGGCGATAGTTTCGATATTAGTTACGAGCAGGTCGGTGGTGAGCACACTTTTGGGATATTGAGTGGAGTTCACAGGCGGTACAAGGTAGTTCATGAAGATTTGGCTGGGCGAAAAGCTATTTTGGCGACGAAGTTGCTTGCAGCGACGGTGGTAGGTGATGCACCGGTTTTTGAGAGGTTTTATGGTGGCGGCTCCGGCACTTACGGCATCAGAGGTTTTGATTTTCGGGGTGTGAGTACCAGAGGTATGCCGACAACGGTAGGTGGTGTACCGATAGTTGGGCGGAAGAAAAGGGACCCGATAGGCAGCGACTGGATATTTTTGGCCAATGCTGAAGTGACAGTGCCTTTGGTGAGAGAGAATTTTGCGGCGTTGTTTTTCGTTGACAGCGGAGCGATTGATTCGGGTAGATACCGTGTGGCAGTTGGGACAGGCATACAGATACTGATACCTCAGTGGTTTGGGCCTGTGCCGATGAGGTTTGAGATTGCCGTGCCGATAATGAAAGATGACGCGGACGACACACAGGTTTTCAGTTTCTCTATTGGAAGGCTGTTTTAATTTGCTGTGTGTTACTCGTTTTTCGTAAAGCCTACCGTGTGAAGATAAATTGAGAAAGGATAATTTATGAAGGTTAGAGCAATGGTTTTGAGTTGTTTGATATGTGCAGTTATTTTATTTATTGGTTATGAATGTGGGTGGGCGGTGTCAAAAGCTGAAAAGTCCTCCTCCAAGATTGGTGTTATCAGCGTTCGGAGAATCTTCCAGGATAGTAAGAGAAATGCTAAGTACAGGGAGGAAGCTGTCGGCGAGCAGAATAGGGTTATTGCGGAACTGGAAAAACTTAGGGCGGAAGCCGAAGCTGAAGAGGCCGGTCTTAAAACGTTAAAGACCGGCAGTAGGGACCATCTGGCGCAGATGAAGGAGGTATTGACCAAACGAGCCAACTTGCAGGCTCGGGAGGAATTCTATAAGCAGGAGATATCATTAAAAGACCAAAGATGGACCGAAGAGGTTTATAAAGAGATTCTGCAAATGACAAGCGAGGTTGCGGAACAGAAGGGATTGGATTTGGTGCTTGAGAGCAGTGAAATTGAGCTTCCTTCGTTAAGCGCTAGGGAGCTTATGATGACTATCAGGACGCATAAGTTGCTGTACAGCGCGGGCTGTTTGGATATTACCGATGAGGTAATGGCTCGGCTGGATGCAAAGAAATAGTGTTGAGCTATAAATAAATATTCAACGTTGGAAAACTCAAGACCGAGAGGGATTGTAATGCAATTGACGGTTACAGAATTAGCTGAGCAGATTGGTGCTGAATTAGTCGGTGACGGCTCTGGGCAGATAAGTGCTGTAGGGTCGGTGGAAGCAGGCGGCGAGCAAACAGTTACTTTTATTAAGGATAGCAAGCACATACCAGCTCTTACAAAGTCTCAAGCAGGAGCAGTTATCGTTGACAGGCGTATTGAGGATTTGGCCAAGCCGCAATTGATAGTTGAAAATGTAGATGCAGCTTTGATAGAAGCCATGAATATTTTTGCACCCAAATTGAAGGCTGTGCCTGAAGGTATTGACCGGACTGCAAAGGTTGGAGAGGATGTAAGCATCGCCAAGGGAGTTGCCATTGGCCCGTGTGTGGTAATTGAAGATGGGGTTAAAATCGGGGAAAACAGCGTAATCGGTGGGGGATGCAAAATAGGGGAGAATTCAAGACTCGGTAAGAATTGCCGTCTTGATAGTAATGTTGTTGTTTATCATAACTGCATAATCGGCAATAATGTAGTCATTCAGGCCAACAGCACCATCGGTTCAACAGGTTTTGGTTATAGCTTTATCGACGGCAGCCATAGACTTATTCCCCACAACGGCGGTGTGGTGATTGAAGATTTTGTTGAGATAGGAGCTAACTGCTGCATAGACCGGGCTAAGTTCGGAAATACCGTAATCGGAGCGGGGACGAAGATAGATAATCTCGTGCAAATTGCTCATAATGTAGTAATCGGCAAGTGCTGCCTGATAGTAGCACAGGTCGGTATTGCCGGCAGTTGCAAGCTGGGCGATGGTGTTGTATTAGCAGGGCAGGTGGGCTTAGCTGATAATATAGAAATAGGAGATGGCACAATAGTCGGTGCTCAATCTGGTGTTACCCACAGTCTAGCGGCAGGACAAAAATTATTTGGAACACCGGCGATTGACTTGAAGGAGGAACTGCGGATAATTGGCTTGAGGAGGCGTTTGCCGAAGATGGTAGAGCAGTTAAAACAGCTAAATAAGAGGATAGGAAGACTTGAAGCTGCAAAAGACGATAAAGGGTGAAGCGAAGATATCCGGCAAAGGTTTGTTTGGGGGTAAAGAGACAAAGGTTGTTTTTCGTCCCGCTCCCGGAGATTCCGGAATAGTTTTCGTACGTACTGATGTTGCCGAGCCGGTGCGGATTAATGCTGTAGTGACAAGTGTTGCTGAGCGGAGTAGACGGACGACATTAAAAAAAGGTTCAGTGAATATAGAAACCATTGAGCACTGTTTGGCGGCGGTCAGCGCATTGGGGATTGACAATCTTATTATAGAGGTTGACGGTCCGGAGATGCCGGCTCCGGATTGCAGCAGTGTTGGTTATGTCAGGGTTCTTAAACGTACCGGGCTGCTTGAGCAGGCAGAGAAGCGGAAAGAGTTTGTTATCAGTGAGCCGGTTAGTATTACAGCCGGCGATGCATCGATATATGCCCTGCCCTATGTGGATGACGGATTAAATATCACCTACGACTTGGATTACAGTGGTCATACAGGTATTGGGCGGCAGATTTTTAGCTGTCAGGTGACGCCGGAGGGTTTTGAGAGGAATCTGGCACCGGCCCGGACTTTTTTATTTGAGGCCGAGGCGAAGCAATTTCAAGCTCGTGGAATGGGGACCCATCTAAGTCCTCGAGATATTCTGGTTATAAGTTCAGATGGCCCGATTAAAAACAGTTTTAGATTTCCTAACGAGTGTGTGAGGCATAAAATTGTCGATTTGATAGGCGACCTTGCGTTGGTTGGCCGGGCCGTTAAGGGAAGAATAGTTGCCTACAAGAGCGGGCACTCCCTTAACCAGCAGCTTGTAAGAAGGTTGTATGAGTTAGCCGAGCAGCAGGAACGGCTCCGGAAACTCGGGACTGATGCGCTTTTGGATATTCGTCAGATTGCCAGGATTTTACCGCACAGATATCCGTTTTTGCTGGTGGACAAAGTTGTGGAAATCGAAGGTGACACTCGTATAAAAGGGATAAAGAACGTGAGCTTCAATGAGCAATTTTTCCAGGGCCATTTTCCCGGCACGCCCATTATGCCGGGTGTTCTCGTCGTGGAGGCGATGGCGCAATTGTCGGGGTTGCTTTTCGCGCAGAAGCTGGAACATGCGGGCAAGTTGGCGGTTCTTCTGAGTATGGATGGTGTAAAATTACGTAAGGCCGTGATTCCTGGTGACCAGCTTATCCTTACCGCGGAAACAGTCAGGTTGAGAAAAAGAACCGCGCAATGTATGTGCAAAGCAACAGTGGGCGGGACAGTAGTAGCTGAAGCACAAATCAAATTTATTCTTGTTGATAATGAGAAGATATAAAATTAGGAGTTTGAAGCAGGTAGTCAGGTCAAAATTAATAAGTAGGGGGCAGGAGAGGATATGGGATGATTCAGGTACATCCAAGCGCGGTAGTTCATAAGGATACTCAGTTATCAGAGGGAGTGATAATCGGGCCCAATTGTGTTATCGAGAGCGAGGTTTCAATCGGTGCAGGTACGGTACTTGATGCCAACGTGGTGATCGGCAGGAATGTCGAAATTGGGCAGAACAATCATTTTTTTGCCAATTGTACGATAGGGGGTTTGCCGCAGATACTTGGTTTGAATTCAGATGCCGAAATTGGCGGGCTGTTAATCGGGGATAACAACACCATTCGCGAGCAGGTAACAATCCATCCGAGTATGCAACCAGGCGGACTGACGAGAATAGGCAATGATAATCTGCTTATGATAGGTGTTCATATCGGGCATGATTGCGTAGTTGAGGATAGGGTAGTGTTGAGTAACTATGTTCAGATAAGCGGGCATTGTAAGATAGGGACGGGAGTATGGCTTAGCGGTATGGTTTTGTTGCATCAGTTTGTAACGATTGGCAAATGGTGCTATGGCGCAGGCCTTGCGGGGATAAATCGCGATATTCCCCCATTTTTGATTGTCAGCGGTCATTATCCTCCGAGAGTTAGGGGTGTTAATAGGCGAGGTTTAATACGAGCCGGTTTGAACGAGGAGCAACAGCAGAGCATAATTGATGCGTATAAGAAGCTGTATCGCCAGGGCGGGAGGCCTTTGCTGGAGAAGGCAAAAGCCTTGGCTGCCGAGGATGAACTTGATGAGAATGTGCGGGCAATGGTTGATATGATAATCAAAAGCGGCGAGCAGCGGTTCGGCAGATACCTCGAGAAATTCAGGGATTAAAAAGCATATCTCGTGAAGCGAGATACGGGATACAAGATGCGAAATAGGAAAATGCGTACTGCTGTTGTAGGTGCAGGCAAGATGGGGGCGATCCATGCGAAGGTCTACGACCGGCTGCCACAGAGCGATTTTGTTGCTGTGGTTGACATAGATGCCAAGAAAGCCAAGCGGTTGGCTAAAAAATATAATACTGAAGCTTTTACTGATTGTGCAGATATACTGGGCAAAGTTGATGCGGTAACGATAGCGACTCCGACGGGGTCTCATGTGGAATTAGCGAAGGTATTCATCGAGAACAATATTGCAGTGATGATTGAAAAGCCCTTGGCGGTCGATGTTCAAGAAGGCAGAAGGATTGTAGAACTTGCGAGGGAGAAAAATAGTCTGGTAGCGGTGGGTCATTCCGAACGGTGCAATCCGGTTGTGCAGGCGATGAAGCGTCTTAATATAGAGCCGAAGTTTATCGAGGCCAGCCGCATCAGCCCTTATCCGTTCCGTTCAACCGATATAGGTGTGGTGCTGGATGTGATGATACACGATATAGATATTATTCTGTCTTTGGCGAGCAGTGAAATTGTGAAAGTGGATGCAGTCGGAGTCAGTGTCATTGATGAGAAGGAAGACATATGTAATGCGAGAATTGTTTTTGAGAACGGCTGTATTGCGAATATCACAGCGTCGAGGCTGGCCCTGAAGACCGAAAGGAAGGTGAGGGTGTTCAGTCGGCAGGCGTATTTGAGCGTGGATTATTTTAAGAAGAGCGGAACTATTATTAAGGCGGACCCGAACATTGATGTTGTAAAGAAGATTAGGGAGCTGAAAAAAGCTGGAAAGTTTGAGCTTTTAAAAACCAAATGGTCTGACTTATTGCACATCGAGAAGTTGGAGATAGATGATAAAGAGCCGTTGCGTTTTGAGCAAGAAGCATTTCTGCGGTCTGTTGCGGATAGGCGGGAGAAGCCTGAAGTCAGTGCTGAAGAGGGCCTGGCGGCGATGGAATGTGCTGAAAGGATTCTGGCATCGATAAGGAAGCATAAGTGGGATTAGGATATTTTCGATTTGCGAATTTCGATTGACGCTTGGATTGTGGAATTATAGGTATTTGGAAGGGATGTTTTATGATTCGCAAGGTTTGGTTTGACGCGTTTTTGACGGTGTTTGTGGTGGCGACTGTTGTCTTGATGGTCGGCTGCAAGAAACGGGAAAGTGGTGCTTCAGAAGGGGGCGTTGAAGAAAAAACAGTTATTGAGGAGCCGAAGCAGATGGACACAGAGCCGAAGAGGGTAAAGCTGGAAACAGGTTTGGGGGATATCATTATTGAGGTTAATGAAGAGGCAGCGCCGATTACGGTAAAAAACTTCCTTCAGTATGTGGAGGAGGGTTTTTACGATGGGACGATATTTCACAGGGTTATACGGAACTTCATGATACAAGGAGGCGGGTTAACGGCGGATATGAGGAAAAAGCAAACACATCCCCCGATTGTTAACGAAGCCGGCAATGGATTGAAGAATAATCGAGGGACCCTCGCGATGGCTCGGACGGGTGACCCTGACAGCGCAACATCTCAGTTTTTTATCAACCATAAGAATAATACCTTTCTAAATTATGCCGGTGCGAACAAGCCGGGGTACGCAGTATTCGGCAAAGTTGTTGAAGGTATGGATGTTGTGGATAAGATTGCTGCTGTGAAAACAACACGGGTGGGTGGGCGTTCTGACGTTCCCGTCGAGCCGGTATTGATAAAATCGTCTAAGGTTGTCTCGGGCAAGTAGGGGTGACGATAGAGGGGGGCAAATCCAGCTGCCTCCGTTATGGGTAATGGTTTGGCTGTTGAGACTATGGTGACGTAATCTGTTAGGTTAAGGCGATGAGCGCAAAACATATGACAGGGAGGGAGCGTATTTTTGTACTGCTCAAGGGTGGGGAAGTAGACCATTTGCCCTTTATGCCCATCACTATGCAGTTTGCCTGTGATTGCATCGGGAAAGAGTATTACGATTATGTGATGGATTACAGGAATTTGGTTGCGGGACAATTGAAGGTAGCTGAGGAATTTGATATTGACCATGTATCATGTATATCTGATCCTGCGCGTGAGGCGGCAGACTGTGGGGCCTCGATTATCTATAAAAGAGATTCTCCGCCGGCGATGGATAATCAAAATGCGTTGCTGGCGGGCAAAACAAAGCTTGCCAATTTAAAGGCGCCCAATCCTGTTGGTGGGGGGCGAATGCACGACAGGGTGAAAGCGGCTGCGCTTTTTAAGGAAAAGGTGGGTGGCGATAAAATTATCGAAGGCTGGATTGAAGGGCCTTGTGCAGAGGGTGCTGACCTTCGCGGCATCGATGCTATAATGATGGATTTCTATGACGACGCTGGGTTTGTTCGTGATTTGTTCGAATTTGTAACTGAGATGGAATTGAATTTCGCCAAGTATCAAATTGAAGCTGGGGTTGATGTGATGGGGATTGGTGATGCCGCCGCCTCTCTTGTTGGGCCTAAACTGTATGAAGAATTTGTTTGGCCGTATGAAAAGGAATTGATAGATGGTGTTCATGAGTTGGGGGCTGCGGTTCGGCTTCACGTCTGTGGAGACACGCGAGGGATTCTGGCGGGCATGGGACGTCTTGGTTGTGAGATTGTCGACCTGGACTACCTTACGCCGATCTGGGAGGCTCGGGAAAAGATGGGACCTGGACAGGTACTGCTGGGCAATATTGACCCTGTGTCTGTTCTGCAAAACGGCACGGAAAAGGAAGTATATCAAGCAGTAGAAGAGTGTCATCATCAGGCTGGCAGCAATTTTATTGTCGGTGCAGGCTGTGAGGTTACTCGTGAGACTCCGCCCGAGAATTTGCGTGTCCTTAGGGATTATGCCCTGTCACACTAATGAGGATAGTCTTTTTGGGTGTGATGATTTTTGGCTAAACTTTCAGCTTTAATTTGCCAACTGTTTGGTGTGCAAGGCGGGTAGGCTCTGGGAGGCGGTATTTGGTGGTCCAGTCGAGGGTGATTTTTATCGCTTCTTTTAGTAGGCACTTGTTGCCTACAGACACAAAAACGGGCTCGACGTTGGAGCGTGACCTAACTACGGCACCGATGATTTCGTCGCTCGTATCAAGTTTAGGGAGTTTTTTGTCTTTCAGTAGAGTATATGAGCCTTTTTCAGGCGGTGGGTCTTCAAAATAGCCGGTTAACCTGCTTTTTGCACAGCCAATCGTTGGCTTATCGAAAAACAGGCCGAGATGTGCGGCAAGACCAAGTCGACGAGGATGGGCGATACCCTGGCCGTCGATAATGAATGCATCCGGCTCTTTTTTGAGCTTTTCTACGGCGGCGATACACACAGGTGCTTCTCTAAAGGAGAGCAGGCCCGGAATGTAGGGGAAGGTAACTTTTTTTGAAGCAGTTGCTGTTTCGATAATGTCAAAATCTGGTAGTTCTAATGGTTCCCAGAGGCCTTGTGTGGCATCTTGTGCCCTTAAAACGACAGCAGCGGCGAGAATCTGACGACCATCCTTGCTGAGAGCGCAATCGAGGCCGGCAATTAGTTTTGGAGGTTTAGTTAGGGGAGTGAATTGCACTTTGGAGGCAAGGTTTTTCTGCAGCTCTGTGGCTTGGGAGTAGGACAAATTCCAGCTATGTAAATTCTTCGTTTGCATAACAGGGTTCCAAAAGGCATTTTATCCCGTCAGAGATTCTATAACGAGGGAATATTGCAATAAAAAGGAAAATTTCTAATGGGGTTTACCTTCTTGTGTTGTTTTGTTACAATAGTTAGTTTGGGTTATTGCGTTTTTTATAAAGATTGTTGCTAATACCAATAAGAGCATAATATGGCGCAGCGGACGGAAAAAGCAATTGGTATAACAGGAGCGGCGGAGCACAATCTCAAGAATATCAATGTAAGCATACCGCGTGATAAGCTTGTGGTAATTACGGGTATAAGCGGCTCGGGCAAGAGTTCGCTGGCCTTCGATACGATTTATGCAGAGGGCAGGAGAAAATATGTTGAGTCGCTAAGTGCTTATGCGCGTCAGTTTCTTGAACAGATGCAAAAGCCGGCAGTGGAGGAGATTACCGGTCTGCCGCCAACGATTGCGATTGAGCAGCGAGGTGCCAGCGGCAATCCCCGCTCAACTGTGGCTACTACCACTGAAATTTATGATTATTTCAGGTTGCTTTTTGCGCGTGTGGGCCAGCCACACTGCTGGGTCTGCGGCAAGGAGATTGCAAGCCAGCACTCATCACAGATAGTGGAGTCGTTAATTAGTCGGCCGGAGGGTACTAAAATTCAGGTTTGTGCGCCGATAGTTCGCGGTAAAAAAGGTGAGCACAAGGATATTTTTAGCCGCATACAACGGGAAGGCTTTGTTCGAGTTCGTGTTGATGGGGCTATTTACGATTTGAAAAATGTTCCGTCTCTGAACAAGAACAAAAAGCACGATATCGCGGCGGTTGTCGACAGATTGATTATTAAGGATTCGGTTCGTATTCGATTGGCTGATTCGGTGGAGACGGCGCTGAAGTTGGCCGATGGTGTGCTTTTGGTTCTGGTGGCCGAAGCCGGTGAGAAGAACGAAAAACGAAAGGCGAAAGAGGAAAATTTGTGGAAGGAAGTTATCTACAGCGAAAAATTTGCTTGTCGTAAACACCCCCAGGCCAGTCTTGAGGAGCTGTCACCGCGGCTTTTTAGCTTTAACAGTCCCTACGGTGCGTGCAAGAGCTGTGACGGTCTTGGAACGATTCTGGAATTCGACCCTGACCTTATTGTGCCTGATAAAACTGTTTCTCTGGAGAGCGGCGCTGTGGATGCATGGCGTAAAGGCGGCAAGAGGATGAATATTTTCTACAACCGGCTTATTAAGAGATTTTGCAGGAATATAGGGATAAGGAAATCGATACCGTTTGAGCAGATACCGGCGGAGATAAGGACAATTTTGATGTACGGGACAACTGTAGCAGATGTGAGGAAATACGGTTTGCGGTTTGAAGGCGTCATCCCGAACCTTGCGCGGCGATGGAAGACGACGACCAGTGAATATGTCAAGGCCAGGCTGCACAGCTATTTGTCTGAACAGCCCTGCCGGGGCTGCAAGGGTGCACGGCTTCGGCCCGAAGCTGTTGCTGTGACCGTAGGGGGCAAAGGCATACATCAATTGACGTCTTTGAGTATTGAAAAGGCACGGGAATTTTTCAATAAGCTGGAATTGGACGAAGAGAGGTCCTTCATTGCCGCTGCGGTGTTAAAAGAAATAAAGGCACGACTTAAATTTATGGTTGATGTTGGGCTTGGGTATCTGACGCTGGACCGAAGGAGCAGCACACTTGCCGGCGGCGAGGCCCAGCGGATTCGGCTGGCCACACAGGTAGGCAGCGGTCTGGTGGGGGTTTGTTACGTGCTTGACGAGCCGACAATAGGTCTGCACAAGCGTGATAATGGAAGATTGCTTGGGATTCTGCGACGTCTTAGCCGACTCGGTAATACCGTTATAGTTGTTGAGCACGATGAGGATATTATCAAAAGTGCGGACCATATAATAGATATTGGGCCGGCGGCCGGTGCTCACGGCGGCGAGGTTGTTGTCCAGGGTAGTTACGATAGGATTGTCGGTTGTACCAGGTCACTGACAGGTGAGTATCTGAGCGGTAAAAAGAAAATCGCTCTGCCGATAAAGAGAAGGAGTTATAACCTGAGAAAATCCGTCGAAGTAAAGACTGCTGCGGAGAACAACCTGAAAAATCTGGATGTGAAATTTCCGCTGGGGGTATTTATCTGTGTGACAGGTGTTTCGGGCTCGGGCAAGAGCACTTTGGTAAGCCAGATTTTGCTGAGGGCGTTGAGGCGTCGGCTGTACAGTTCTCGTGAGAAGCCTGGCAAACACAAGAGCATTTTGGGCACTTCATATATTGATAAGGTTATAGAGATAAGCCAGTCGCCGATTGGCAAGACGCCGCGGAGCAATCCTGCGACATATACCGGCGTGTTTGACTTGATGAGGAAATTGTTTTCGATGACCCGCGAGTCGAAGATTCGGGGTTATAAGCCGGGGCGATTCAGCTTCAATGTTAAAGGCGGCCGATGTGAGTACTGCAAGGGGCAGGGGACAAAGAAGATTGAGATGCATTTTTTGCCCGATGTTTACGTGACGTGTCAGAACTGCAAGGGCAGCAGATATAATCCGGAGACTTTGGAGGTTACCTACAAGGGCAAAAATATCGCTGATGTGCTCGATATGAGGATTGAAGAATCGCTTGATTTTTTTGCTAATTTTCCGACGATTATGCGAATATTGCGGACGCTCAGTGACGTTGGTCTGGGTTATATGCAACTGGGCCAGTCGTCAACGACTCTTTCCGGCGGTGAGGCGCAGCGGGTGAAACTTGCCTCCGAGTTGGGCAAGAGCGCGACCGGACATACATTGTATCTTCTTGATGAGCCGACGACGGGACTACATTTTGCCGATATTCATAATCTTTTGAATGTTCTGCAGCGACTGTGCGACATGGGTAATACCGTTGTGGTAATCGAGCATAATCTTGATGTTATTAAGATGGCGGACTACATAATTGACCTCGGTCCGGAGGGCGGGGATGCAGGCGGCAGGGTTGTTGCT
>Ga0209636_10002770_pt1 | contig 17888 bp, 18 predicted proteins | sample DeeMarSWOR152_54_FD_187464 | JGI IMG/M metagenome (GOLD analysis project Ga0209636, IMG submission 187464) | Marine sediment microbial communities from White Oak River estuary, North Carolina - WOR-1-52-54 (SPAdes) (version 2) | ecosystem: Environmental > Aquatic > Marine > Intertidal zone >... | reverse complement strand
TGAAGATATTAGAGGAAGTCGTTGGAAAAAACAGAAGTGCTAGCGAAGTATAGAAGTGTAAGCTTGTAATCGCCTTTAGGTCTGCCAACCTCCTCCTTTTTATTGTATATCGTTAAGTTTTTAACATGCAAGTTCTGCATTTAACCTTCAAATCTCTTTGGCTTTCTAAACAGCATTATGCCGTCCTTCTCAGTCACATATTCAAAGCCCGCTTCTAAGACTTTTTTGGCTTCTTCTATGTCGGTTGCAGTGGTCACTTCAAACTCGTCGTCTTTGAAGTTCAGCGTGTGAATGTACTTCATGCTGTTGAGGACACTTTTGTGTCTAAGCAGTTTTTTGACTGTTAAGACGTTTCCGTTGGTGTAGTGCGCGATCATTGATCCGCCCCAATGTCTGAAGCTTTTGAAGGATACGTTTAGAAGCCTGGGGTTCTGGAGGTTTTGTGCTGCTCTCTTTCTCACATGATAGAAGCTCATGTAGATCGAGTGGTAGGTTGTTGGGAAGACTCTGGTTGAAGTTTTCGGTAGGCTGTTCAGCATCGCTAGAAGTTTGTTGGAGATTTTCATTTTGCCGGGGTTGTGGCCTTTGACAGGCGCGTTTATTGTGAGAATGTTCTTGGTGATGTCCTTCCATTCCAGTCTCAGAATTTCGCCGGGGTCAGCATAGGTTTCCTTTAGAGCTTGAAGAAACGCTGTTAACCTTCGACTTCTACTTGCTGAGATTAGCTGGTCGAGTTCTGTTTCAGTTGGAACCCAGGGTAACGTTTCTTTCTGCTTGTATTTTGGCGGTGTCCATTGAATCTTCAGTATGTGCTTCACCATGATGTCGTAAGCGTAGGTGGTAAGCATTTTCACGCTGTCTTTCCATTGTTGTCGCGCTATGACTTCTTTGACGCTTTCGGGGTCCTGAAGGTTTGCCCCAAGCCGCGCCAGCCTTTTGATTCTGGCAACGTAGCAACTGTCTTTGTAGTAGCCTTCTTTTTCAAGGTAAGCCATGTATTGAATGATTAATCCCTTGGTTGTTGCTTGGTCTGGTGTGGCTCCCGCAGCCCGCTTTTTTCGGATCCGCTGATGGCTCAAGTTTTTCGCCACGCGTTCTGTAGCGCATACTTGGCGTTCTCTATTATAGGGAAGAAAGCTATTTATCCTTTTCCCTACATCAGTGAACGTATGAGAACCTACATCTTTACTGATCGGGAGCGTCGCATTCTGGAAGCTCACCTTGCCGGAGGCGAGGTCGACAGTATCGAGGTGTCGAAGATCATGCACCGCATCCGGAAGTTCAAAGCTCTCTTTGAAGACGTCTATCTCTACCTTCGCGTCAGAAAAACGATGACCACAACTCCTACATAGATAACGTTGCACGCCACCATTCTTCGTGTAGCGGAAGCCATCTTTCCAAATTTTCCGTGATGCACATTCAGGACATTTGGGGGGCTGTCCGGGCGGCTTCTGGACCGACTTCCCCTCTGTTTTGGAACCCGCTTTTTGCCAAGTATGCTCCGATGTGGAAGACAGCCTTTCCCCTTTCACTGATTCATACCTTTCCTTCCCTTACTTCAGGAACCCTGTACAACGCAACATAAACTTGGGTGACTGGATCGTAGATTATGGAGTGAACAGTCACGTTTTGGCGTGTGTGTTCACGTTTTTGAGCCGCAGTTCTAGCTATAGCGAGTAAGTCGCCTACATCCTTCGTTCTCTGATTCGGCGCGATAACGAGGGCTCGGAGCATTATACCCACACCAACCAACCGTCAGGATCGTATGCAACCTTACCCTCCTCGAACAACAATTCCACAAACCTCTCTGTTTCAGCCTCGGAAAAGCTGCTTTTTTCTTGTGCAAGTTTTTTGAAAGAGTCTACGCTACCTTTGCTCCAGTTTTGGTGAAGGAAGGTCTCCAGGTCTAATAAGGTGGAAATTCTTTGCGATTCTTGGAAGCTAGTAATTTCAGCCTTATTTTCCGCTTCGGGCTGTGTTTTTGGTTCTAATAGCCTCGGAAAATTCTTGGAACAGAAACCCTTTTCGTACAAAGACAAAACTGATATTGGCTCAGAAGAAATTTTGTCCTTGAGCAAAACCGTTTCTGTTTCCAATATTTTTTTCTCATCATCCAACCATTTTTCAAGCTTCTCTAGTGAAAACGACTCCAAAAATCTTGGAATCCAAGAATCGCAAGCATTTTCAACCTTTTTGATAACTCTGACTAGGGCTTTTCTCTTGTCTTTGGGATCTGGTTCCGTGTCCAGATAGCCTATGTCAGTTAGTAGCTTGACCCACTTGCGTATAGCCCAACTACTTTTCTTCTGCTCTGAAACCTCATTGTATTCCTGAGTAAGTTGCTTGTAGGTGAATGTCTCGGTCCACTTGCTTAGGGGCTCAACCGCTTTATGATAGAAGTCTAAGATGTGTCCAGGAAGACCTGTCACGGTTGTTTCTTCAGCATGTTTCCATAATCCCAAGATATAGTCAAGGTCTTCCATAGTCGCCAGAACTGTGGTCTCCTCTTCCTCAACCGTCTCGCCTTCCTTTCCCCCAAGTATTTCCCTTTGATGCTTGACAACCTCAACCGGTCTCTGAGCGAAATGGAAGAGGGCTGAGATCTGGAGCAGCGCAGTGAAGTGGTCGTAGTCTCTCATGCTTCGAGCGTAAACAGAGGGATAATATTCTGACAGGTCTTCAGCGTAAGGCACAGCCACATTCAACGACTTCAGTTGATTCTTTAGGAAGCCGAAATACCCTTGCAGAAGCATGAAGTCATAGTCTTCTCGGAACTTTCGGGGATGAGCCTTCCTTTCTCCGATGAGTTTTATTCCAGCTTGGTATTTGGCTACGCCCATCTCAGGCGTGATTGTGAAGCCTCTGGTTGCTAGGTCTTCTATGTATCGCTCCTCTGTAGAACAAAATATAGTGGCAGGCCAACCTGACAGAACGACATGCATAGTGCGTAGGCCTCCAGGTGTCGAATCCGTGAACTTGTAGCTGATCTCCTCTTTGTCATGGCTTAGGATAGGCCTGAGCTTGTTGTAGGTTTCAATATGTGGTGGCTCAAGGAACACCAGAATCTTGTGGTGCAAGTCAACGATGTAGCGGGCGTTCTCCATCTTCTTTCGCCATTTCTTCTGCTCTTCCTGCCATTCCTTGAGTTTGGCGTCATAATCTTCTGAGCTTTCCTTCTTTCCCCTTCTCGGCTTTCTCGAAATTGGTTTCTCCGTGAAATCTATAGGCTCGCCCTTCTCATCAACTAAAACGCCATAGTCGTGGACTAGGGCTGTGGGGCTGAGGCCTCCAAGCATCACCAGGTCGTCTTGTGGAAAATACTTCAAGACTTGAATTGTGTTGTAGCTTTTGCCTATGCTGCTAGGTCCTCGCATGAAGAGGTTAATCGGGTTCTTGGTGTAGGCTGAGACAGCAGCGAGAAAGACCATGTTTTTGGCTAGGTCGTCACGCCGGACAGTCTTGCTTACATGCGTCATGAGTTTCTGTCGTAGCTGAGGGTCTACACTCAGCAAGCTACCGACCTTATAGCCTTCCTTCTTCAACTCGCTCAGGTCAAAGAGTTCGCTTGAGAACTCAGCCATTCGGAAGCCTCAAGTTTCACATTAAGAAGGGTAAAAGGTCTAGGCGAAGGTTGGAACTTGTTTCACATGAGCTTAAATTGCGGACAATTCTGTCCAAGCGGTCCATGGTATCATGGAGCTTCGCCTTTGGCACAGAAACAGTTTCATTCATTCTGATGGCCTCCTTATGCCAAGGGCTTTCTTAACATCTTCAGGATAGAACGACAACTCAGCAAGCTCTTTGCGTATGGCTCTTCTTACGAAATTGCTGATGTCCTCGCCTCTCGCTGTACATACCTTGTCTAGTAGTTCTCTGTCTTCTGAGGTCACTCTCACTCCGATAGTTGTATTCGACACCTTTGAACACCGTGAAACATATATCTGTAAATCTTTACGTTAGTATATGTATTCCTTGACATTTGCAACATTTCACCTGGTGAGAATATGCGAAAAAGAACAGAGCTTAGAAGAAAAGCAGAAAACCTGAATCTACACGATGAGATTCTGTGGTTCATTGGAGCACCGACAAATATCTTCGTACGCAAGAGGAGAAAACTAAGTGAGTTAAGAATCAAAAACAAGCCAAGCGAGGCTTGGACCCATGAAATTCAAGAAGGGCTTAAAGTCATACGAGGTATTGAGGTACACAGAGCAACAATTCATCGTCACATACAACAACATAAGAAGGAAAAATCTCTCTGGGAAGTCAAGAAGGGGCTCTATCGGTTGACTGAAGCGGGTCAAGAGAGATTCATGGAAATAGAAGAGACGAATCAGGCTGAATTTGAGGCAAAGAGATCTGGGAGAAGAAATAGCGTTAAGGTGAATTTCGGCCCAGAACAAGATGGTGAACGGAAGTGGATGGCAATTCATGTATTTACGTATGATCAGGCGTTTGTGCAGGTTATGGAGCGTGAGCTAATCAAATACGCCAAAGCAGAAGAAAAGACTGTGAGGAACATGCATTTCAAGGGTGACTTCCCAGAAGTTGCGGAGTTGGGAGCAATGGTTAAGGGTGTTCTATATGCTCTTGTGCGTGCGCGTAACGCTTTTGGTAGAAATGAGAAACTGCGATTTGGAAAGATGGTTAACAGTCTCTTGAAGACCAGTCCAGATGTGCGAAAACTGCTGAATTTCATGAATCTGCGAGACCTTTGATGCAAGGCTTCACCAACGATGCATGTCCGAAAGGTTATGTGTGAATCTGCATGCAAGCTCGAATCATTTAATTTCCGAAAGAATCTTTACACTATGATATGGAAGGATATGAAAGACGCATTGATCTGGAATCAATCTACAACCCAGACACCTTTTCTACGACACGTGATCCAGAATGTGGCCCTTTATTCAACAGAACCAGAAAGCCATTCCAAAGGCTTGCATCAGATTTCAATGCAAAAATCGACAAAGGCACTCTGGCCCTAGATGAACTTTACCGAAATATTATGATAAACAAAATCGAAAACACTTGCAGAAAGATTCTGATGATGAGCAAGGCAGGAAAGAGAGCAATTGATTGCGAACGGGAGATCATGATAGGTCAGGATAGAGAATTCCCTGCACTAATGTGGGACGATGAGATTGAGTTACTATATCATATCGAAGCGATGATACTCTTTGGAAGATCTGCCCTAGACGTGGCAGCCTTTGTGTTTTCAGTATTCCTAATCGAAAGGAGAACAGATAGTTTCCACAAGCTCTGTAAACTACTTAAGAAAGCATCGGATCCAAACCTGTTGAATCTACAAAAGAGAATCATAACCGCGGAATCAGTCAAGACGAGTTGGTTGAACATTCTAAGGAGCCATGAGAAAGGGCGTTCAGTAAGAGACAAGATCGCCCATCAAACCACAATCAGAATCGAATATGAGAGAATCAGACCAGATTGGGAAGATCTGTTCTGTCATGTGGCTGTAGAAGGTCAAAGAATTTTCTTGGAGAAATTTGTGGACGAAGTAAATAACGGTGTAATCGACTTTTGCATCTTAGCTGAAGACCTTATCTGTCCTATCTTGTAGACCGATGTGTTTCTGCACCGTCCTCCTCTTTTTGTCTGTGCACCCTGCATAGCTTGTTGTTGCTAGCTAGCATATTAAGACTAATGGTGTTGCATGCATGCGAAAGATATTTCAAACAAACCCCATCTTAATTAACCTCAAAACCTTTATGAGTTCGGATGTTATGAACTCCAAAGATTTTCAAGCAACATTGGCACTTGATCCATCACGAAAAGCAAACAACGCAAAAATAGTCCCCCAACCTTGTGTTCAGGAACCTGACAAGAACAGAGAACTGAAGAAGCTGTTCGATCGCCTTTGGGAGGCTGCAGATGAGCTTAGAGCCAATAGTAAGCTTCGCTCTGCTCAATACAGCGCTCCTGTTTTGGGGATTCTCTTCCTTCGCTATGCTCATCACAAATTTGAGAAAGCGACAAGAGAACTTGAAAGGAAGCACGCAGATCGAGATCGCCCTATAAGGAAGCTTGATTATCAGGCTGAAGGAGCCATTTATCTCATTGAGAAAGCTCGCTACAAGTATCTTCTTGAGCTTCCTGAAGGAGCCAGCATCGGCAAGGCCATTGACGATGCGATGCGGAGCATAGAAGGCGAGAATGAGGAACTCCGAGATGTCCTTCCCAAAGTCTATACGAACATGGAAGACAGCGTACTAATCAATCTGTTGAAGACATTCCATAAAATTCCGACCAAGCTTGATCGAGATGTTTTCGGGAAAATCTACGAATATTTTCTTGGAAAATTTGCGATGTCCGAAGGACAGAGAGGAGGAGAATTCTACACGCCTACAAGTATTGTAAGGTTAATTGTTGAGGTTCTTGAGCCTTATCATGGAAGAATTCTTGACCCAGCTTGTGGATCTGGTGGTATGTTCGTTCAAAGTGCAGAATTTGTCAAAGATCATCTCAAGAATCCCTACAAAGAGATATCAATCTATGGACAAGAGAGAGTTGCTGATACGGTTCGCTTATGTAAAATGAATCTAGCTATCCATGGCTTATCAGGGGACATCAGACAAGGCAATACATACTATGAAGATGTCTTCAACATGCAAGGAAAATTCGACTTTGCAATGGCAAATCCCCCATTCAACGTTAACAGTGTTGACAAAGAGGCAGTAAAAGACGACCAAAGATACCCATTTGGGATACCGACTGTTGATAATGCCAACTATCTTTGGATCCAAGTGTTCTACTCTATGCTCAATGAGAACGGAAGAGCCGGTTTTGTAATGGCAAACTCAGCCAGTGATGCAGGGTACTCAGAACTTCAAATAAGGAGAAAGCTCATCGAAGATGGCGTAGTAGATGTAGTCATCTTGGCGTCTGAACGATTTTTTTACACGGTAACACTACCTGTCACTCTCTGGTTCCTTAGCAAGAGAAAAGAGTATGCAATTGACAAACACAAAGTTTTGTTCATCGATGCCCGAAATATCTATCGCCAGATTGATAGAGCACACAGAGAATTCACACACCAACAAATAGAATTCATCTCGAATATAGTCCGCTTATACAGAGGCCAGGAAATAGAAACCATAAAATGCAGTTCATCAATGATACAAAAACATTTCCCTGATTTGAAATATCGAGACGTAGAAGGACTCTGCAAACAAGCAACAATAGAGGAGATAAGAGCACAGAAATACTCGCTGAACTGTGGAAGATATGTAGGTATAGAAACGTCACGCATGGATAGTTCTGACTTCAGGAATACTGTCACAAAAATGCTTAAAGAATTAGAAATGCTGAACCAAGAATCTAGAGAAATAGAAAAGAAAATTTCTGAGAATCTTTCCAAATTGAGTGGAGACGGATGAAAACAGAATGGGAAGAGGTAAGGATTGACGAAATAGGCAAAGTAGTTACTGGAAATACCCCTTCCAAAAAGAACAGTTCTTTCTTTGGCGGCAAATATCCATGGATAAAGCCCACTGACATCAGGATAAGCCATAGACATGTGAGCAAAACGGAAGAAACCTACTCCGAATCGGCTTTTAGGAAGTATAAAAAATGTCTTTTGCCTCCACTATCCACATGTGTTGTTACAATTGGGACGGTTGGAGAGAAAATATGTCTTACAAAAGAGCCAAGCTTCACAAATCAGTCCATAAATGCAGTCATACCGAAAGAAGGCAAATACGACCCCATGTTTGTTTATTACTTATTGAAGCATAACCTGCCCAAAGTTGCAAAGAGAAATCCCGGGACTGCATCAGGTAGGCATCATGTAAGCAAGTCAAACTTCTCAAGTATGGTTGTTAGCTTACCCCCCTATCCTATGCAGGAAAGAATTTCTGCAATACTTTCACCTTTTGATGATCTGATTGAGGCGAATGAAAGGAAAATCGAAATTCTTGAAAAAATATCTAGGTTGATTTATCTGGAATGGTTCGTCCACTTCCGATACCCAAGGCATGAAAATGAAGAACCAATCAAGGGATCTCATCAACTAACACCAAATGGATGGGAAATGAAAAAACTAGGAGAATTAGCCGACGAAGTTAGAGTAAACATTTCTCCTGAGAATACAGATCCAGAAACACCCTATGTTGGGCTAGCACATCTACCTCGAAAGTCGATAGCTCTTTCTGAATGGGGAATAATCAGTGAAACTAAGAGCACCAAATTAGTGTTTGAGAGGAACGACGTCTTATTCGCAAAAATACGACCTTACTTGCACAAAGTTGCTGTTGCTCCATTGGGCGGAGCTTGTTCTTCAGACACCATTATAATTAGACCAAAGAAGAAAAGAGACTACTCTTTAGTACTAATGTGTGTTTCAAGTGAGCCTTTTGTGGCTTTCGCTGATAGAACATCAAAGGGAACTCAAATGCCTAGAACAGATTGGGAAATACTACGGAATTACGATGTTCCATATCCTCCATCGAAATTGTTGGACCGATTCAATTCTTTCATCAAAGAAAATGTTAGATTAACGCAGAATCTAGTTTTTCGAAATAAAGTGTTAATCGGGATACGAGACTTATTATTGCCGAAATTAATCTCCGATGAACTCGATGTGAGTTAGCCAGCGGGATGACTGATTATGGCGTTCTCGGAGGATACGTCTGTTGAGCAACCTGCCACAAAAACGTTCAGCGAACTCAGTTACGAGACAGTAGGTCTTTTCAATGAGAGATTTGGTTCTGAGAATCCTTTGGGTAGAGAAACCAGTTCTGATGTTGTTCTGAAGAAAGTCTTGAAGCAGAAACTTGTAGAATTCAATCCTTCTGTAAGGCAAGATATCCTTGAGGCTGCAATTGACGAGGTTATAAAGGACAGAAGCTCTCTCAGCCTTGCCAGAGCTAATCAAGAAGTCTTTCAGTTGTTGAGAGATGGCATAAAAATCCAGACTGTAGATAGCAATGGTAGAGATGTTACGGAATTCGTCAAAATTATCGACTGGGATTCTCCTGAGAATAATCATTTCCTGCTTGCCTCACAAATGTGGATTACAGGAGATCTCCATAACCGAAGACCAGACATGATTGGTTTTGTCAATGGATTGCCGTTGATATTATTTGAACTAAAGAAATTCACAGTAAACGTAAAACACGCATATGATGACAACCTTTCTGACTACCTTGATACTATCCCCAAGTTATTCTGGTATAACGCCTTCGTGATACTTTCAAACGGGTTAGAAAGCAGAATAGGAACATTCAATGCTCCATGGGAACACTTCAACGAATGGAAAAAAATCAGCGAGAGAGACAAAGGCAAAGTAAGTTTAGACACAATAATAAGAGGAACATGTGAGAAAAATAGGCTTGTAGATATTCTTGAAAATTTCATCCTCTTCTCAGAAGCACAAGGAAAACTCACCAAAATAGTCGCCAAAAACCACCAATATCTAGGGGTAAATCGAGCCATCAAATCATATCTTCAAGCTCAAGAACAGGAAGACGGAAGAATAGGTGTATTCTGGCACACAACTGGAAGTGGAAAAAGCTATAGCATGATCTTCTTCTCCAACAAAATCTTCCGAAAAATGCCTGGAAACTACACCTTCCTGATAGTCACGGACCGAATAGACCTGGACGATCAAATCTACAAAAACTTCGAAAAGACAGGAGCCGTAACTGAACCAAAGATAAGAGCCAGAAGCACCAGACACATCAAGAGACTACTCAAAGAGGATCATAGACATGTCTTCACGTTAATTCACAAATTCCAAACGGAGAAAAAGGAAACGAAGTTCCCACTATTATCAAAACGGGATGATATTATAGTAATCTGTGATGAAGCACATCGAACTCAATATGGCGAATTGGCGAAGAATATGAGAACAGCTCTACCCAACGCTTCCTTCATAGCGTTCACAGCCACGCCATTATTTGTTGAAGATCAGAAAACAAGACAGATATTCGGTGACTACGTTAGCATCTACAACTTCAAGCAATCGGTTCTCGACAAAGCAACAGTACCCTTGTACTACATCAACCGAAAACCCGAGGTCGAAGTAGTCAATAAATATCTCAACCCACAAATCGAGAAGCTAATCAAAGAAGCAGATTTGGACGAAGATGAGATTGAGCGACTCCGCAAAAAATATCCAAATGAATTCCAAATAATCACTGACGACAGTCGTCTTGATGTAGTAGCCAAAGACATTGTAGATCACTTTATGGGGAGAGGTTACAGAGGCAAAGCCATGGTGGTCTGCGTGGATCGGTTCACCGCAGTCAAGATGTATGACAAGATTCAGGTCTTTTGGAAAAGAAGAATCGAAGAATTGATAGACAGACTTAGGGAAGCGGTCCCCCAAGAGGAAACCCAACTCCGAAACGCAATCGAGTATATGAAAGAAACCGACATGACGGTCGTGGTTTCGAGTAGCCAAGGCGAGATCAAGAAATTCAAAGAAAAGGGCCTAGACATAAGACCGCACAGAAAACGGATGGTCACTGAGCAGTTAGATAGTAAATTCAAGGATCCAGATGACCCATTCAGAATTGTATTTGTATGCGCCATGTGGATGACAGGATTTGATGCTCCACCAGTTTCAACGATCTACCTTGATAAACCAATACGCAATCACACTTTGATGCAGACCATAAGCAGAGCCAACAGAGTATTCGAAGACAAACAGAGCGGAAATATTGTAGACTACTATGGTATACTGCGAAGATTGGATGAGGCTCTCGCCATTTACGGTTCTGGAACAGGAGGCGGAATCCAAGAAGGAGACAGTCCCTTAAGAAAGGCAGATGAATTGGCAGGGTTGCTAGAGAAGAACCTAGAACTTATGGAGAAATACTTCAGGAGCAAACAGATAGACCCTCATGAAATTCTACAAGCGAAGAATCTTGAGCAATTGAGACTGATAGGCCAAGCAGTTGAAGCAATACTTGAAAATGATGACTCTAAGGTTCTGTTTTTCTCATTACTCAAGCGAGTGGCAGATTCATATGCCGATCTTCTCCCTGATCCAAAGGCTAACCAGTTCAGAAACCTAGTGTCCTTGTACGTTCACCTTGGTGAGACTATCGCCAGTGACATACCGGAGATCGACTTAAGGGATGTGGAAAAGAAAATCGAGGATCTAGTAGATAGATCAATAGCTGTCAAACCTTACACACCAAGAGAGCCAACAGAACCGATAGACCTGAGCAAGATTGACTTAACTCAGATACAAATCTCCTACAAGAAGGGACGAAAAAGAACAGAGGCAGAAAAACTACGAAGCGTATTAAACAGGAAACTAGCAGAACTCCTCAGAAAGAACAGATACCGAATTGATTTCCAAGAAAGACTAGAGAAGATCGTAGCTGACTACAATATGGGAAGCATAAACATCGAACAATACTTCCAAGAACTAACACAATTGATCAAAGATCTACAAAAGGAAGAGGAACGCCATGTCATGGAAGGATTGACTGAAGAGGAACTCGCAGTTTTCGACATACTAACCAAACCAAAAATGAGGCTAACCAGAAATAAGGAACAACAAATCAAGACAGCCACCAAAGAAATGCTGGAAAAACTGAAAGAACAGAAGTTTGTGCTCGACTGGAAGAAACGGACAAGAACCAGAGCAGACGTACAAGTCACAATAGAAGACATACTATGGGAGAAGCTTCCTGAACCTCCATACGCCCCAGAGCTCAAAAAAGAAAAGACGATTCTCGTTTATCAGCATTTATACGACTCGTATCATGGGGGAGATCAGAGCGTCTACACCTAGCGCTGCATACATGTTGAAACGAAAAATACGCAAATCTTCAGCAGTGCGAGTGGAGTTAGCCAACTCAACTCTTTAGTACTATTTGTCATGTATGTGATACAGACAAGAAGAGGTAGCGAGAAAATGAGAGATATTTTAGGGCACCCCGAATTGGACAGCTTCATAGAAAATCATGATGTCATCTACATCCGGCACAATATGGACTCGACATCAGTAGTATATCAAAAGCTGATTGCTGAAGGAATAATCGCTGTTCATTATGGCGGAGATCTTAAGGAAGGCGTAGATCCAGAAATCCTGGAAAATCATGAAGATCCAAATAACTATGAACGTCCTGGTAGGGATGCAATAGCCAGGCTGAAAGATTACTGCACCAAAGGAGCTGTTGTTTTTGCAGATTATAGCGATCCTGACCACACACCATTTCCTAAGGCAAACGTGGGAATAGTGTGCGGTTCCGAAGGAGAATACCGCTACAGAGCAAAGCGTTACTATGGACGTGATGACTATCCGAAGGGTTTTGTGTATAAACAAGCAGGACTGTGCAATTACAGAACGCTTTCCTACGCGAATTTTGAGCAGATTCTTGCGATTCATCCAAGAGGAGGAACAGTCATACATTGGCAAAAAGGGGAGAAGGCAATCAAATTCATATTTAGAAGAGCCCTCGGACTACCCATTGATTCTGGACTTCTGGATGTAGAAACCCTCTTTCCCGCTCAGCAAGAAGTGTTGTGTTCAGAGTATCTACGTCTGAGAGCACCCAAGAAGACGCGGTTGAAGTATATGCTACTTCCTGTAGGACGAGGTATGAAAGCAATTGACATAGACGGTATGACTGAAGACGCCCGCCTCTTTGCTCAGGTCTCCTTCAGCAGAAGTGAGACAGAAATAAAAGAGAAGGTAAAGGACTTACAGGACCTAGCCAAAGGCTATGAATCCTCAAAAGGCGTGCAACTAGTATACTTCGGTCCAAAAGAAAAGGAAAAATTGGTGACCCAATCAGGTCCAAGCATTGAGTTCATTTCTCTTGAGGAGGTATTTGATGAGATGAAAGACTTAGGTATATTGGATGATATGCTTGGAATAGAATCGGTGTGATGGACAATGTATGCATGCATGTTTCGTCCATATGGGTTTTAACAGTCTTCTAGTCTGTCAACGGTTTAGCTTCATAGCGTTCTCTCATTTTCTTTGCGGTTTCATGAATGAACCTTCCACTTCTTTCCATGTATTCGTTTATGGTCTGGGGTGTCAAGCCTGTCCAGCTGCAGACATCAGCCACGCTCATCTTAGGGTTTGCACATAGCTCGGTTATTCGGTTGAATCGGAAGAAGTGAGGGTATTTCTTGGCGTCTATTTGTTTCATGAGGTTCCAACTGTCCCACTCGGTTATGGGCCACACCCTCTGTCCTTTCGGTGTTCTCTGCCGCTGTTCCACGATTAGATTGACGTAGGGAAAGTCCGTCCACAATTCCAAGGGAGCCTCACGCTTGCCCTTCTTTCGAGCAACAGCCGTTATGAACAGCATGTCTCCCTTCTGCATGATATCCTCTTTCAGAATCCCTGGGATTGGATCTGTGTATCGAATCAGGGGTTGCTTGTGTCCTGGTCCCTTCGTTGGAGGTAACACATACTTGTGTGATCTTGCGCCGTGAACCTCAGTCTTTCGGAGGCCAGTCCAGTAGAGAACCGCCAGGAAACTCTTGACGGTTAAGGCGTCATACTTGCGCAGCTCTATTTCGTCAACCTTCTCAAGCATACGACTGAAGTCAGCTAAGTCTATGCCCTTCTTCTGTTTGCCGTGCCGGTATCGGTGCCTGGGGAAGTCATGTTTCATGTTTTTAAGCCTTCATCGCCTCAATTAAATCTAAATTTAATTGTGAAACATGGTTTTTGCCGAAAGAAACCCAAATCACGCTTCTTTTCTCTACCTTTATTAATATAGGGTATAGGGGGGAGGGGGGGACATACGGGACCAAATAATGTTGATCTACTGAAATACTTAGGTTTCAATCTTAGAACCCTCGGGTTTTTTGCGCCACATATTGCAGTTAGTTTCGGTCTCCTCAGGCTGCTGTTGCTCACTTTCTAGATTCTCAGCCTCAGCCATTTCCTTGAGAGCTGTTATCCCCTTCAAAACGTCAGGTATGCGCATCTGAGCTATGAAACCGGATAGTCCGGGCTTCGCGTATTTTCCATTTTGTGTTAACTTGGAAAACTTCTGCTGAAGCCACTTGCAGACGTGTCTCTCCTTCCGCAAGACATCTACAAGAAGATTGTTCCACGCTTCAGAACGGTGATGAAAGCTGTCAGGATAATTCCGCAAGGTTTCACGCTGCAGCTCTATCAGATGCAGCAGGTATTGGACCTCTGCGATAGTCAACCGAGGTCTGACTTGCTTGTGCAAGTGCGCTTTGGTTCTTTCTAACACATTATTTGCCTAGTTTTCCCCTTGCACCAGGGAAACTGAACACCAATATTAGAATGTGTGAGAGAGGTAATATTCATTTCGATTCCCCTTCATGGATCATATGGGTGCATTGTACCGTGAGTTGAGTGAATCTACCAAATGCGTGCGCGAAGAAATCATTGATGATTGAATAACTAGCCTAATGCAGATATATGTTTCTTAAAGTTCTTATGTTTGAGTTCTCCTTTCTTAGTTTATGATTCGGATAAGAGAAGTTTCTGATGGTAACTACATGATAGTTTCTTCTGTATCCGATTTTTGTGATTCTATGGGCTATTGTGAAATGAGAATTAAACACTTCTTGAAAGGTATAAAGCCGCCTCAAACAGAGATAACCATCGAAGGTACAGAAGCACATGAAAGGGAAGAAGAATATGAAAAGGAGCATTTTGAATTTGTTCCCATAAGTCAAGAGGAGTTAGCAGACATAGGCAAGGACATTGAGTTTGCCCGAGAAGATATATACACAACATTTCTAACCAAAATGAAGCATGGAAATAAGAACCTATTGATACTAATATTTGGTCGAGCTGACAAGATTTCAAGAAGCAAAGGAACGCTAATAGTTGAAGACACCAAGTATCCGAATAACATTCAGAAATATTTGGAAAGAATCAAACCTTATGATGATCAAAAATTGCAGGCTTTACTATATTTGAACTCTGATTTTACAGAAAATGGCTCTTTTAATCCTAAAGACTGGTTTCCTATACCTCACGATGAAAAAGCATGGATTATTAACGTAAAAGACAAGAAAACAGGCGAGAGCGTGAAAATCTTCAAAGGCATCCAAACTAAAGAAGCTGAAACATTCTTAAACGAAAAAATACGCAAATTCGCACTAGCGGTGTTAGGTGTAAATGAGCCTGAACATCACAAAGGTATTAAGAAGTGTCTCAGTTGCCGCTTCTTGAGCAGTTGTGAATACAAGATTTGCTAAATCAGACTCTATTACCTCTTCGATTGACTATGTTTTTCTGAGAAGGTGTCACCTTAAGGTTGGTACTGCTTCAATCGGATTCTTGAGGGTATGCCGTGGTCGACTTCAGCAATTCCGAGATGCTCAAGCACAGGCACTACATAGGACGCTGCCGAAGCATGAGTCTTGCCTTGCTTCCAAAATCGGTCCAGGTACTCCTCAAAAGTCCCTAAGGGCGCCGTATCATGCCTAGCTCCAATCTCAACCCAGTCTTTGCCCCTGAGAAAGCTAGAGACTCCATCCCAACAAGCTTTCGGAATTTTGATTCTTGTCTTGGTACCCACAAAGAAAACTACCATCCCATTTTCCGCATCGACAGAGTCAACTGTAAATCGAGCTCTCCTTACAGGAGTGTACAGAATCATTCCAGAATCTATTTCCTCTGCTATTCTCTCAAATACCGACATCTCTCATCTTTGACTGTGTATGAGCAAAAGATATTTGGGTTTTTCCGTGATGGGCCATTGTGTGATATTGCTAGTTTTAGTATTTTGAATTGATGTTACACCTGTTCTTGCGCTTGGTTCTTTTTCCTACATTTTGTTCATGCGGAGAGCCTTGTGGCTTATAGTTGCATATCGGTGTGATGAAGGTCAAAATAGAATGTTGTGTTTTGCAGGAGAATAATCTGGGATGAAATGCTTGCTTTAGCTAACCTACCTTATTGACCAGCCGCGTCTAATCGTCAATTCTTCAGGTTCCTTGTAATTAGAAAGTGAACCGAAAACTTCTTTTGAGTCTCTCAGCAATCTTGCGTGTTTTTCTGAGTTGTGCAAGCATTCATCTAGAGCCTCGCCTATGTTTTGATAGCCTCTCATATGAAGAGAAATGCTTCTCAGGATCGTCTGACGAATGATTTCACTATAAGTTAGAATCCTTCTTGCTTCAACAATCCAGTTGGTTCGTCCATGAAGAATATCTGAGCGTGTGTCGTATGCCTGCTGAACCTCAGAATATACGGTCTCTCTCCTTTCTACGTCATCACCTAGAAGCAGGGCTGCCCTGTTGGAATACCTGTATTTTAGTTCCTGTCGGAGCCCGCCATACAGGGCCTCCAGACTCACACTCAGAAAGATGTGACGTTCATCCAATCTCTTGGTTTGGTAGCTCTTGAGGAAAAAAATCCTTGCCAAATTGATTCGCTTCAGTTGATTGCTTGATCCAACAGATATTCTATTGTCAAACCAGAATTTTCTATACTTGGTCAGCAGATTTCGGAAATCTTCATGCTCGGCGCTTTTGAGGGCGTAGTATCTGGTTCCTTTTATTGTCTGTTCCCATCCAAAATTCCCGCCGACCCTTTTGCCTTCCACCATTTGCGCTACACGCAAACCTCCCAGTGCCAAGATGCCCAGAGTACTCTTGAAAAGCCCTAATGCTTCCAAGAACAGCCGGACTTCAGCAACTGCTTTATTCCAAGCGTCTTCACCAGAATCTACTTCCAAATCCAACACAAGCCAATAGCCTTGTTTGTATCGGAGTGAGAAATTCACATGAGACCAGTAATCTTTGTCATCCCCCAATAGTTTCTCTAACTCGTCTGCTTCATATTTGCGAACAGCGATGTCGTCACAAATCAAGTTCTCTCGCTGAAGTAGTATTGACAAAGGTCCTAACGCTCGCCATGTAGCCACAGCAAAATAACCCCATTTTTTCTGTGCGAGTCTGTGTATTGACGTCTCTCTCTTATAATAGCGGTCTCGGCATGCATATAAAAGGGGGGGTTTGCGGGAGATATCGCCCCTAACATCGCATTCTTCGAATACCTCTACAACGAACTACAGAAGAGAGAACAAAGACTACAACAAACACAACAATAAACCATTAAAGCGTAATAACTAGTCCTCTTTCTCTGACTTTGGTATTCCTATCCATCTTGGAGTTCTATTCATATATTCTCGATAGGCATCACCAAAATGCCCAAGGCACTGGGCTTCTTCAACCTTTACGGAATATGGACGAGTTACTCCAACTCCGAATATGATGGTAAACAACAAGAAAACCCATGAAACCGAAGCTATGCTTACACCCAAAAGGAGCAAAAACATACTTACATAGCTAGGATGTCTAGAATAACGATAAATTCCTCTGGTAACTGGTTCACCCGCTGGAGTGTTAGCCCAGTCCACCAAAACTATTATGGTCCCAACTAATCCCAGTAACGTAATTGGAAGACCTACGTAGAACCATATCGACCCTAATTTTAGCGGCAGGAAAAAAGAGTATATAACGGCTGGAAAATAAATCAACTTGGAGAGACTAGCAACTAACAGCGTAGTCTTAGACTTGCATGCACGCTGGACCGCTCGCACTGAACCACCAGGTGCACCTTTTTTCGTCATCAAGAACATAAGGGGGAGCGTTACCAACAGAAAGGGAACCATGAAAAGCCAAGCATTCCACAAGCCTAACTCAAACTCTGGAATAAGCGACATGATTCTTCTCCCATAGCCACTTCAACTTAGTTGTTCCTATCACCTATTTCTGATTTTTCAATCAAGCAATGACACAGAGTAGAGTAGTCTCTTGCATAAATCATAAAAATTGAAGTAGAAGATATTGTGAAATGTGACATAGGATGAAGAAGGCTTCTTTGAATCTCTGCACAATTTTGTTTTTGCTATCAGTGGTATTTCAGATGATATTGATTTTATCCGTAGATGCGACTCCTG
>Ga0209636_10002769_pt1 | contig 17892 bp, 15 predicted proteins | sample DeeMarSWOR152_54_FD_187464 | JGI IMG/M metagenome (GOLD analysis project Ga0209636, IMG submission 187464) | Marine sediment microbial communities from White Oak River estuary, North Carolina - WOR-1-52-54 (SPAdes) (version 2) | ecosystem: Environmental > Aquatic > Marine > Intertidal zone >... | reverse complement strand
AATGAGCTTTGAAGCAATATAATTGCTCACAGTCATTAACTCGCCACAATCTGATTTCCCCGTTCGTATGTCCTGTGGCTAAAATTTTCCCATTCGAGCTAAATACGAGACAATTAATACCATCAAATATTTTGGAAAAAAGGGTTTTAGTGATATCAGAATATGCTAAATTCACATCTTTTAATTCAACCTCCTGTAAATACCCTTGCCAAATCGCTAAATTCGAAAAATCATACATTCTCAGATCAATCTGTAAATGAATAAGAAAGTTAATAATATTCCCACCTGTATATCCTGGTACTCTAACCGTTTTTCTCTGTAAATTCGATAAAATACTCTTCAGTTTTTTCTTGACTCCTTCCAAACCAAAAGTTTTCTGCAACAGATCGGCTAAAGGTTTCAGAATCAACCGAATTTGACTATTTCTAATATAATCTTTCGATGTAGCTTTGATTAAGGCGTGGCTATTGAATAGGTCTATCTCCTCCGAAATAATTTCTTTATATACCTTCTCAATCAAACGCTCAGTTAGAAAGTCCATAACCACAGGCTGTAATGTAAATTTATCTTTACTTTTTTCAATCTGTGAGCGTCTGATGACTGATTCCAATGCATCATGTAATTTAGTTCGTTTTACCGGATAGGTGAAATCCTCTTTTAATTCTTCCAGTGAAGTCGGTTCCCGATTAATGGTCAGCCAGTACACGATATCCTGTTCTAATTTTGACAGGCGTTCGAACTGTTGCTCCAGAACGTCTTTTATATCACCAAAAGAAAGGCTATCCTGTTCTAAAAATTTAGTAATATTTCCATGAAAGACTTCTTGAATTCGTGTGGGAGCCAGCTTCAGAGCTAACGCATTGCCTTGATAGCGTTCAACGAGTCGTCTATATTCTTCTTTTGTTCCGGAAATCCCTTTGGCTTTAATGATTTTCTGCCCATCGCTTACCTTCAGTCCAGGTAAAGAAAATGATCTAACAGGAAAAGTCTTCCCTTCAAGTGTAGCAATTTCTCTGGGTTTCTCTCGGCTTGTCAAAATCAGACAGCTTTGATGAGGTGCTTCACCAACTCGTTTTAGTAGATCGCCATAACCTTCATAACCCTCACGATAGGTGCCAGCATTGTCGCTTCCTCGGAGAATTGATTCGGAGTTGTCCAGTACTAATAGGCAACGCTTCTTTCGCAAATATTCAATCAATAATGTAATTCGACAGCTTATTTCTTCAGGTAGGTCAGATTTTTGATGATCCGATAGGAATAAAATGCAGTCGGCTAAAATATCTTCAATTAATGGAGCGTTTTTCAGGTCTCGCCAGAACAAGTAAGTGAATTGTGATTGAATCTGTTTTGTCAACTTTACCGCAATCGAGGTCTTACCGATGCCTCCCATACCTAAGATCAACACAAGTCGGCAATGGTCTTTGACGATCCATTGTTCCAGTTTGTTTAATTCTGTTTTGCGTCCATAAAAATTGGATACATCAATCGCCTCGCCCCAGTCTTGATGATGATGACCTGGGGGCAGATCGCCCTCAAATACCCTGGTTTTCTTTTCTTCGAGCAGTAAACCTTCGGATGTGAATAATTCCTGAAAAGATTCTTTCGGAACTCTATAGAAGCTAACAATGATCATCAGAAGTGCAAGCACACCGAGAATAGGCCATGATAACCATATATAAGGTTCGAACCATTTTGGAATTTGATTGGCTGCAAAATTGCTAACAATTTCAATGGCTACATTCAGCAAGACGAACGATAAAATAATAAACAGTAAACGAGATGGTTTCATATCAAGTTCCTCATATTAGATGAAAGGAATTTGATTTTGATACTTTACCTTTCGGTTCCTCCAATAAAGGATTTTTCTCTGCACTTTTAATTATTGCATTTAAGGCGTAAGTCCTTTATTTTTAAGATTAAAATAAAATCTAGACGGATTACTTCCATTAGACAAAATCTTCGTTCACAGCTTAATGTCACAGAAGAATGACTTTACTTATTTATCCATTTACCGTTTTGCCTGATAATTCATTTAACGAATTGCCCAAACAACTTATCCAGTCCAATTCAATATCTATGTTTTGCATTATTACTTTGTAAACCCTCGAATGACCCCTTCTACCAAATTATAAGCCGCTTTCAAGGATAAACCACCCTCGTCTTTCCCTGCAGGATATGAGGCGATTCCGAATGCAGATGTTTTTTCATATTGGAACATAAATTCTAATGCATCAGCAAGTTCTTTGCTGGTCGGTCCATCTGGAACATTTAACGAATGTCCCTGCACTTCTCTGGGATCAAGTATGTCCATATCGACATGAATATAAATGATGTCTGTCAGGTTGCTCAATCTTTTCATCTGCTGATGAATATTATCAGAAAGATTTCTTATATCATCGACAGAAATCATCTCAATATCCGAACGGTCGATGAGCTCCTGTTCAAGCGGATCGATATCCCGCACGCCTGCCATAACAATATATTTTGTTGGCAAAGCTGGCTCCAAACCAGATTTCAATCGAAGTTGGATTAAACACAGCCCAGCAGAGACAGCGACTGGCATGCCTCCGAGCATCCCGCTGAGCGTTGTTTCTGGCGTGTTAAAATCAGCATGCGCATCAATCCAGATCAAACCGACTTTAAGCGGTCTTCTTGTCTGTCCTGAATGCTGCAATCCAGCCAGCATTCCCATTAAAGAGTTACAGTTCGCCAGCAGCCCGATAGTGAAACAGCCCTCTCTCTGGTTTGATGCAACAATTTTGCTGAGATGTCCATTTGCCAGTCCTAACCGGTGCCAGACACCATCGTCCTTTTCTTCTTCTGATGTTAATTTGACCGTTGCTGTTTTCACCACAGCGCAGCCAAAATTTACAAGAATATTTTTTAATCCTTTAGTTTCAAGAATCTCAGGTCCAGTTGAAAGCTTAGGACCGCTTCTCGAGCCCGAGTATGGATTTTTTACGACAGCAACTCGAGGCTTTCCGTTATTATCCCGGTATTTTTGCGCTGAAACTATCACTGGAAGTAATATCAAAACAGGGATAAAAAGATAGAAAATATTTTTCATCATGTCGTCCTCCTTTTAATTTTATGGACAAATTGGCAATTGGTCCTACAGTTCATTTAAAAATCTCCATAAATGCATCAATTCTCGATTCGATCTGGCTCTCGCTGAAATTTCTCTCATCGACCATATCGGCTTCAAGGATTAACGACGGTAGATTCAATTTTTCCCTGATCATTTTTTGGAGATCATATTGGCCAAATGAATAAGGCTTGCAGCTTCGATTCGAGTGCATGACTACTCCATCCACATCGTATTTTTTAACCAGCCTATTTATCTTTTCAAACATTTGATCAATTGAAATATTAAGGTGAACGCTGGAATAGGCCAGTGCCATAGAATCTAACAGATTATCTTCATCAATCAAATGCACCACACCGCTCCAGGCAGAAGTATAGGTATCTGCAACCAGGCAGGCGTTGTGCTCAGAAAATTTATTTGAGAGCCATCTCGCGCGGAACCAGATCGGAATATTGTCCCACAGCAGCCGAATCTTTTCATTGGGTACCATACTGATTCCCTGGGCTATTCTTTGTTTCATTTCATTAAGAAGCTGTGTATAATAATCAACAACCGTTTGTGTCCCCCTCAGCGTTACGATTAATGCCAGGTGAAAAAAGGCATCGAAAGCGGTCATCGGGGCAGGTTTATGGGCACAGCAATCCAGCACTTCCTGCCATAACTTTTGAGTCTGAATCGACAACCTACCAACTTCCTGAAATTTATCATAATCGAATTTCTTTTTACATACCTGTTCGAGAAATTGGATATACTCTCTCATCTGCTGCTTTACATATTTTTGGGCTTGTTCGGAAAAGTCAGTATGGATAAAGGGTGTATCAAGAAAAAAAAGTGGTACTTTGTAGTACCTGGCTTGAATTTCATACCATTTCAAAACCGTACCACAGATATTATTGCAGCAAATCAGAAAGTCAGGTTTCGGCAGTCCTCCAATTGGTCCTCCTTTTACCATCGAACAGGCAATATCAGACCGAGCATAGGAACAAAGATCCCGTGAATATCCCATAGCCTCAGATTTTTCACAGAGCTCCACTCCCATTTTCGCGGCGCCAATCATTGCGCCATGATTTTCTGGATAAACTGGAATGATACCCATCGTAATAAGCGGTTCCACAGGTCCGCCGCTGGTAATCCAGGCAACCTTTTTTCGTCTCCACCTCGCTGTCTTTGCCCTGAAGTAATATTTTTTCATAATCTTCTTCATCTGGGCAACGGATTTTATCTTTCGTCTTTCCTTTTCTGGATCAATATCTTTTTGTTTCTTAGTCATTCATCTCCCCAGCCTATTTGAAATTTCAAATGACAAAACCAAATTCCAAATAAATTTCAAACTCCAATTCCCAAAATAAAATTGAGACGTATTGAACTATATAATTATTTTGTATTTAATCATCAACTAAACAAATTCAATATTCGATATTCATTATTCATTATATTTTTAACCCACAATAGTTTGGAATTTGATTTTTGGATCAGTGGAAATTATTTGGAATTTGTCACTTGAAAATTGGAATTTTATATTAAAGCATTTCCACAAACGCTTCCAGTCTGGTTCTCAATTGTCCCACTGCTGGAATTTGTTGTTCAACTTCCAACAGCATATTTGGAATCCCTTTTTTATCCAGATATTTCTTCAAGTATGGATAATCAAACGCATGAGGATCGCAAAATTTGAGGAACAAAAATATCACACCGTGTGCTTTTTTCTCTTTTGCGATCCTGACAAGATTTTCACCTCGATAAGTAATATCAAAATGTTTCGTTGGACAGATCATTCGCTCAAAATATCTTCTGGCAATGGCTTCGATGGGATCAACATTCTCATCGATTTCTCCATTGAAATATCGCGTACCCGTACATAGATCATCCCATACGACAACTCCGCCACATTCTTCCAATATCGAATAAATATCGGGATGATTGCAGACACCTCCTGCTAATATTATCCTTTTTTTCTGACTCGTTTGAATAAGTTCATCTTCTGTTTTCAATTCGCTTAAAACTTGAGACAGTTGATGTTGAAAATCTTTGCGATCCATGACCATAGCAGATTTCAAAATGACATATAATTGGCTTCCTGAAATAATATCTGGATTTTCGCTTCTCAATAAATAAATTTCTTCCAATGCTCTACGAATTTCGTTATAAAGGCGAATGGTTTGCTTGAGCCTTTCATCTGTAATTTCTACATCAAGACATTCTTCTAAATCCCTTTTAAATCTATGTAAAATATCCACAATATATTGGTTTGCACTTTCTGAATTCAGCTTTGACGGAAGGACGACATCAAAATGAAGTGGGAATCCAGCATTAAGCCGCCATATATCAGAGAGCCTTTGCATCGTATCGCAGGTGTGGGGAAAGACTGTACCATCAAGGAAATTTAAACTTCCTGCGAGCGCTTCTTCAAGTCCACCTCTTGCCAACGAGCAACAATATGCCTGCAAATGCGCAGCGGCATGGACAGTGCTCACTTCGGCGCCAAAAATTCTGAAAGGAAGTGCACCTGCGGCATAGATGAGTTCTTCTGGTGTGTAGGAACAGAAATAACCGATAATTTTGGGGGAAGTTTGTTTTTTCTGTTGTTCTGCATATTCATAAGGATTATTTGCAACCTTTTGTAATTTCTTGATGTCATTCATGCAATGTTTTCCCTGTAAGACTTATGATTTATTAAAGATTTATTTTGTGAAATTTTCCCATTAAAAAACTTCCCGAAGGTTTAGAGCCTTCGGGAAGTTTAAATGTACTGTAACGCAAGTCATCCTACGGCTGATCAATTTAAATAAGATCCGCCGTAGGCGGACATCCTGCTTGCGCTTTGGATATGAAAGTTAATAACAATTTCACACACAAACTGGAAGTTTGTGTTACATTCAGACAAGATGCCATCTTGTCCTACTCTACATACATCTTATTAATAACGTCGGCATATTTCTCTGACACCACTTTCCGTTTCACCTTCAATGTGGGCGTTAGTTCACCGTCTTCAATAGTAAACTCTTTCGGCATCAGAGTAAACTTTTTAATTTGCTCAAACCGAGCCAGGTCTTTGGTTAGATTCTGGACATCGGTATCGACAGCTTGATAAATCTTTTCATTCGTTAACAATTCTTTGACATCTGAATAGCTGATCCCGTTCTCATCAGCGAATTTTTTCAGCGCAGCAAAGCTGGGTACGATCAATGCTGTCAGGTAATTGCGCTTATCACCGATGACCATTGTTTGCTCTATGAACGGACTGGTTACTAACAAATTCTCGATGGTCGCTGGTGTCACATTTTTCCCGCCAGAGGTGACGATAATATTTTTCTTTCTGTCGGTGATGTAAAGCATACCCTCTTCATCCAGGATACCAATATCGCCCGTGTGCAGCCAGCCATCTTTATCAATGCTCTCGGCAGTGGCTTCGGGATTTTTGTAATAACCTTTCATCACATGGGGACCTCGTGTTAGAACTTCACCATCATCAGCGATTTTCACTTCGACACCAGGAACAGCAGGTCCCACAGAACCGAATTTAAACTTTTCTTCTCGATTTACCGTGATGACAGGCGATGTTTCGGTGAGTCCATACCCCTCTAAAATCAGTATTCCAGCTTTGTAGAAGAACTCGGCAATCTCTTTGGGCAGCGGCGCTCCACCAGAGACAAAGAACCGTAAATTGCCGCCCACCCGTTGATGGAGCTTGCTAAATACCAATTTCGTTGCCAGTTTGTACTTGAAATTCAAACCACCAGGAATTTTTCCAGCGAATTTGGCATCCACATACTTTTCGCCAGTATTGACTGCCCACCAGAAAATTTTCTTCTTCACTGGCGAGCCAGCATTTGCATTTTCAATCACACGACCGTAAATTTTTTCAAACAAACGAGGCACGCTGGTCATCAAAGTCGGTTTGACTTCTCCCAGGTTATCTGCCACGGTTTCGGTGCTTTCTGCATAAGCCACTGTTGCACCAGCAGAAATTGCCAGGAAGTGTCCCGCCATTCTTTCAAAGGAATGACATAATGGTAGAAATGAAAGTAGGGTATCCGTTTCATCCACCCTGATAACCTGTTTGGCAGCCATGACATTGGATAATAAATTATTGTGGGTTAGCATAACCCCTTTTGGCGCTCCCGTGGTTCCCGAAGTGTAAATAATTCCGCAGAGATCATCAGGCATAACTTTTTTTACAGCATTTTCGAAGTAGCCAGCATGATCCTTGTCGAACTTTTTGCCCATTTCATATAGCTCATCGAACTTGAGCATGTAATCCTTTTTGGTCTCAGATTCGTCCATGTAGATGACTTTTTGCAGCGCAGGCAGGTTGTCCTTAATTTGTAAAATCTTTTCCAGCAAATCAGGCTTGGAAACGATGATCAGCCTGCTACCTGAATCTTTTAAAATATACTCGATTTGTTGCGGCGTTATGGTAGGATAGATCGGAACATTGGTTGCTCCCAAAGATAAAATTCCAAAATCTGATATTGCCCATTCAGGACGGTTCTCCGAAATCATGGCAATTCGGTCGCCATGGGTGATCCCCAATGACGCTAATCCTAAGGCAAAATTTTTCACCCGTTCCCCAAATTCGGCATAAGAAAATCCTTTAAACTCGCCCTCCACTTTTTGCATCAAAGAAGTTTTCTGCCCGTGTTTTTTTACAACTTCTTGAAACATCTCGACTAAAGTTTTTGCTTCCATTGACTCCTCCCTTAAAAGGTTTAGTAGTAGTAGAATTTGTTGATTTGTTAAGTTAGTTGAGTTAGTTGAGTGAGTTGAGTAGCGACCCAATTACTCAATTACCCTATTACCTGATTACCTGTTTATCCAATTACCTAACCTGGACAAGCCAGAACCAAAATGAAAAAGAATTTGCCCACAGAAATGAAATCCCACAGAAATGAATTTTTAGTTTTTTTGATTCTGAGAGATTTCAATTATGAGAGCTAAAAAAGTCTTTGCTCTTTGGGCAAGAATTTAACTTTTTAGATACAAATTACCAAGTTACCCAATTACCTAATCCCCCAATTCCTCGCAATATGATTCACCCCCTCCAGCACCACATCCACCTGTTTGGTCGATACAAAAATGTGAGTCGAAACCCTTACCCCACTCGTCCTGTCCCGATCTCGCCCAATGGTTCGAATCACAATATTATACTTTTCTCTCAAAAAGTTAACAATTTTTTCAGGATCGACACCTTCGATTGAAAAAGCAGTGAGTCCGCCGCTCAAATAGGGATCAGTTGGAGTATGAACCCTCACTTTGGGAATTTTTTTCAATTCTTCTTTCAAATATCCAGCTAAAGTTTTAATTCTCCGTTCAATCCGCTGCTTTCCGATTATATTCTGAAAATCAATCGCTTCACCCAGTGCAAAAATCAATGGATCGGCTCGCTGCCCCAGCGTTTCGAATCTTCTGGCAGTTTTGTCAGTATCCCAACCCGAGGAAGCAATTAATGGCAGCAATTTATCCTGCGATTCTTTTTTCACATAAAATAAACCACACCCCGTCGGAGCGCCCAGCCATTTGTAGGGACTGGAAGCCAACGCATCCACGCCCAATTGCTTTACATCAATATCCAACATGCCAACGCCATGGGCAGAATCAGCGACAACAAAAATATCATTTTTATGGGCGATTTCGGATAATTCTTTAAAAGGAAAGATAAGCCCTGTGATGAAAACCGTGTGACTGACGCTGATCGCTCTGGTGCGTGGTGTAATCGCCTTTTCAAATGGATTAATAATTTCATCGACACTTTTAGGGGGAACGCCGAACGGAATTTCGATAATTTTTATGCCCGTTCTTTTCTCTCTCAACTTCCAGGGATGAATGCCAGCGGGATGTTCAAACGAAGAAAGCAGCACTTCGTCCCCTGCTTTTAAATCCAACCCATTAGCAACCAGGTTCATTCCTTCGGTGGTATTGCGATTGATTGCTACTTCATCGGCGGAGGCGTTGATAAACTTCGCCAGCTTTGTTCGAACTTCCTCCTTCTTCTGAGGGAAAAAATTATAACAGTCAAAGGGATTCGTTGCCTGAACTTTGAAACATTTCATCAATGTATTGAACACTGGTTCAGGCATAGGTCCCACCGTGCCATTGTTCATCATGATGAGATCATCCTGAAAAATATAATGCCTGGCAATCGAATCCCAGTACACGCCATCGGGAGAATTATCCTTAATGAATTTCTGATTCAGTGATGCAATACTCTGGTAAACAGCGGCGTTCAGTTGGTTCAAAGCATAGATGGAAAGTGCAGAACCCCCGACCAAACATTTAAAAAATTTCCTCCGATCCATTGAATACCCTCCTATTAAATGTAACGCAAAGATTTCTGAGAAATTAAGGTTTTTGTGTCATTTGGAGAAGCTGGATATTAAATTTTTCATATCCTTTAAGGTATATAATTATTCATAACGGGCAGGATGATTTTCACGGATAGCTTCAACAATTAGCTCAGCAATAAATTCATTATCTTGTTTTAAATTATATACACCACTATGGGATTGGTCGCCGCCAGGGATTGGATCATGAAGCACTTCAATATTCCTATTATCTGGGCTTTCTGTGCGAACTATATTGCGTATTTCACCGACATTTAGAATGGCAATCCTTGCATTCACACTAACCGAAAGTGTTTCGGAGTAGATTCTTTGAATTTCCCTGATCTCATTTTTTCTGTTTGAACATTTAAGAAATTCCAACCAATTTACAGACAAACTTTCTTCACCAGTTCTTAACATGAAAGCAGTTGCCTGAATTTCTCCTTCAGGAGCCTGCCAGGGTCTACAAAATCGAGCAATATTGTCGCTATCAGGTATCTTATCTCCTTTCATCAAATACCCAATCATTTAGATTTTCAGGTGTGGTTATTTCCGTGAGAGTATCACTCGTAGCTGTTCCTGTGATTCTAATTTTACGTTTCGGATGTCTGTTGTTCGGTTTGAAAAGCACAAAACGAATATCACCGTTTTGCAAAAAATGGGCACTAAATAATTTTTCTTTTGACCTCCAGGAAGCATATATATTATTATAGTCGGGTGATAATGATAGCGTGGGATTCTTTATGTTTGTGTACAACTGAAGAAAATCATAAAAATTACTGAGTGAATCGACTGCAATGCCAGGACTTGTTGGATTTTCTTCTTTTGCGAAGTTAAACAAAGCAAGAAGTTTATTTGCAATACTTTCGTGATTAGAAATAATTTTAGATTTTCTTATCTGGTGTATTAATGCTTGTACTTGATCATCCTGTGTGCTTAGTAGTTCAGTCTGGGTGAAAGCATTATCTCTAAAGTAAATAGATAATTTTGTTTTTGAGTGATCTATGGTAGATGTGTTATCAAATTCAATTTCCCAAAATGGTTTTGTATTTGGCTCATGCTCAAACGGCAATAAATTTTTTATGTCTGGTTGCCATGAAGTTGCTTCATACATTTCCTTCTATCTCCCAAATTTTATGCATTTTTTGGGTCGTTAGATCAGTAAATCCTCGAACTATCCATTGATGAGCTAAGTCAAACCAATTACGGATATTATTTTCTCTATCGATTCCGTTGGCTTTCAATTCTAAAATAAGTATGGGTAACTCATCTTGTTTTCTTATTGCTTGCTTTAAACTGACTGTCAGATGACCTTTTTTCTCGCTGAGGGAGAATTTTGAAGTCCAATTAACATTTTCAGGATTTGGTAAACAACGTGCTTTCGTCTTGTTCCAGATAAAATGAGAAAAAATTTCAGGCAGATCGTCAATCGTAGTCCATCCAATCCCCTTTGGGATATGATTTATATAGCTAAGTTCGTACTCCACTGGCTCAAGCTCACCTAATTCACATTCCTTTAAAAAATCTTTGATAGCGGCTAAGACAGTTTCAAAATTGCGAATAACATGATCATAGCGTGGATATTCACGTTCTTTTTTACGCCAGTTGAAATAAAACCTATCATTTTGGAATTGTATCAGTTGGTCGTCAGATGAATTGATGAACCACACTCTGGGCAATGGAAGTCCAGTTGTCTTATCAACCAGGATTTCACCTTTTGCTGATGATATTGGCGGAGCATGTTGGAGGATTGGGTAATCAGCACGAAATTTGTCCCATAGTAAGCCAATATGGGGAATTCGTAATCTATCAGTAGGACGAAACCGCATACCACAAACAACTTCATTGACAGGTGGATTCCTGTAACCCGGGAGTTTATTAAATAAAGAAGTATTCTTTATTTTACCAGTCATTAAATGAAGATCCTTTTAACTATAGTTGTTCATGACGTTTTTAAGCAATCACTTGAATACGATTTATCAATAAATATCAATTTTCAGACGATTCAGAGTGAAATTTAATCCGATGTGTCTTTTACTATTTTGCATGTTGAAAAGTTGCACCAATATTGATCTGGCTTTTTCAAACGTACAATGAGTATGCCATGATGAGGCTCATTGCTATCTCACTAACGCTTCGATTGGGGCTATTTGTCTTCTGCAAGTGTGCCCGCATATTCCAGGCAAGCCAGAATGTCATCTCGTGTTATCGTTGGATATGCTTTGAGAAGGTCATCAATTGTGTCCCCATTGGCAAGCATCAGAACGATTTGGTGAACTGGAATGCGAGTGCCCTTGATACAAGCCTGGCCATGACAAACATCAGGATCAATAGAAATTCGCTCGTACATCGCTTTTCACCTGTTTCATTTTTTTGTATTTTGCTACTACATAACTCTCAATAAACGTTAAAATTATCGCTACCTGAGGTCTTGTATGACTCGTTTAGCTAAGATCGCTCTTGCTATTATTCTAATTCTTCGTCAAGAATGTCATCCAGATCAAAGTTAATATTTTTACATTTCATGCAACTTGATAAATCACTGGACGGTAATGAGGTGATGGTATAGGTTTTCCATTAGCACGAGCTGACTCAATCCATGCTTCTTTTGCTTTTATTACTTCTTGTAATGCTTCTTCTGGTGTATCCCCAAAAGCGGAACAATGTACTAAATCGGGTACATCTGCTATGTAACCTCCATCTTCCTCACTGTAAAATACATTAATATGATAATCTTTCATTACTCGTCCTCCATTTGGAGATTATATCTTTCAATAATTTGTAATAATTGTTTTATCTGATATGGCTTTGCTTGACCTTTTACATTTTGTATGTTTAATAACTCTGGCACATCTGGATGCAAAAAAATATGATGGCTTCCAGTAATACGATCTAACTTAAATCCAAACATTTCGGCACAACTGACAGCTTCTGAAAAACGAATATTTTTTGAACCAGAAAGTAATTTTTGAAGTAGCTTTCGTTTTCTCATGTAATTCCTTCATGGAAATTTTTAATGTTCAATTCCTATTGTAGAGATATTCATCATGATTGCGTGCTCCATCGTGAGGGGGTTGTCCGTTTCCCAAGCCGCTTCCTAATTCCAGCATCAGAACACGAGCATCTTCCAGGCTTATTCGGGATTGTTTCATCTGATACTGTTTGGAAAAGGTGTCAACATAAGTCGCTAACGCCATACATATAACCTCCGAGAGCGTTTCACCTTGCTGTTTTGCGATATGATGAGCTTGTTTCTGGAGATCATGAGGAATGCTGATCTTGAGCTCAGCCAATTTTGAATTGGAAATTGAATGTTTCCTCATTGTGTTACCTCTTTGTTCTACGATCGAAATTGTTAAAACTTTCACTAAATTTTGACATTGTCTATTACTACATAGTCAGATTTAGCTCAAACATCCCCCTAAATCCCCCTTCAAAGGGGGACTTTTACGGATTTCCCCCTTTGAAGGGGGGCCAGGGGGGATGTTATGTGGTTTGAAATATAATAATTAATCCTGATTATTGTATTCTGACTAAGTAGTACTTTATAAACTAAAAAATTTCTGCAAAATAATCAAGCTATTTCTTTATAAACAAAATAAATAAACCTCGTCCTGAAAAATATAATGCCTGGCAATCGAATCCCAGTACACGCCATCGGGAGAATTATCCTTCATAAATTTCTGATTCAATGATGCAATACTCTGGTAAACTGCGGCATTCAGTTGGTTCAAAGCATAGATGGAAAGCGCAGAACCCCCGACCAAACATTTAAAAAATTTCCTTCGATCCATTTAGGAAGTGAGATAATTTAAGTTACCTATTCAAATTCCATAGTTTGCTATTAATGATCCTGTTGATTTAGTCCATTTTTCAGATTTTAAATACAATATATAGGCAATTAAGAGGCTGAACAATACAATATATTGACATTATAATTTCAAAAAGGTATTAAATCAACAGAGTCATTAATCAACTTTGTTTTGAAGCAAAATGCCCAAATTAATCTATCCCACCTCCTGAATACCCTCCTATTAATGGTATCAAAATCAGCCCTGGTAATGTAATTTTTCCGCTCCTCGCCCCGTTTATTACTTTGCGATAGTTAGTGACTCACATTGACTCCAGTTCTGATCGTAAATTCTTCCATTGTTTTATTGGGTTCCTTGTTTGAGGTACAGCATAAAACCAGCGCTCCAACGACCATTAAAAATATCAGTTTTTATTTACTTTTCAGCATGAATAGATCTCCTTGTTTTTATATTTTTAAAGAGAAGTGAGAGATTGGAGAAGCTGGGGATTTAATTTTTTCATATCCTTTGCCGTTCAGTTGTGCAGAGGTTTATCTATTTTAAGGACATGAGATTAAATAAATTGAACATTTCTGAATTTAAGATAATTGCAATTAACGATAATCTGACAATAAGTTGGGTAAGTTATTTTATCTCACGTCCTAAATTGATCTGATAGTTGCTTTCTTTATCAAGAATCAATTCATCTTCGGTTATGATTTGCAAATAGGATTTATTGTTTAAGAATTATTTTTATTGCATAGAATTACGAAAAATATAACGTGAGCTTCACCTGCACGAGGGTTTAGAACCACAGAACGTTGGATTTGCATCAAACTTCAGCAATTGCACCGACCGTTCGGATTTTTATCGAACCACCCTGGCGTCAGGTGCAAGCATAGTTAGGCGATCTAAATATGATAACTATAATTAAGATGGTTTAAATAATTTGTCTTTTTTTAATATTTAAATAGCTTAGCTTATTTTTTTTAAATCCTAAAAAGTCTTTATTTCGTTTTAGTTCCAGACTTTTAATAATAGAAATTTGATCATTTATTAATTCAATAGCCTTTTCATTTTGCCCAATTTTAATACAACAATCACAATAATTATCTAATACTTCTAATCTACCTATAATTGCACCAATTTTTATATATTTTTCTATTGATTGTTCATAAAAATTTGTAGCATCTTTATATTTTTTTATCTGAAAATGAAAAAGTCCAAGAGCAAAAAGACAAAATGCCTCGATCGGTATAGCTTTTATTTGCTTAGAAATATTTAAACTTTTACCAATATACGATTTTGCTTTTGTAAGATCAGAAATTTTTAAAAAGTAAAGCGCCTCTTTAACCAACACTCTAGAATATAGTTCTTCCCATTTATCAGCTTTATAGAAGTTTTTAGCATATTCTAAATATTTAATAATATAATTAGTTTTATTTGTTTTTAAAAGGATTGTACCCTTTATTTCGTTTGCAAATGCAAGGTGAAGCATATCACCACAATCTTCAGCTGATTTATAAAGTTCTTTACAAAATATTTCAGCCTTTTCTGGTAATTCGAGATCTAATAAAATTAATGCTTTTGCACCAAGTAATTCATTAATCCAAAATTTTAAATTTATCTTTTTTGCTATTGATAATGCTTCATTTAAATCTTTCCAACCACTGAATATTTTTCCTAATGAATGATTAATTGCACTAGAAAGTTCAAGAGACTGTACTAAGTTATTCAGATTTGAATTATTACGAAATAATTTTATAGCAACTTTTATAGTTATGGAGCTATCGTTTAATGCCCCTTGTCTTTGCAAAGTAAGGGCAAGTCCATGATGAATAAGGGCCTTAAGATAATCGGAATCAAAGCCAAATTTATTATAATAATCTCTTGCCAATCTATAATTTTGTAAAGCAGTTGACAGCATTCCTTTATTTCTTTGAGATTGAGCTAAATATAATAAAGAATTTATTATAGAATTTTTTTCATCTTTTTCTTGAGCGAGAGATAAAGCTTTCAATAAGTAATTGATTGAATCATCTAATTCACCTAAGTCATGATAAAGCTTTCCCAATTCAATTAATGATTTAATTAAAATAATATCGTTTAAAGTTGTTTTAGCTAATGTTATCGAAAAATTTAAAGCTTTTTTTGAGTTTTCCCAGTTACTCATAAGATATTCTGCAATGCCTATATTGAGATATAATTTTGCTTTTAAATTGGATTTTTTTTCAGATGAAATTGTTAAATATTTACTATCTAAAATTTTTAAAGCTTTATTATATAATTTCAAAGCTTCTTTATATGCAGAGCGATTTTGGTTTTTCTCTCCTGCAAGTATTGAATAATGAATTGCCTTATTATATTCCTGCCCATTTAAAAAATGCCTTGCTAGTTCCTCATAAACTTCATCTAAATCATCCTTCCATATATCCTCGATAGATTTTGCAATCGTTTTATGAAGAAATATTTTCTCTGTAGTTGATAATTTTTCATAAAAACTTTTATGAAAAAATGGATGAGAGAATTCATATAAATTAGTAAATTTGTTTTTAGAATATCCAATTTCACAATCATATTTTATTAAACGATAAGATTCCTGAGCAATTCTCAATCTTGATATTATAGAAAGTTCGTTTGATTCAAGTATAATAGATAATATCTTTGATGTAAATCTTGTCCCTTCAGCAGAAGCATAAATTAAAGTATTTTTAATTTCATCATTTAATCTACGAATTCTCTCTTCAAATACTTGTTTTAGGTTTGATGGAATTTCAATAGTATCAATTTTAGAAGTAAGTAGCCAATATTTATCCTTAGTATTGATAATCTTATTTTCAATTAATTCAGACAAAATTTGTTCAACGAACAATGGGTTACCTAATGTTTGATTATAAAGTAAATCAAAAAAATCTGTTTGCAATTTGTGTTTTCCTAGTATTGAATTAACAAGATGTTTTGTTTCAGTTCTTCTCATGGGCGGTATATTATAAACAATGCATTTATTTTTATGAAGGAGTTCAGCCTTTGCATCAAGTATTGGATGTCTAGAAATTATAGCATCATCTAATCTATAAGCACAAATCATAAGCAAAGGTAAATCTGAGCATATTTGTGAAATGTAATTTACAACTCCGACAGAAGATTCATCTGACCAATGAATGTCATCTAGAACTAAAAGCATTGGAAATTTTTTGGTTAATTTCTTCATTAAATATCCAAATTGTTGAGAAATAGCACTATGAGGAAGTTCAAATTGCTCAAATTTTGTTTTAAATTTTTTACGAGCCTTTTGAATAACATCGATTATAGCAGAAGGTATTGATCCCATAATGGGAATTGCAGATATTATACTTGGAGCGCATTCATAAAATATGTCTGCGATTTTTTTTAATTTTTTAATATCAAATTCTGAGGAAAAAATATTTTGAAATGCATCTAAGAATATATAATATCCCTCTGTTGAACGATATTCTTCCCCTGTACCGTATGCAATGTATGATTCTTCTTGTGAAGTAGAAATAATTTTAATAAATTCTTTTAATAGGACTGTTTTTCCAATCCCCGTTTCACCTTCAATAAAAAGAATTAGTCCGCCATTTTCTAAAGCTTCTTGCCACTGATTTATAAGAAAATCAAGAGATTTTTTTCGATCTACAAATTTAGTTTTCATAAAATGATAAGAAAAATTATGAACGAGATAGTTTTATTTTTCTATTTTTTAAAAACGTTTCTAATTCCTCTGCAGATGAAAGTAATTTATTTTTAAGATTTACATATTCTTGAAATACATTTTCATCTACCTCTATATCATCTTTTATAAAATTACCATTATTATCATACTCCATATAAATTATAACAGAATCATCAAAAAGCCAATGCTCCTTTGGCGTTAAATTTAAATTTGAAATTAAATTCTTATAGTCTTTTCGGTCAATTAAATAAATTTTTTCTCCGTGCTTCTCAGATAGTCTATATCCCCATTCAATTTCGTAATTCAAATAGTTGGATAAAGGAGTGTCAACAACATGTACTCTATTACATATAGCACCTCTTGATTTAAATTGATCCAACATATTTAACCAATCATCAAACGGATATTTTTCAATTTTTTCTCCATTTAAATATGCTTGAAAACGTTCTCTATCTCCTTCTACATCATAAGAATTTAATAATTCTAACCTAAACATGCTTTTTTTAAAATTGTTAAATTGATCAATTAAGTAATTAATCTCCATTAAAACAACCTCCCTTGGTATCTAATTGTTAAATGAAATTAAGAAGACATTTACTGATAATTGATAAGAAATCAATAAATGTCTCCAATAAGATATAAATTAGAATCTTGAAAGACGTAAATTTACTTGATCTTTTTTATTAATTTTGCAAACACTTCTAATGGGATTTCCACAGCATCCTCATTATTTTGTAGATTAAGTTCTTGTTTATCAAAGGTAGAGATTTTATTCCCCTGAATAATAACACTGCTGTTATCAGTAAGCCAAAAGGTTGGACATACTCCCCCAGCACAATCATCACTTGATGATGATAAAATTTTGTATTTCATATTAAACCTCCATTTATTTAATTGATTAATCAGGGGCTCCCCATTATTAGGACAGAAATAGAGGGAAAATAAGTTAAAAGATCTGAAGGGATCACTCCCCCCGTAATGCGTAGTATTACGGGGCTTGCG
>Ga0209636_10002768_pt1 | contig 17895 bp, 11 predicted proteins | sample DeeMarSWOR152_54_FD_187464 | JGI IMG/M metagenome (GOLD analysis project Ga0209636, IMG submission 187464) | Marine sediment microbial communities from White Oak River estuary, North Carolina - WOR-1-52-54 (SPAdes) (version 2) | ecosystem: Environmental > Aquatic > Marine > Intertidal zone >... | reverse complement strand
GCCCAGTCCCCACGTTGTCTTCCAATCGGGATCCACCCAGTGCACATGCTGCATTTCACGCAGGGTGGAGGCTTTGAGAATTTCTTCTCCTCCTTTTTCCAGAAGGCGAAACTGCCAGGACGCAAAACGGGCCAAGTCTTCGACTGTCGAGGAAAAGCCAGCAGCCGGGGCAATACCTCTGGCCTGGAAGAGCGGGAGCATATCACGGGTGCCGTCACGTTTGAGAGCGGTATATCCAGTTGCGAGTTTCTGCCTCCACAGGGACTCTGGAAGTTGGGTCCGTGTATCGGCCAAGTGCAGAGGTTTCAGGATGTTTTCTTCGATATACTGTTGGAAGGACGTCCCTGAGACTTCTGCAACGATCTCTCCAAGCAGGGTCATCCCGAGGTTGCTGTACTGGAAGTATGTGGACGGGGAGTAGAGGGTTTTTTGGCTGCCGAGCTTGGCTTTGACTTGCTCAACAGAGGGGAAAGGGAATTCAGGTCCGGTCCAGTAGGGAAAGTCTGATTCCCGGGGGATTCCAGAGGAATGGGTCAGGAGAGATCGAATAGTGATAGGCCCGGTATCTGGATACTGCTGTTTGAGGTTAAACCAGGTAAGATGGTCAGCGACAAGGTCCTCGAGCCGGAGTTTTCCGGCATCCCGGAGCTGCATAACTGCCACAGAAGTGAACAATTTGGATATCGAACAGATGCTGTAGATGGTGCTGGGAGATGAAGGGACTTCTTTTTCGATATCAGCCATCCCATACCCTTTGCTCCAGAGTATTTCCTGATCCATGACTGCAGCCACTGATAAGCCGGGAAGATGGTCATAATCGCGCTGCGCCCCCAGCCATGTGTCGATCATGCGGATGGCTTCGGAATAATCAGGCTTTTTTTGCTCATCGGAACAAGCGGGAGTGGTGCATATCAAACCTAAAAGGAGAAAAAGAATGACCACAGATAGATGGTTTCTTTTCATGGTGGCCTCCGTTCAAAATATTTTTGCATGCTCAGGCGTTGTGAATGAAATGATCTTACTATACAAGATGATCTTTTTGAAGGGAGAAGTTGTCTTCTGCAATCAAAGAGAGGCGAATTTATCCTTTCTGTGAGAGTGGCTAGGTTCGTTATTCATACCGTAAGGAATCAACTGGATTTCTTAGTGCTGCCTTGACTGTCTGGAAACTGACAGTTATGAATGCAATGACCAAAGTAAGGAATGCAGCCAAAACGAACATCCACCAGGATAAGTCGATCCGATAAGCAAAATTCTGCAGCCATCTGTTCATAACCAACCACGCAACAGGCCATGCAATCAGGTTTGCAAGCAATACCCATCTTATGAAGCTCTTGTTCAGGATTTGGACAATTCTCGGGACCGAAGCCCCCAACACTTTTCGGATACCAATTTCTTTGGCTCTGCGATCAGCAATAAATGAGGCCAGCCCGAACAAACCAAGGCAGGCGATAAAAATGGCGAGAAAAGAGAAGAGTGAAAACAATTTTCTGGTCTGTTGCTCATTGATGTAAAGATTGTCGTAGTCTGCATCCAGGAACGAATATTCAAACGGTTTATTGGGCGCGAAGTCCTGCCAGATGCTTTCAACATATCTGACTGTTTCAGAGATATTCTCTGTGCTGAGGCGTACGGAGATGTAACTTTCAACATTTGTGTAGTAACCGCCGGAAAGAAAGAGAGCCTGGGGTCTGATTTCCTGATGCAAAGATTCATAATGATAGTCTTTGACCACTCCAATGACCGTGAAATCACCTCTGTTCTGAGCCCAGTTGTTGATTCTTTTTCCGATCGGATCGTCCCAACCAAGCAATTCGACAGCTTTTTCGTTGAGTACAGCCGCATGGGAGTCAGTACTGAAATCCCTGGAGAAAAATCTTCCTCGTGCCAATTCCAGTTTCAGAGTTTTGAGAAAATCATAATCACACACGCAGAGGTTTAAGGTGAAGCTTTGTTCGACTCCCTCCGCGCCGAATCCGTAATTGGCGAAACTTTCGCCCGGCAGGGTGTTAGAACCTGATACATCTTTGATTTGGCTGTAATTGCGGAGGGCTTGTTTGAATGGAACAAGGTTGTCGCCTAAGGCGCCTGGATTTCTGACCACCAAAACCTGCTCCTTATCGAATCCTAATTTTTTGTTCTGAAAGAATTTGAGTTGTTGATGAACCGCCAATGTTCCGATGATCAGAAAGATGGATATAGTGAATTGAAAGATGACGAGAAGATTTCTCAACCATGAGCCGCCTCTGCTCCTGATGGTCGTTCCTCTAAGTGCAGTGATGGGTTTGAAAGAAGATAGAAAAAAAGCTGGGTAGGAACCTGAGATGATTCCCACTATCAGTCCAAAAGCCAAGAGTGAAGGGATGACAACGGGGTTGTCAAAATAATGGATTTCCAGCGGCCTGCCAATCAGGTTTTTGTACAACGGCAAAAGGATTATGACCAAAGCTATACCTATAGCCAAGGATATGGAGCTCAACAAAACGGATTCGCTCAAAAATTGGGTCACCAGATTCCCTCTGCCTGATCCGACCACCTTTCTCATTCCAACTTCTTTTGCCCTTAAGGACGACTTTGCAGTGGAGAGGTTCATAAAGTTGATGCAGGCAATGAGCAGGATGATGATGCTTATCACTGAAAAGATATACACGTAGGTTTCGTTGCCATTGGCTTCGAATTCGCCGTTCAAGTCTGAATTCAAATGTATTTTAGTCACAGGCTGCAAAAAATACTCCCAGTAATTTCCTTTGGCCACCCAGGCATCGAATCGCTCGCCTCCCATATGTCTCCTGGTGAATTCCTTCAATCGTTCATTAAACCATTCGCTTTTTATGCCCTCTTTCAGGACAACATACGTTATGAAGTTATTGGATGACCACCCGGGATCATTGATAAAAGTGGGGAATGTGGATGAAGAGACCAGCAGATCATAGTGGAAATGAGAATTGGAAGGGATATTTTCTGATACACCTGTAATCTCGAAGTCGATACTGCCGGAACCATAAGAAAAATCGGCTCTGAGAATCTTGCCCACGGCGTCTGTGCTCCTGAAGTATTTGAGAGCAGTATCCTTGGAGATGACCATAGAGTTCGGCCCGGATAAAGCTGTTTCTGGATCGCCGTGGATCAGCGGGAACGTGAACACATCGAAGAAGGTCGAGTCCACAGCATAGAATCTCGATTCATAAAAAGTTTTCTCGCCCAATTTGATAGGGGTTCTTCCAAGCCTTAAAAACTTCACACCCTTTTCGATTTCAGGAAAATCTTCGAGGAGCTTCTTGAATGTGGCCGATGATGAGTAGGTTTGTCTTATTTTTGTATCACCGATCGAAGCTCTGACAGCTATTCTGTAAATCCTGTCCGCTTTTTCATGGAACTTGTCATAACTCAGTTCATGGGCCACAAAGAGCAAAATGAAAATACTGCATGCGATTCCGATGGCCAGGCCAATGATATTGATCGTGGAAAAACCTTTGTGTTTGATGATGTTTCGGATTGCCACTTTGAGATAATTTTTTACCATGATCTTTCGCCTTTCCCTGATCAGAGTTTTTTCGATACACTCTCATAAACGCGATTTTACAATAGGCCGCCACATCTCTGTGCTCGTCGCTATAACACGGGAATTCATGCGTTCCTATTTATAGAGACGAAGTTCGAGCCAGAAAGGTTTAGAATTGATTGAATTTACCGCTGGCCTATTTTCGTTTCACGGTTCGGTCTTCATAGTGGGGCCGGGGAGGTTTGACGAACGGCTTTTCGCCCAGCATCCTGAGGACTTCCTCGACTGCCCGCTTGAGCTGGGGGTCAGTCCCCTCAGCCAGAAGAGCCGGGTCTTCTTTAACCTCGATATCAGGATCTACGCCGTGACCTTCCTTGAACCACTTTCCGTCAGGATCGTACATGCGGAAGGTGGGCACAGTCGTGATCCCGCCATCGATGAGTTGGGGAATGCCGGACATGCCGATCAGACCGCCCCAAGTCCGGGTGCCGATGAGCGGGCCGAGTCCAGCTTTACGGAAATAATCAGGAAAAGCATCTCCACCTGAACCGCTCCACCCATTGATGAGCATGGCTTTTGGGCCGAAGTGGGCCACAGGCGGCCACTGCCAATCTTTACCGTCCCGTACTGCCCAGAAGGCGAGAGGAGGCCTCTTCAGAAGCTCTATGAATCTGTCTGGGATCTGGCCGCCGCTGTTGAAGCGTTCATCGACGATGAGTCCTTCTTTGTGGAATTGGGCCAAAAACTGGCGCACAAGCTCATTCTGTCCGCCGATGCTGGTGTCCGGGACATAAATATATCCTATGCGCCCGCCCGATTGTTCTTCGACAAACTTCCGATTTTGTTCGATCCAGGCCAGATTCCTCAAGCGTGTTTCGCTCCCGAGGGTCTCAACGATAACTTTTCGGGCACCTTCAGTTGTCGGCTTACTGTTGACGGTGAGTTCAACTGTTTTCCCAGCTAGTCCCTGGAAGGCTGCCCAGGGGCTTTTCGAGATGTCTAGGAGCGTTCCATTTACAGCAAGGATATAATCGCCATCCTCGACCTCTACACCCGGCATGTCAAGGGGCGATCGTGCTTCACTATCCCATGGGGCCCCCTTGATGATCTTTGCGATCCGGTAGGCGCCGCTGTCGATTTCCCATTCGATCCCGAGGTACCCGGTTCCGATCCGTGGTTCACTTTCTGTGTCTCCGCCACCGCGGTATGTATGGGACGCATTGAGTTCAGAGATAAGCTCGCCGATGACATAGTTCACGTCCCAGCGGGTAACGGCATCTTTGAGCAGCGCACCATACTGCTTCCGCGTGGCTTCCCAGTCAACGCCGTGCATTCCTGGATCGTAGAAGAAATCCCTGCACAGCCTCCATGCATCTGTGAATATCTGACGCCATTCTGCAGGAGGGTTGACCATCATCTCGAGCTCTCCGGTCCGCAGTGGCTTTTCCATTTTCTGGTTAGGTGCGACATCGACTATGGAAGCGCTCTGCCTTTTCCAGACAAGTGCTTTTTTCCCGTCAGCAGAAAGACGGTATCCATCCACATCGCCGAGTACTGTTTTTTCTTCGCGCTCTTTGATGTCGTAAAAGACAAGGGCATTTGTCTCCTCGGCGGAACCGGTGCGAGGAAATCTTTGATAGAGGATTTTGCCTTCTCCTGCCTGAAGATTGTTGTAGTTTCCGGGTTTGGGGGGGAGGACAACCAGCCGACTTTCAAAATCCTCGATCGTGATTTCGACAGGTTTTACCTCTTTTTTATCTGGCTCTTTTTGTTTATTCTTGTCTTCTTTTTGATTTTTATCTTCTTCCTTTTCTTCTGCTTCTTCCTTTTTCAATTCCTCTTCGTCGTTGCGTGGTGCCATAAGAGAAGGAATATCGGGTTTGAGAGAGACAGCCACGATGTTGGTGGTGTTGGCATACAGGAAGGAATTATCAGCATCTCCGTATATTGGACTGAATGTCCTGTTGGAAAGAAAATAAAGGTACTTGCCTTCTGGATCAAAGACAGGTTGAAAATCGTTGTAAAAGTTCGAAGTGACCTGGTATCGTTTGTTTTCCTTCGTGTCATACAGATAGATGTTATTGATACGGTTTTCCTCTCCGCGAGAATAAGCCAGCCAGCGGCTGTCCGGTGACCATCCGGGCTTGAAGTTCCGCAGATTTCCCTCATACATCCACAGGCCCTGGTCAACTTTCACTGTCCTTTGCGTCTCTGTGTGGTAAATATGAATACTCATGGTCTTGTCGATAAAAGCGATCTTTTGACTGTCTGGAGACCAGTAGATCTGGTACCTGTAGCCTGGTCCGTATGAGGTCAGTTTTTGTTCTTGGGAGCCGTCTTTAGCGTCGCAGATGGTAAGCTCATACTCACCTGAACGGTCGCTCCAGTAGGCGATGTGCTTTCCGTCGGGCGACCATGCTGGGTAGCGTTCTGCAACGCCCGGACTTGCTGTGAGGTTGCGGATAACGCCGTGCTCAGCCGGCAGAGAGAAAACCTCCCCGCGGGCTTCGAACAAGGCTCTTTTTCCGTGGGGAGATATCTCTGCATTTTGGACCAACCTAGTTACGTTAGCCTTGTGGGGTTTGAGGGTGATTTGATCCGTAACCACATCGATATCCACTTGAGTCTGGCTTTCGCTCTGGAGATCAAGCAGATAAAGTTTCCCTCCTGCCTCGAAGACGATTTCCGATGGACCGATGGCAGGGAAGTGGATGTCAAAATCTTTGAAGTGGGTGATCTGGCGGACACCTTGGCCTTCTGTGTCGATGGCCCAGATATTGTGGCGCTGGTTCGGACCTCGGTCAGAAAGAAAGTAGAGGGTATCGCCGTGCCACATGGGTTGTGAGTCGTTGGCAGGATTGCTGGTGATATTTTTTGCCGTTTTTTGATTCAAATCAAAAAGCCAGATATCAGGAGCCATGCCTCCGCGGTAACGCTTCCAGGTGCGGAAATCCCGGGAAATCGGCATGTAGGCAAGGGTTTGACCATCAGGAGATAGAGACCCGAATTCGCCGTAGGGCACAGGAAGCTTTTCAGGCAGGCCTCCCTGTTTCGCGATGCGGTAGAACTGGCTGTAGCGCTGGCGGCCGCTCGCCATCGATGAAGCATAAAGAATAGCTCCGCCATCCGGATACCAATCGATCATAACCTCTGGCATGCCGTGATGGGTAATCCTTTGGATTTTTCCTCCCATGGAAGGGATAAGATAGATATCTGTATTCCCGTCATAGTTGCCGCTGAAGGAGATTATCGAGCCATCTGGAGAAAACCGAGGGAATAACTCCTCCCCGCTTGGGGAGCTGAGTTTGTGGGCCGTGCCTCCTTCCTTGGCCACAACCCAGATGTCGCCAGCGTAAACAAAGCAGATGTGAGTGGCCGAAACATCCGGGTACCTGAGCATACGGGCATTGACCTGACTGTAGAGAAGCGTTGTGCTGGCCAGTAAAAAGAGTGCAGTTAAAGATACAAAAATTGTTTTTTTCATTTTCCCTCCATCTTGATTCATAGATTGATAAAATTATAAATGCATAAATTCCTGTGTTATTGGGTGGAGCATAGCGATATGGAGATCTATTTTATTTAGAGGAGATGACCATGCTCCTTTTAGTCGCTCGCCATGAAAATTTAGTGCCATATACTGCATCTATACATTTATATTAGAAAAGATAATGATAATCGAATAGACAAAATTTTCAAGAACTTCTTTGTATTGAAGACTTAGCCGGTGTGGAAAATTCTATGATTTTTTCTCTTCTTTTTTCAGTTCATCGACGATTTGATTTACGAGCTCTTTGATTTCTATCTTTGATTTTTCATCTTTTTTTCCGGCGGTGATTTTATACGTTATAGTGTTTTCTTCCTCGTCGATTTCGTATTCAGCTTCGTAATCTTTTGGCAGGTCTTTTTTTATTTTCTCTAGGATTTCTTCGTATTTGGCCTTATTTTCGCTGTCGAGTTTGTTCTTGATGATGATTTGAAAACCTCCGTCTTTCTCTGCAATACCGATGATTTTTTTGTTATGTTCATCCTGAATCCATACAAAAGCATGCTCGAACGATTTCAGGGTCTTAATTTTATTCTTCAGATCTTGTTTTACGTCAGTTTTGATCTGTACCTGGATGTCTTTGAGCTGTTTGTTTTTTTTCTCTAGCTTTTCTCTCAATTCTTCCAGGACTTCTTCCACAGCTTTCAAAGCTTGTTCCCTGGCTTCAGCCTCTTCCACCTCACCCTGAAGTTCTTTGATCTTTTCCAGCTTATCTCTGAGTTCCTCTAATTTCTCTCTCAGTTTCTTTTCTTCGATTTTCAAGTGGAGAAAAGGATGGATATCCAGAACAGGGACGGCGCTTAGGGCTATATCTGGAGAAATGTACAATGTTTTCTTTCCCTCTTCTACGTGAATCGCAAAAGACTTCGGGATTTTTATCTCTTTTTTGATGTGGATTTCAGGAACTTCGATGATATGGATCTTCTTGTCGTCTTCTCCTTTCTCGATGGTGATGCTGAATTGAGTGTCTTCGTCGAGTTTAATGATTTTATCTTTTCCTTCATGGATAAGGTGCAGCTTGTCTGCTTTGAGCGTCCAGTGCCCTTTTTCACCTTTTTTCAGCACCACGTCTTTTCCAGAGATGCTGAGGATGAGTCCCTTTTCAGGATGTTCTTCTTTTACGATTATGACCGGCTCTCCAGTAACGATAATTTTATTCCCTTTTTCATCCTTATCGACTTTTAATGAGATATGAACTTTTTTCCCGTCCTTTAAAATCCATGAAATTTCACCTTTTTTCTTTTGCTCTTCCGTGGATTCTTTCTCTTTCTTCTCTTCAGTCTTTTCCTTTTCCTGTTCCTCTTGAATGTCTTCAACTGGAGATAAATTTTGGATTTCGGTCATTAACTCGTTATGATCCAATGAAATGGCTGGTTTAGAGGCTTCAGACTGTGCCGGTCGGGCCAGTCCGATAAATGTTATGGCTGCCATTATTGAAAATGAGAGTAATATTTTTGTCTTCATTTTGACCTCCTTCGGTTTTAATCGGTGCTTAAGAATGGCCAACAGTCTCTCGTTCAACTGTGATTTTCCCACAGCTCCCAGCACAGAAGATGGTGGATTCTGTTGGATTTGCCCGGCTTTCTGGATAGAAAGTAGAGTTGAGGCGTACGTGGATGGTCTGACTCCCGCTTTTAACACAAGTTCGTCGCAGGCTTTTTCCTGTTCCTCCCTCATCAATCTGAACACAAGCCAGGTTAAGGGATTGAACCAGTAGACAGCGCAGCTTGTTCGGGCCAAGATTTTGAACAGAAAATCGCTCCTTTTAACATGGGAAAGTTCGTGAAACAGCGCGGATGAGCACTCGTCTCTATTCCAATTTTCAGCTCTGGATGGCATGATGACAATTGGCTTGAATACTCCCCAGGTAAGCGGAATCTTAACTCGGTCGTGAGAGAGCAGGCTGATTTTTCTTCTAATGGATACAGCTTCCAGGAAGCGCTGGAGGAGCATTTGCCAGAATGGCCCTGAAATTTTTTTCCCCTGATGCGTCAATCTGTGTGCTCCATATAGCCCTAAGAATATCCTGATCAACAGAAAAACCAATCCTGCGGTCCAAATTATCATCAAGCTCATTCCAAGAATCGTTCTTGCGTCTGCGGCTTGACGGGAAATGGATTTTTTATCTTGAAATTTTGTAGTCTCAAGGCCGGAACGTGTGGTGCCATTCGCCTGGACAGCGGGATCTTTTTGGTTGAGATGATGTAGCGTCTCGCTGTTTTGGTTCCCTTCATTTAAGTCAAAGGAGTTGATCTCTACGGTCTGCCATGAAGGAAGTAAACGCGTTTCCCACCCTGTAATAAAGTTTGAGAGGAAGGGAAGAAGAAGCAGGCTGATGAGTGAAATAGAGAGGAGGAAATGCTTCATGGAGGCAGATTTTTTCCGGAATAAAAAAACGAGGAGTAAGGACCCTACAAGAACCAAGGAACTTTTGATCATGAATTCAAAGATCAAATAGAGATATTTGAGTCCAAGAAGGGATTCCATTCTTACCTCCCTTCTTTCCGTGCTTTCTTTATCAGTTCTGAGAGACGTTTATAGTCTGCTTCGGACAATGTGCCCTCTGAGATATTCAACAGAGCAGCAACAGCCTCTTCTGTAGAATTGTCGAAGAATGTTTGCATCACGTGTTTCAAGGCATTTTGTCTTGCCTTCTCTCGGGGGAGAGTGGGAGAATAGATGTAGCGTGGTCCTTCTTGTTTATGGGTCAGGTGTCCTTTTTCCTCCAGCACCCTGAGCAGAGCTCTTACTGCAGAATAGCTGGGGGGGTCTGATATTTTCTCCTGGACCTGGGCCACTGAAGCTTTGTCCATTTTATAGATGATATCCATGATTTCTCTTTCTCTTCGACTCAGGTTTTTCTGCCCTTTCATGCTTGACTCCTGTCTGATAACCTTCGGTCAAACTGTGCTAAAAAATTAGCATGCTAAAAATATAGCACCAATTTTTCCTTTTGTCAACATTTAATGCTGTTTTTTTAGCATTTTTTTCTACTAGCTCAAACTTTAATATTGAACATATCGTTGCGTATGTCTTGGATTATTTTGAATTTTTTGAAAACAAGCTGCTGCCTTTTGATTCAGATGATGGTAAAATGGACAAGACTGACTCTCAGGATTTATACCTCATCATTTTTTCAATAGGAGGGGAAAAGATGCTAAAGAGATTTCAAGTGCTGCTTCCTGATTGGCTTGAGGATTATATCAAATTCGGTGCAGAAAAATTTGATATCAGTGTTTCGGAATTGATCAGAATAGAAGTCTGCCTCGCGATTCTTACACAAATAGCTGAGCTCTTTCCGGAGCATAAAATAGGAATTTCCTTTAAAGAACTGTTTATGATTTATAAAAACCATGCTAGAGAGATGATCAATAAAGAGGATATCCGCCGAACGATTTCTAAGATTTATTATGAAACACGGAAAGCTATAGAATTCAGACAAAAGACACAAAAAAAGTAGCAATCTGAACCGAACGTCTTTCTTCCCATAATTCACTTTCCATAGAAGGGCAACCGAGTAACAGCGACTTTGACAATAGGAATTCTGTCAAGTCATTTCACGGCATTAAAGGATGAAATATATTTAAGACAGCAAGAATTGAAAGAGCCAATATTTTACTTTTTAAAATTTTCAAGAATGACGGAGGGAATAAGCTGTTCGAGGAAGGGATATTCTTCTATCAGGCGGATGATATCAGCCAAATCTTTCTGTCGTTTGCTCAACCGGCGTTTCTCATCTGAATAAGCCCAAAGCTTTCCCTGTAAGACATCCTCAACAGAGGCTACTTTCATTTTATATCCAAGCACTTCTTTTGATGAAGCACGGGATAAAAATTTTTGATAGCGAGAATCTGTTTGCATCTGTATTCTTAGGTCGGACTTAGAGCTTGTCAAATTTACGCTGTGTTCAAACCTTTCGACCTTCAACCCCTTTTTTTCAGCTTCTTTGCTGACTTTATTAATATCTTTTTGCTCTAAAACGACATCAAGATCAAGGCTGACAACTGGTTCGACATAAGCATTGACTGCAAGACCACCGACGACGCAATAAGCTGTTTTAGTTCTGTTTAGGATGTCCAGAAAAATCTGTAGAATGTCCTGCTTTGCATTTGCTACTGTGTTCATAAATTTTTTCCCAATCATTGTAGAAATTCCCGAAGACAAATTTTCTTTCTTTATTGCTCTAAGACAAACCTATCACACAATCAATGACTCGGTCAATTAGCCTGAATTATTAGTTATCATGATTTTACTAAAAATCTTGAATAATCAAGGCTATTAAGAAATCGACAACAAAAAACAGTCAAGTATGAATCTCGATAAAGTCTGAATCAGATTTATTTCTTGTTCATTCTTATAGGTTTGCCGAAAAGTTGTCCGTTGTAGGAACCATTTTCGATGACCAGTTTACCTTCGATAAGAAGAAACTGCACTCCCACACTGTATTGATGAGGGGCATCATAAGTCGCCTTATCCGATATTTTATCAGGATCGAAAACAAGAATATCCGCGGGAGCTCCTCCCATTCCGTCGTAGATCGTTCCCCCCTTTAGAACCACATCGTAAGAGTTCGAGCAACCCGCTGCAAAAAGGACAAGCAAACCCAGAACAAACAATTTCTTTTTGATGATCATCTTATTCGTCGATCCATTTATTCTTCAGTCCAAATGAAATATTAGCGCTTCCCGTATTTTATCAATATCTCTTTTCTCTCATCATCCGGAAGCCAGGCAAGATAAGATTTCCATCCCGGGCACCATTTGATGTGCCATTTCCAGATCCGTCCGAGGAATGATCTGGGATTATTGTCATACTTGGCGCGGAATGAACACTCGCCGCATTTTGGATCAGCCATCATGCGCCTCCTTTGCAGTTTAATAGTATTTGTGTATTTTTCGATTCATAACAATATACAGCATGGAGATAAAGGTCAAGATGATTGTGTTGACCTGTTCGTTGCTTTTTTCGCCGATTGTAATAGAATAACCGCATGAACCAAAGGAGGCAGAGTGAATATGAGGGAAAAACCTTTTAGTATCAGCGGTCGGGAGAATCATATGAATCGTCGGGAGTTTCTTTCACGGTGTGCGGCCTGCACAACGGGTTTAGCAGCTTTGCCCTTTTTATCGCTGACGTCGTGCAAAATGTCTAAAGAAGAAAAAAAATTAAGGCTTCGGATCCTATACTCCGTTCATGCGGTCAAGCAGCCTGGCCCTGACTGGCCTAATGTCGGGTTTGACTTCGGCCCTGTCATGGAAAGAATCAACACAGAATTTGCTCAGAATTCTCCGGATTTTGTCTTCGAATCATCCATGGCAAAAGGGCCAGAAGAAGCGGAAAAGATTCTCGCAGAAGATGAAACTCGCGGCATTGACGGGTATGTGGTTTTCCAGTTGAACTGCTGGAATCGCGTGGTGCAGCCCGTTGCTGCGTCTGGAAAGCCAGTGCTTTACGTTGACTTCAAGTACGGAGGAAGCGGAGGATTTCTGGTATATACAGCCCAGTTCCTGAGAGAGAAAACACCTAACCTGGCTTTTGTCGCGTCCTCCAGTATGGAAGACCAGATCGACGCAGTAAAATGCTTCAGGATCATAAAAAAGGGCGGAACAGCCTCTGATTTTGTGGGAGCAGTTCAAAAGAGCCGCATACAACGAATGCCCACTGCAAGCGATCTCACCTGTCTGGCGGATGAGGTGAAGACACTCTCGATAGAGGAATGCCTGAAATACATGAAGGGCTCCAGAATCTTAGCTGCCCGTAACCAGGAATCAGGTCCGGCCGATCCCATCATGGGAATTCCCATGGAGCGAGTGTCCTTCTCGGAGATCAATGAAGCCTGGAAAACCGCTGATAGGGATCAAGCCAGAGAAGTGGCTGACCGTTGGCAGAATTCTGCATCCGATATCATTGATGTGTCTCGAGAGACACTTGAAACTTCAGCCGCTATGTACTTGGGGATGAAGGCTGTAATGAAAAATCATGATGCCAATGCCATCACCATCAACTGCCTGGGTGGCTTTTATGGAGGCCATATCCATGCTTATCCCTGCCTGGGATTCCATGAGCTGAACAATGAAGGATTGGTGGGTGCCTGCGAATGCGATATCCGCTCTACAGCGACCATGACAGCAGTGACTGCGATGACCAGAGGCAGGCCTGGATTCATCTCTGATCCAGTCTTGGATACAGGGAAACGGCAGATTATCTATGCTCACTGTGTGGCTTCGAACAAGGTTTTTGGACCTCAGGGACCGGCTAATCCCTTTGTTATCATGACCCACTCAGAGGATCGGCAGGGAGCATCGGTGCGGTCGCTTCTTCCGACTGGTTACCTGACGACAACCCTTCAGATTCATCCTGACCGTCAGGAAATACTCCTCCATCAGGCAAAGGCAGTGGACAATGACCCCGACGACAGGGCTTGCCGGACCAAACTTTGTGCAGAACCGATCGGTGATGTGGAAAAGCTCTTCACCATGTGGGATGTGTGGGGCTGGCACAGGGTAACCTTTTATGGAGATTTAAAAGAGCCGGTCTATGCCCTGGCTGAAGCCATGAACTGGAAAGTGGTTGAGGAAGCCTGACTCTTCCAGAACTTTGCGGAGTTTTGGATAATCTATGTTCCCTCGCTTGTCATAATGGAACCAGAAAAATCGATGACCACTCTGTCTGAACAAAGATCATAGAACTCCTACTCCTGCAGACTGAAACGGTACTGGTAAAAAGCTTCCACTGACCTCCCATAGAGCCGCATTCTATTCATGCTGCCAGTAATAACTTCTCAGTTTTCATTTGAAGATATGCTCAATTAAGCCTATTATGCTGAAAATATCTTGGGCAATGGAATGAAAGGGTGAATAAAAAGGAAATACTTTTCATTCATACGGATTTCTGATTGACTGGATGTGTTCTTTCCAGTATGATTCTGACTGCTTCAGCTCAGAGGGTGAAAATTTGTCATACCGCTGGTTTCTTCGGCTTAGGTTTAGAAGACCAAGAAAAAGATGCGCATGAAGAATGATTGGACATTACGGTGGTTGGGACTTTCTGGAATACTAGGAGCTATTGTTCTCTTTACTGGAGACATGCTCTACTATTTCAAGCTGAATGGTGGATTATCTTCAATAACAACCATGGGAAGTGTGGCTGAATGGCGGTTGCTTGCAGGAGGTGCAACATCTTTAATTGCTGCATGGCTGTACACAATAGGTGCAGGGCAAATTTATTTTGCTCTCAAACCAGCAGGGAAAAAAATATCAATATCCGCTTTCATCTCATTTGCTGCAGTAATGATTGCCTACGGCATAGCTCATGCTTCTTTTTTTTCAATAGGTTCTAGCGCTAAGAATGCATTGACAGCAGGGGCAAAAGTTGAGCTTATGACGAAGCTGCCATCGCAATACTTCTCACTTATAGTTAAGATGACCTATGTGCCTGTTGTTATTGTAACCGTTCTTTTTGTGTATTCTGTAATTTTCCGCAAGACGCTCTACCCTTGGTGGATCATCCCATTTTTTCCAGTGTTTCCCTATTTATTCGAAGGGATTATAAGACAGCGTCTTTCCGGGACGTTCCAAGTGATTATCGCTGGTGGATATAAAAACTTGATTATGTTGGTTTTTTTTCTCATATCGACAATTGTGCTATGGAACGGCGGAAAATACTCTAAGGAGTCTTCATAGGACATATATAAAGGATGAAGATTTCCTAAAACCTCTTGAGGAGCTTTCTTAGACGCCTGATTGATTCCTGTTGATCCGAATTTATAATATTCTATGATTTAAAATTGGATGTTGTCATGCCTCATTGGTATTCTTTGATAGGCAAGCTGCAGGGGACCTTGCAAAGGCTCTATTAGGGATTAACGGGGCTTTTTCTTATCTTTTCTGAATTTGATCTTGGAGTCTTTATCCATCTTTTCTGTAGCGTATTGAATGATGATCCTACCGCATGTATCTTTCCATTTTAAAAGAAAATCTTCTGTTTCCTGGGGATGAACCTTCCAGGCTTCTCTTAAAAACCAGCCAAGCCCTTTTTGAACGAATTTATCGCTGTCCAACATCAGCGGTTGGATGGCTTTGAATAGTCTGTCAAGAGGAATATCCGTTTTTAAGGAATCAATCAATAGAACCGGCACAGAACGTCTTTTCCATTTGGATGCAGATTCAGTCCATTTTTTCAGCGATTCTAGACCGATGATATTTTTCGTAATGAAATGTGATAGAGCCTTGCCCGCCAGGACATCCGTATGGGCCCAGTTAGCGATTCCGTTTTCCAACCAGTTGCCTAATTTTTCGAATGTATCGGGCGTAAACTTTTCTTTAATGGAATACATAAAGCCAAGGGCAAAACTTGCTTCCTCGTATTTGCCTGTCGCCACCAATTTGTCCCCCAGGAGCAAAAAATCGTCCAGAGTGAAATCTTTTCCCCACTGTTCCAGCCATTTATCCCGTTGAGACTCATACTTTTCCGGGTCGAGACCATAAGCATCATATCCTTCCGTAAAATAACGGGCGTACTTTTTTACGATATCTGGGTCAGCGTTCTTCTCGCAGAATTTCCTGATTTCATGAAATCTTTCTTGTATTTTGTTCATGGCTGGTCCTTCCTTTAGGAATCAGAATAAGGATGCCTTCAGAGACGGACTCGACCTTGTGCCGAGAGAAGTAAACCGGGAAATATTGGCCCTCAGCCCATTGCTTGAACAAATCTTTATAATGGGGATTTTCTGGATTTCCTGATTGACCGGGGCAGTTCGTGCCAACCGAATTGTCCCAATCGCTGCAATCTGCAATGATGCGGAAAGAGGCGCCTGAGCGCTGGTTGTATCCACTTCCGGTCATATTGACAGTAAAGCCGCTCCCTCCCCGAGGCAAGGGCCCGATGTCAACTTGGGTACGAAGATCATCACTCAGAGCCTTGCTGAGCATATGATCAAGCATGATGTGGTGGAATTTTTCTTGTCCGTACTGCCAAAGAGACATATCGCTTCCCAATCGTTGCTCTAAGTCGCTGATGCCTTGCGTTAGACATTTAATCAATACAGCATCCCGTCCCGTCTCAGGGGCGGCCCCGAATTTTTCGTCCGGGCGAGCCAAGGAGTCCATCACAATTTTCATCGGTCGTCTGGCAAGTCTGCGTCCGTTCAATTCAGCCGTCAAAAGTTCCCAAACATTATCCGACAGCCGATGCAACCAAGCCGTATATATGGTCGCTTCAACCGAGTTTTTGTCCAAGACGAAATCCCATTCCAGCAGCATTTGGATGGCTTTTTCACTCTTTGGATCACCCGAGTCAAGATCCTTAAGATAGGGCACAAGGTTCCTAGCAGGGATGGACAGATAATCCTGTTGGAGTCTTTTCATATCCTCGATGCTAAATTTCTCCCCTGAGTTCAACACTTCTTCAATCCGCATAAAACGGTAGGGTTCGCTCCACAGGAAACCCAAAGCATGAGGGTATCCCTCTGGGACATTGTTTTGGTTGGCTGTTGCCCAAAAGCCCTCCGGCGGGTTGAAAACATGAGGGAGGTCTTGAATCGGCAGATAACCTTCCCATTCAAACCGCCCGTCACCTGGCACAGGGAGGAGTCCATTCCAGTTTTTCCTGATGGGAGTAATTCCCACAGCCTGCCAGCCAATGTTGTTCTTCCTATCGGCCCACACCATGTTTTCCGATGGGGTGTGAGAAAATCGGCAGGCGTCTCTGAATTCTTCCCAGGTCCTGGCCTGATCCATGCGGAGGCTGGCGAGGTACGGAGCTCCGCCCACTTCCAGCCAGGCTGCTCTCAGGGCATAGGCCTTATGGTGCTTGCGATCTTCGTGCAGGATCGGGCCATGCCGCGTATATTTTAAGTCGACCGTGACTGCATTTTCGCCTTTTGTTGGGATTGTCTCCTGGAAAATCGACATCTCTTCCCAGTTGCCTCGGTATTTGTACTGAAGAGGATTCTGGGGATTGGTGTCATACACATAAAGGTCTTCTTGATCGATGGCAAAGATGGTCAATCCCCATGCGCCATGATCGTTGTGTCCGATAGAAACGCCCGGAAGAGCGGGTTCGCCACCGCCGATCACATGCCATCCGGGAGCGTTCAAATGAACCCAGTACCGGAGGGAGGGAACCTGTAGGCTTCTGTGAGGATCATTAGCCATGAACGGATAACCTGTGTCTGTGAGTGAGCCTCGCACTACCCAATTGTTGCTTCCTGTTGACACTTCAGGATTCGAATCATAAGGTGATGTGATATATTCTGTTAGGAAGGGATGAAAATTTTGTGCGAGGTGAGCCGGTTCGGCAATGTCTTCAGGCTCGAACTGGACCGATGAGCGCGAGGAGGAATAAAGGTCGATAATTTCAGAGGAGATGAGGGATAGGTCGATGTGTTCATCTGGCACCAATTCAGGATTTCCAGGTTCGAGGTTCAGAAGGTTTTGGGCGTTCTCTGTTCCCAAGAGGTGGATCGATCGGGCGATGGATACTTCTGTTCTGGCATTTCGGAAGAGGCCATTGTGGCGGGATATCACGATCTCTGGGGTCCAGTAACTTGGCTTGAGTCCCAGAAGCTTAAATTCGAAAGGCAAAAGGGAAGGGTCAGCTTCAGTGAGTTTGATGTAGGCGTTTATCCCGCGGACAAAGGAACCGATGATTTCTTTTCCCTGTGGATGGTAGTGACTGAGTTCTTCTTGCATGTCGACGCGGGCTTTGAGCAAACGTGAGCCGATATCGTTTTTGAGCACTTTGCGTCCCAGAATTTCAGCCAAGGTTCCTGTGGCCTGTCGCCGCCATATTTCCAGTTGGAACAATCGATCCTGGGCCACATTGAATCCTTGGGCGAAAAAAAGATCCT
>Ga0209636_10002766_pt1 | contig 17905 bp, 20 predicted proteins | sample DeeMarSWOR152_54_FD_187464 | JGI IMG/M metagenome (GOLD analysis project Ga0209636, IMG submission 187464) | Marine sediment microbial communities from White Oak River estuary, North Carolina - WOR-1-52-54 (SPAdes) (version 2) | ecosystem: Environmental > Aquatic > Marine > Intertidal zone >... | reverse complement strand
AGTGATTATTTATACACTGTCAATAATTCACTGTACTAAAGTTTACATTTCATGCCGTGCATGAAATGTAAACTTTAACAGTAATTGACAATGCACCCTTTGAGGCTATAATTGAATGATGTCATTGATGTTCAGTGTCTCTGGGTTGAGAGGGATTGTTGGTGAAGATTTAACCTCCGAGATCATATGCAGGTATGCAACAGCCTTTGGAAGATATGTAAAGCCGGGGAGAGTTATTGTTGGCAGGGATACGCGCGAGTCAGGCACTCTCTTTCTCAAGGCTGTCATACAAGGATTACGTGCAGCAAATTGTCGGGTCATTGATCTCGGTATTGTGCCAACACCAACAGTTCTCTTTATGGTGAAAAGTCTAAAGGCAAAGGGAGGTATGAGCATCACCGCGAGTCATAATCCTATTGAGTGGAACGCGTTAAAATTTGTTTCATCTCATGCGCGGTTTCTCAACCAACGAGAGTTCACAACCTTTTCTCGGTATAGTAAAGAAAAGGGGACCTACATCAAAAGACAACAGAAATTGAAAAGAACGGATATAATAGCAAATGGGACAGATATGCACATCGACAAGATTACGAGCATACTCAAGCCACCCGGCAAAAGATTCAGAGTCGGTGTTGATGCAGTAAATGGTGCTGGTTCACGAGCATTACCAATGCTCCTGGAAAAAATGGGGTGTAAGGTCTTCCGTCTTAACTGCAGATTCAAACCAGTCTTTCCGCGTAACCCAGAACCCACACCACAGAACATTAGGGAATTGTGTCGTTTGGTGACAGAAAAAAGATTGGATATGGGCTTTGCCTGTGATCCTGATTGTGATCGGCTTTCTCTGGTGGATGAACAGGGCAGGGCGATTGGTGAAGAAAATACCCTGGTACTCGCGACAGATTTTATTCTGAGCAAAAAGAGAGGAAATGTCGTCACTAATCTCTCAACCACTGCAGTCATGGATTATATTACGAGAATGAACAACTGTCGATTGTATCGGACAAAGGTAGGCGAGGCGAATGTAGTGTCAAAGATGTTGAAAATAAATGCGATTATTGGCGGAGAAGGCAATGGCGGAGTCATTTATCCAAAGATAAATATGACAAGGGATGCACTCGTGGGAGCTGCAATAATCATGAAGCTGCTTGCTGAACGCGATAAGAATTTATCAGAAATCATTGCTCTCTATCCCCGCTTTTACATGATAAAGAAGAAAGTAAGGATCAGCCGAGATCAATTTGAAAAAAAGAAAGAGAAAATTATCAGGAAATTCAAGGGGAGGGTGAATCTTCTGGATGGATTGAGAATTACCGCGAAAGATTACTGGCTACATATCAGACCATCCCAGACTGAACCGCTGATCAGGATTATTGGCGAATCACACGACAAAACACAGATAGAATACTACATTAATGACATCAAGAATATCCTGAAATAGATTCCATTGTATTGATCTATATCGTGTCGGGCTCTCTTGACATCGATTAAAAGTAAGATACAATTAGTTGTGGATATTAATAGAACAGGAGTTGTAATACCAGCATTGAATGCAGAAGAGACTATCGGAGATTTGATACAAGAGCTCATTGCCTGTGGATTCAAGAAAGAACATGTTATTGTAGTGAATGACGGGTCCAGTGATAGGACTGCTGAGATTGCTGCACGATTCGGTGTGCACGTAGTGACTCATGAGAGAAATATGGGCAAAGGAGCAGCGCTAAAAGATGGTTTTGATGTTGCCAAAGGAAAAAATCTCCAAGGAGTGATCGCACTCGATGCCGATGGTCAACATAGAATATCGGAGGTTAAAGATTTTCTGCATATGAAGAACCACTATGATCTACTCATTGGCCTACGCGATTATACTACAAAAATGCCTTTTTTGCGTAGAGCTGTCAATAAAACTACTTCCCTCATTGCTTCTCTCTTATCTAGGAAATACCTTCCCGATGTTCAATGCGGGTTTCGTTATATGAGTTTAAGAATACTTGATGAAATTACATTAAAAACAAATAACTATCAAACTGAGACAGAGATGGCGATCAAGGCAGTGCAGCATAAATTCCGAACAGGGTTTATACCGATAAGCACAATGTATAATAGTAAGAAAAGTTATATACATCCAGTCATTGATACAGTCAGATTTATCAAAATGGCGGTAGGTTTTTTATGGCGCTAATTTTACTGACCAACGACGACGGTTATGATGCCCTCGGGTTTCAGGCTCTCTACAAAGAGCTCGGCAAGGACTTTGATGTTTTTGCGGTAGCCCCACGCTTTCAGCAAAGTGGTGCGAGTCACTCTTTGACCTTAAAGCGGCCAATCAGGGTTGAAAAGATTCGCGAAAGATTCTTTACCATTGACGGAACTCCAACTGACTGTGTGCTGCTCGCATACCACGATTTGATTACGGAGAATATCGATATGGTAGTTGCGGGCATAAATCATGGACCTAACATGGGAAGTGATGTATTTTATTCTGGTACTGTAGCAGCTGCTCTACAGGGAGCGACGTTAGGGATAAATTCAATTGCAATCTCACTATCGTCTCGTGAGTATAGTAAATTTTCAGTTGCTGTCAGCTATTCTCGAGATTTGATAAACAGAATATTAAAGGCAAAAGCCACAGATCTAATTCTGAATGTGAATATCCCGGAGGGGAAAATAAAAGGTGAAAAACTCACAAAAATGGGGAAAAGGATATATCAAGATAAAGTCATTAGGAATGCTGAAAAAGAGAATGTGATGTATAGTGTTATTGACGGAGTCTTATCGTATAAGGTTGCTACAGATACGGATTTTAAGGCAGTTGAAGAAGGGTTTGTTTCAATAACGCCATTGAAACTTGACTTAACAGACTATAAGTGTATAAAAGAACTTCAGGGATTCTTGGAAAAATAGTTTCAATTTCTCTGTTTAACCATCAAAATGGGTAATCATGATGTTCGAACAGCTGAATGAACTAAAATACAATGCTCAGAATGGTAAGACCTACCTGATGTATTTCCTGAAATACTGGAAGCTGAGCGAGCAAGGAGATTTTATTGTTAAGTATCAGATCAGATCCTCTGATAGAGATTTTGTTTGGTATGGTAGAATTTCAAAAGAAAGGGCTGTGAGCGATTTAAAATTAACACAGAAAGATGCACAAAAAATCCCTGAGAAAGAACTGAACGATAGAATTGAAGCGTATCTTAAAAGACTATTTGTCTATGTTGCCAAAAAAGGTCTTGATAAAGGATATGAAAAGGCAGATACTGAGTTTGTCTTTCTTAAGAATCGATCTGTTACAAAGAGGATATGGTGTGAATAAACAATGCATGAGTGTAGGTTGTCCTCTATAGAGCTTGACTTTTCTAAAAGGGTATGTATAATCATATGAGCAGCAAGCATGGGGGAGAAAGGAGAAAATGATGGTCCTCTTCTTGTTTCAGCAAACATGTGAACCAGGTGGTTCACAGCAGGGTAATCCTTTAGTGAGTCTGTTGCCTCTGATTCTTATCTTTGTTGTTTTCTATTTTCTTTTAATCCTTCCACAGCAAAGGAAACAAAAACAACATCAGAAATTGCTTGAAGGACTCAATAAGGGTGATCGGGTCATTACCTCTTCTGGCATATATGGAACAGTGATTAATGTAAAGGAACACACGGTACTATTGTTGATTGCAGACGGAGTAAAGGTAGAGATTGAAAAGGGGCATATTACAAATAAGTTAAGCAAAGCAGGTGATTCACAATCACGATAAATATCTCAGAGAGGATATTTCATAAAAATATCGAGGTAATATGGTTTTAAAAGTTCTCAAATATCCTGATTCACTATTAAGAAAAAAATGTTTACCGGTTGATAAGATATCAAAGGAAGTGTATACATTAGTTGATGATATGATTGAAACAATGCTCAAAGAAGATGGACTTGGTCTTGCGGCAAATCAGGTTGGTTCTTTATCTAGAATCATCGTTATCAATACCACATCGCATGAAGATAAACCAGAGCCAATTGCGATGATAAACCCTGTGATATTGAATCAAGAAGGCTCTACAATTGAAGAGGAAGGTTGTCTGAGTTTTCCTGAACTCTATTTAAAAATCAACAGACCTGAACGAGTCCGCGTTCATGCCAAAAATCTCTATAATGAAGATTTGGTTTATGAAACAGATGGAATAATGGCAAGAGCGATTTTTCACGAAATAGATCATTTGAATGGTATACTCTTTATCGACCATGTAATGAAATCAGAAGAGGAAAAGATCAATAGATATCTGGATACTCTTGGTTCTCCATTAAGAGAAAAATGAGAATTATTTTTTTTGGGTCAGGTCAATTTTGCTTTCCTATCGTAAAGAGAATCTGGGAGGAATTTAACCTCTTAGGTGTAGTTGTCACAAAACCGAAGCCACGGGGAAGAGGGCTAAAGACATCACTGCCTGAGGTGGCGCAATGGGCACAGCGTGTCAAGGTCAAGGTATATCATCCTGAAGACCCAAATATCGATGCGTTCGTACGAGAAATGTCTCAACTAAAACCCGATCTCTTTGTCCTATCTTCTTACGGTCATATCTTGAGCAGTAGTCTGCTGACCGTGCCGAGACTCGGTGGCATCAATATCCATCCATCTCTCCTGCCGAAATACCGTGGCGCAGCTCCAATACAGAGAACAATTATGGCAGGAGAAGAGATAACGGGTATCACCATGTTCTTTATGGATGAAAAGATAGATCATGGTGAAATAATCTTTCAAAAAGAGTTGATTATTGAACCTCATGATAGTTATGGTTCACTCCTCACGCGATTATCAAATCTCGGTGTTGAAGTTATCACTGGCGTATTGAAATCCGTAGAGTCAGGGAACTATGAGAGGGTCGAGCAGAATGAAGGACAGAAGGTCTATGCCTCAAAAATAAGAAAGGACGAGATGATTATCAATTGGCAGAATGATACTAAGAAGATTTTTAATCTCATTCGAGCACTCGCACCAAAACCAGCGGCGAGGACGATATTTCGTGGTCAAGAGTTGAAAATTATCGGTGCATTACCAGGAAATAAAAGAATTGACCCCGGTACTATTCACATTGAGAACAAGAGTATTTATGTGGGAACCAATGATGGTTCTCTTATCCTGAAAGAGGTCAAGCCGGCAAATAGATCGGCTATTTCAAGCCTTGATTTTATGAATGGTTTTCGCGTGAAAGAAGGAGAAGTAATGGGATGAATGCACGTGAGGCAGCACTCAATGCGCTGTGTGAAGTAGATGAGGGAATAAACCTCAAGGATGCGCTCGGCAAGATCTTTGAAAAGGATGAATTGTCAGAGGAAAATAGGGCGTTGGCAAATGAGTTGGCATTCGGTACATTAAGGCATCGTGAAGAAATCGATCAAATCATACGAGAAACATATAATAGCGATTTTAACGCACTCGACTTAGTGCTTAAAAATGTGTTGAGGATTGCCGTTTATCAATATCTGTTTTTGGACCGTATTCCCATCTATGCAATTGTAAACGAGGCGGCGAATTTTGGAAGAACCATCAAGGAAAGAAGTTTGATCAATGCAATACTGAGAAGCATCATCAGAAACAAGAGAGTTCAGGCATTACGGGTTCCACGGGCATGGGTTCTGAGACAGATCGTTGACGCCTATCCTGTTGATGGTGAAAGAATTATTGAATCGTTTAAAATAAGACCAACACCCTATATTCGTGTAAACCCTCTTAAGAGTACAGTCAGTGAAGTCGAAAAGAAACTGAGAGAATTCGGTATGGAATTTAAAGATGCAAACTGGTTTCCAGAATTTAAAACAGTGAATCGTCTCGGCACTATCATAAATAGTGTGATCATGAAACAAGGTCTTATTTCAATTCACGATGAGGCACAAGGACTCGTCTGTTGTCTTGTTGCACCACAACCGGGTGAAATGATCGTAGATTTGTGTGCCGCGCCTGGTAGTAAAACAACGTGCATGGCTGAATTGATGAAGAATGATGGAATGATACTCGCTGTTGAGGTGAGTGATGTGAGGATGAAAATGGTTTTAGAGAATGCATTGAGGCTTGGTATTGATATCATCCGACCAGTTATTGCTGATGGAAGAAACTACCTCGTTGAAGGAGTCGATAAAGTATTGGTAGATGCGCCATGCAGTAATTCTGGTGTGATTGCAAAACGGCCCGAGGTAAAGGAAAGAGTTAATAGTAAGGTTATCAGAAGATTGGCGAAACTTCAATACGACCTCATATCCAACGCAGCAAAATTCTTAAGAGCGGGAGGATCATTGATATATTCTACCTGTAGTATTTTACCTCAGGAGAATGAGGAGGTTGTTGCATTATTTCTGGAGGAGCATCCAAATTTTGTCGTTGAACCAACAAATGATTTTACACCTGTTGGCGATACCTATCTCAAAGTCCTTCCCGGTGAATACTACACCGATGGTATATTTGCCGCACGATTAAAAAAGATTCAATAACATCAATAGAACACATGAGAGATACGTGGAAGCCTAACAAGAGGACCACTCAGTAACACGACAGGAGGGTGTCTACCCTCCTTCTCTATCAGTTTTTGAAAATCGCCCATACGGCGTGAAGAGATAGTTTCTCTCCTACCAAAAAAGTCCTTAAATATCGTATTTTATTTCTCACATGGTCGTTATCTTAACCCTTGACAAATCATCAATAATGATTAAAATGGGGAGAAGTGGGGCGAAATGGATCATGTTAGGTTTAGGGGATTTTTCAGACACATACTTGATGACCGGAAACGTCTGGCAATACCGAGCCATTTTAGGAATGTCTTGACTCATGAATCCGAGGGTAAGATGATACTCACCCCTGGATATGATCAGGAAATCGCGGTGTATGCACTAAAGACATGGGAGATGTTTGAAAAGAATGAATTACTCTCACTCTCAATGGACCGATTGCGATCGCGCCGCTACCGTCGGCACTTTACCTTTGGGATTAAAGAAGATCGTCTTGATTCCCAGGGGAGAGTCTTGATTCCGACATTCCTACTTGAGCACGCAGGCATCACAAAGGATATCATTATTGTCGGTGAGATTGATTACTTCACGCTGTGGTCGCCTGAGCAATATGAAAAATTTAGTAAGGAGGTTGAGAAATTTTATTTAGAGGATGCAGAAGGTATCGAAGAATTGAGAAGGAGGAAAGATGAGAGTCCAAAGCATTGAGGGAATTAAGAATAAAAAGGTTTCATTTTTCTTACCGAATGGTGAGATCGATGAAGAAAAATTTGAGACGATAGAGAAGAAATTTAAGCACATGATCGAAACCGGTGATTTCAATATCATTATAGACCTCTCTCGAGTGAGTCACATAAATTACAAGGTTGTTGGTTGGCTCATAGATTACCAAAAGAAATTGAAGGAACTGGGTGGCGACATTAAATTAGTGAATGTGTCACCCTATCTCTATGATATCTTCAGATTGTATGGATTCTATCCGTTTGAGATATATCCCTCTAAGAGAGCTGCGCTGAAAAGTTTCATGTAGATAGAACGAGATGTGTAGGGTGTATGCTTTTCCATCAGCCTGTGCTCTTGGCTGAGGTCCTGCAGCACATGAATCTTCAGCTGGAGAGAGGAGTCTATTGCGACTGCACCGTTGGTGGAGCAGGTCACTTGCTTGCCATGCTACAAGCTACAAAGAGCAGCCAGTTCATAGGACTTGATTGGGATCCGGATGCAATTGAATATGCATCGAAGGTGGTGAAGCAGTATGGTGATCGGTGTCGGCTGTTTGCGACCAATTTTACGAAATTAAATTTGATTTTGGACGAACTTGGAATAGAAGGAGTCAATGGAGTGCTCTTTGACCTCGGCGTTTCGTATCATCAACTCACGACACCGGACAGGGGATTCAGCTACAGAAAGGATGGCAAGTTGTTAATGTCTATGTCGCCGAAAAATCCTCCACTATTCGAGAAAATAAGATCTGCGACAAGAAAGGAAATTATCACCGTTTTGAAGGAATATGGTGATGTCCGTAACTGCCAACGAATCGGCACTGAAATCTATGACAATAAGAAATCTCTGAGGACAACATTCGATCTGCGCCGATTAGTCGAAAAGACAACACCCAGAAGACATTTGAGAAAGAACCTGCCCAAGGTATTCCAGGCCTTAAGAATTTGGGTGAATGATGAACTCAACAATCTCAAGGAAGGACTCTCAATCGCATTTCAAAGGCTCAATTGTTCAGGGAGGATTGTGGTCATTTCATACCATTCTGGAGAAGACCGCATCGTGAAGTTGTTTTTTAATGACTTACATAAGAGAAAAGAGATGAGGTTGTTGCGTAAAAAAGTCTTAAAGCCAACAGAGGATGAAATAAGCTGTAACCCTCGGGCACGTAGTGCAAAGTTGAGGGCAGGCGAAAAATGCGTGCCTTATTAATTTTTATTGCCGTCGTTGTCTATCTATTCTCACTCGTCTTCATCGAGAGCGAATTGGTCAAATTGCAGGTGACTAAAGAAAACTTGGAGAATCGTTTTACAGAATTGAAAAATCAGAAAAAGGTTTTGGAATTTGAAGTAATGAAGCTGAACAATCTCGCGGAGATCGAAGCCGAGGCAAAGGAAAGAGGTTTCATCTTTCCGAGAGAGGAAGATATTCTCGGTATTATAAAGTGATGAAGAGAACACGTTTTCTCAACATATCTCTGTTTTTTATATCAGTTGTCTATTTTTCGTATCTCTTCTACATTCAATGTATTAAATATGAATACTATGAACATAGGGCGAAGAATCAACATGAAAAGAAATTCATACTCGTTGGCGCACGAGGCAATATTTATGACCGTGGCGGACTTCCCCTGGCCACATCGCAGCAATGCTTTTCGATTTTCTGTACGCCAAAATATATTTATGACAAAAAAAGATTCATAAAAGAAGTTGCTTCGATCTCCGGACGATCGAAAGAAGAGATTAAGGAAGTAGTCGAGGCAGGTAGGTTCTTTTGGATCGAACGGAAAGTCGATTTTAAAAGGCGAGATTTATATTTCTCTATTGATGATCCGGGAATCGGCTTTACTCATGATCTTAATCGAAAGTATAATATGCCTGAAGTATTTGAAAGCCTCATTGGTAAATGTGGTTCAGATAATCGTGGAATTGAAGGACTCGAGTTACAGCTTAACGATGTGCTGAACGGTAGATCTGGGTTTGCAATTTACCAAAAGGATCCAACCGGTGATATCTTTCCATACCATAACCACTCAGAAAAAGAGCCTCTGCCTGGTCACGATGTATATTTAACGATTGATCTCCACCTTCAGGCAATTCTTTATGCAAACCTGAAGAAGTATATGACAAAAGAAGAAGCACGATTTGCCGCAGGTCTGATCATTGACCCTCGCACAGGAGAGCTCCTGGCACTGGTGAATGTTGGAAAGGAACGGGATCAGAGGAATCATATTATCTGTGATGAATTCGAACCCGGATCAACATTCAAATTAGTGACCTTGGCGTGTGCACTCCTCAATGGATGTAAAGAAAATGATATCATTGATACAGAAGGGGGAAAGTGTAAAGTGTGCGGGCATACCATACACGATTATCGAAACTATGGTTCTGTGACGTTTAAACAGGCGATAGCCCATTCAAGCAACGTCGCAATGGTAAAAATATCAAAGGAATTTGATCGACAAGAATTCTTTCTCTTAATGAGAGATTTTGGCTTTGGACAACTGTCTGGCATAGAACTGCCCGGTGAGGTTGAAGGAAGATTACCCAATCCGGAAAAAATCAATGAGGTTGAATTTGCTACCTTGGCTTTCGGTCAAGGACTGACAGTGAATCTATTACAACTTGCCTTTGCATACCAGGCAATAGCTAATCGCGGTGTGCTCAATAAACCAATAATTGTGCATGAGATCCATGATGGTAAGAGAGTTGTCTATAAATCAAAACCACTACGGATACGTCGAGTCGTTGATGAAGAAACCGCTCGACGTATCACGGATATGCTCTGTGCAGTTGTCGAAGAAGGGAGTGGTACCGAAGCATCCTTCAATGAAGTGAGGATTGCTGGAAAGACGGGTACAGCACAAAAGGTCATCAATGGTCAATATTCAAATTCTTCAATAATTACTACTTTCATTGGGTACTTTCCTGCTGAGGCCCCCGATTATCTCATTGCAGTACTCTTTGATGAACCAAAGAGAGGCTTATGGGCAAGCACCATCGCAGCGCCAGTTTTTAAGAATGTAGCGCAAAGCATCTATCAAATTAACTCTCATCAGTATGCGATTAAATGAACTGGTTTCTTCAATCAGGGGCGAGCAGTACAATATGAAAGAGACCGAGATTACATCACTCGAATTTGATTCGAGAAAGATTCAGCATGGTGCACTCTTTATTGCACTAGAAGGTATGCAATTTGATGGCCATGATTTTATCGCTGATGCAATAAAGAGGGGTGCGGTAGCGGTCGTGACCCAGAAGAAGATGCACATAAAAATACCACAGATCGTTGTTGAAAACACGAGGACAACAATGGCTAAGCTTGCCAAGAGGTTTTATGGAAATTTTGATGATCTACACATGATAGGTATTACCGGCACAAATGGTAAGACGACAACATCCTTTCTTATTCATTCGATTTTAGAAACAGCTGGAATGCATCCTGGGCTCATCGGTACCATCTATTACATCGGTGAGACGAGGGCTAAGGCAAAGAGAACAACACCTGAGAGCCTGGTTCTCTTTGGTCTACTCGATCAATTCAAGCGGGGAGGTGCGAAGGCGGTTGTCATGGAGGTTTCTTCACATGCGCTCAGTCTCGAGAGAGTGAATGAAATACAATTCCAGACAGTTGTCTTCACTAATCTTTCTCAGGACCATCTCGATTTCCATAAAACAATGGATGAGTATAAGGCGGCAAAGATGCGAATTTTTTCACTGCTTGATGAAGATGGTTGTGCCATATTCAACTTAGACGATGCTATAAGCAAATCTATAAAGTATCTAAAATTGAGAAACACGATAACATATGGATGGAAAAACAGAGGTGATGTATGGGCAAACATCATCAGTGATAGCATTGCCGGTATTCAGGCTCAGGTTTGTTATAAAAATCAAAAATACAAAATCAATTCTCATCTCATTGGGGATTTCAACATCTATAATATACTTGCTGCCTTTGCAACAGGTGTAGCAATGGGTATTGACATAGATGTGGTCATTAGCGGTATTGAAAAGCTACAAGGTGTCAAAGGAAGAGTGGAACGAGTAGTGGATAATGTATTTGTCGATTTTGCGCATACACCATCTGCGCTCGAAAATGTTTTGAAATCGCTGCGACAATATGTGCCTCGTAAACTGCTTGTTGTATTTGGATGTGGGGGTGATAGAGATAGAGCGAAGAGACCGAAGATGGGGGCTATTGCCTCGCGGCTCGCGGATTTTATTATTATAACCTCTGATAACCCACGGAGTGAATCCCCTACGCAAATTATAAAAGATATTGAGAATGGAATAACCTTGACCAACTATACAATCATTGAAGATCGTCGAGAAGCAATCAGATATGCACTCGTCCTGAAAAAAGAGAACGACATTCTTCTCGTTGCGGGCAAAGGGCATGAAGAATATCAAATGATAGGTGATAAAACCCTAAGATTCAGTGATGCTGAGGTTATCCGAGCATGTTTCGAGAGTTTATGATCAAAGATATAGCAAGAATGATTGATAGCAAGACAAGATCGACCTGTCGTGACTTGGCACGAGGCATTAGTATTCATTCGAAAGAGACAAGACAGGGTGATGTCTTCTTTGCGCTCAAGGGCGAACATACAGATGGTCATTTGTACACTGAGGAGGCATTATTGAATGGGGCGCTTGCTGTTGTGGTCGAAGAACACACCACTGTCGAATCTGAAATTCTTGTTCAGGATACGCTCTTCGCCTTGGGACAACTTGCCCAAAAATATCGCAGTTGCTTCAATCCTCAGACGATAGCGATTACTGGCACAAATGGTAAGACAACAGTAAAAAATCTCATCGGTGCAATCTTAAAAAAAAGGTATAACACATTATGCTCAAAGAAGAACTACAATTCATTAATTGGTCTGCCATTGACCATTTTTGATCTATCAGGTGACGAAGATTATCTGATCGTGGAGATGGGGACGAGTAGCCCTGGCGAGATTAAGAGATTATGTGAGATTGCCCAACCTCACATAGGCATGATTACAAATATAGGGCCTGGTCACCTTAAAGGTTTGGGTTCCATCGAGGGTGTGAGGCAGGAGAAGCTATCATTGATTAGATCACTCCCTGAAACCGGGTTTGCCCTTATTGGTGAAGGAATTGCTCAGGTGAGTGGTGAGAATATCATGAGGTTCTCGCTCGATATGTGTAAGGATATTCATATCGGTGAATACGGCTCGTATTTTACCTACAATGAAAACAGATTCTTCACACCCCTGCTCGGCATCGAAAACATATATAACTGTGCTGCTGCACTCTGTCTCACGCAATCGTTAGGCTTCGATTATGATGCTCAGCGTACTACCCTGAAGGAGATGAGCCCTGAGCCAGGAAGATTGGAGCCGATACATCGTCATGGATTGTTGATCATCAATGATACCTACAATGCAAATCCTGTTTCTATGCGGGCAGCGATAGATTTTGCTGCACAGCTTAAACGGAGGAAAGTATTCGTGTTGGGCGATATGTTAGAATTAGGGAGCCAATCGAGAAAGCTTCACCTGGAGATAGGTGATTATGCACGAGAACGTTGTGATGTATTACTGACATATGGTAAAGAATCGACGTTATATCAGGGAAGACACTTTAGAGAAAAAAGGGAGATCGTTCGTTCTCTCCTGGCGAGCATTAGAGGTAACGAAGTGGTTCTTATCAAGGCATCAAGGGCATTACACTTAGAAGACATTGTGTTTGATCTTCTCAGGTTGTGGAATTGATAAAGAGAGCAAAGTAATATGCTATACTGGCTTTTATATCCTCTCAAGGATGTTTTTGGTCCGTTTCGATTATTCGGTTATATCACCTTTCGGAGCGCCTATGCCGCAGTTGCAGCAATTCTCATCGTTCTCGTCTTTGGTCACCGTTTCATCGATTTTCTCAAGAAAAATTCGATCGGGCAAAAAATTAGGGCTGAAGTTCCTGAAAGCCACAGGGCTAAAGAGGGTACACCATCAATGGGAGGAGCTATCATCCTTCTGTCAATAATGTGTGCATCTTTGTTGTTCTGCGACTTAACTAATCCCAACATCATCATGCTCTTCACCGCAACAGTCTGGTTTGGTCTTCTCGGTGGTTATGATGATTATGTCAAGATCTACAAACGCAGACCAAGAGGACTATCGATAAAAACAAAACTCATTTGTCAGATAATCTATGGGATCGCCCTTGGTCTCTTTCTCTATTTTTTTGGGCCTGAACAGTATGCCGCAAAAACAAATCTCATATTTTTGAAGAACTATGTTATAAACTTAGGAGTTCTATATCCCCTGTTTGTCATGTTGGTCATTGTTGGTTCATCTAATGGGGTGAATTTGACAGATGGACTCGATGGTCTGGCAATTGGGCTCATTGGTATTGCTGCACTTGCGTATGGCGCATTGGCCTATGCCGCTGGCCATGCTGTGATTAGTGATTATTTAGACATAATTTTTTTGAAGAATGGTGGTGAAGTAACTGTGTACTGTGCATCAATTTTGGGCGCAAGCCTGGGCTTCCTATGGTTCAATTCATACCCGGCACAGGTCTTCATGGGTGATACAGGGGCGCTCAGTTTGGGTGCAATCATTGGTACTGCTGCGATACTCATCAAGCAAGAGATACTTTTGATCTTTGTTGGCGGGGTCTTTGTGATTGAAGCACTTTCAGTACTCCTTCAGGTAGCCTATTTCCATCGCACCAGTGGTAAACGATTATTTAAGATGGCGCCCCTGCACCACCATTTTGAATTGAAGGGATTATGTGAACCGAAAATTGTCGTCAGATTCTGGATTGTCGGTATCATCTTTCTACTGCTGGCATTATCGACGTTGAAGATCAGATAATATGTTGAAGGAGGAGCGTGGATGCCAAGGTTTAAAAAAAATAAACAAGGGACTCATGCCTATCCCATAGACTCCTGAGATGAAGACCCTGCTCTTGGGGTTAGGCAGAGCTAATCTGTCGGTTGCCCGCTATTTGCTGGAAAGGGGTGATGATGTGTTTCTTTATGAGGATCATATCGACATGATCTCAGATGCGGCACGTGAGTTACTAGGAAACAGTAAGATAAAGATGTATCAGAAGGATGATTATGAATTAGCCATCACTTCACCAGGATTTCCAATGGACAAGGAAGTAATCCAGTTTTTAAAGTCAAGGAATATTCCAATCATCGATGAAATCGAATTTACCTATCAACAATTAGAGAATCCAAAGATTATCGCGGTCACGGGGACTAATGGAAAGAGTACAACCGTCTCGTTGATTAGTAGTATTCTTAATGCAGCGGGCGTTCGGAATTTTCTCGGTGGGAATATTTCTCCAGGTGAACCATTTTCACGCGCACTTTTTCAATCGACGGTTGAATACTATGTGCTAGAAATATCATCTTTTCAACTGATGAGAATCGAAAAATTCCATCCCCACATTGCTGTTATAACGAACATTTCGCGCGATCATCTCAACTGGCACAGTGATTTTGATGAATACAGGTCAGCAAAGTTCTCCATTTTCAGGAATCAGGGTAGTAAGGATTATGCGGTTCTCAATTACGAAGATAAACACATTCAGAATTTTCTGAAAGATATACAGGCACAGGTCATTTTCTTTGGATACCACGCAAAAAAGGGTGCTTGGCTTAACAGCGATTTTCACTACCAACATGAGAAATTGTTCTCAATCAGAAAATCTCGGCTCACAGGACGGCATAATCTGATGAATGTCTTAGCAGCCATTGCTGTTACCAAGATTCTCAATGTCCAGACCCAAATGATTGAGAAGGGTCTCGCAACGTTTGAAACGCTCCCGCATCGTCTTGAAGATATCGGTAAGATCAGAGGTATTAGGTATATAAATAATTCAATGTGTACGAATGAAGATGCTGCCATTGCATCCTTTAGAGCAGTACCTGGAGCTAAGATCATCATCCTTGGAGGCAAACAGAAAGGAGATAGGGGAGACAATTATCTTGATTTACTGACAAAAGAGGCAAAGGCGTGTGTGATACTCGGTGATAATGCTTCATATATCACGGACTATTTCAGGTCTAAGCACTTTGATAAATTTACCATTGCTCAAGATATGGATGATGCTGTACGAAAAGCACGTGCTTTTTCGATTCCAGGTGATACGATTCTTTTAAATCCAGGCTTTGCTTCCTTTGATTATTTTTCGAATTTTGAAGAACGGGGGGAGGCTTTTAAACATGCAGCATACCGGGATTGATCGAACGCTCGCATTCTGTCTACTCTGCCTTATTGTGCTCGGGACTATATTTGTCTACTCGTCATCCTATTACCGCGCAATGAGAAGGGGAGAAGAATCGACATACTATCTTGTGGGTCATCTCAAGCGTCTCCTCATTGCCAGTATCTTCTTTGTGCTCGGTCTCATCCTGCCTTATGAGATAATAAGAAGACTTCTCTTTCCCCTTCTTGTCATTATTATCCTCGTCCTTATCCTGACACTCGTTATTGGTCGTCCACAATATGGTGCACGAAGGTCGCTCGCACTCGCCTCATTTGGGCTTCAGGTTTCAGAATTTGTGAGAGTTTGGCTTGTCTTCTTTCTCGCCAATTTCTTTAGCGCACATCCACATACGGCAAACACAGGGAAGGGAATGATGAACACGATCGCACTCTGTTTCTTTCTCATAGCGCTTGTTGCTATTCAACCATCAATCTCCATGGCGATGGTATGTTTCATCGTCTTTATTCTCATGCTTATTTACGGAAGTACAAAGATTCGCATGATTCTTCCCACCATGACATTGTGTCTCGCTATGCTGGTTCTCTTTGTCATACTCTTCCCCCATGCTCAACACAGAGTTGATAGTTTTATCACTCATCCAACATATCAAGTACAACAATCTTTGATCGCAATTGGTTCTGGCGGAATTTGGGGGAAAGGGCCTGGTGCAGGCTTACAAAAGTTTCTCTTCCTGCCCCGTATTCACAATGATTTTATCTTCTCACACATTGCTGAGGAATTTGGATTTGTTGGAAGTCTTGTTGTATTCCTGTTCTATTGGCAGATTTATCTCAGGGGTCTCTTTATCGCCGGTTCTGTTGAAGATGAGTTTACACGATTGCTCATATTGGGACTCAATGCATCAATATTTATCATCTTTCTTGTTCATGTTGGCGTCAGCATTGGATTACTGCCACCAACCGGTGTTCCTTTGCCATTTATTTCTTTTGGCGGTTGGTCTTTGTCATCGAATCTCTTTGCCATGGGAATAATACTTCAGGCATCGAAACGGAGGGTCGTGTGAATGTAGTGCTCTTGGAAAAAAATAATCCAACTCCACAGACTCATAAATCCAAGGCAGTTATTTCAGGCATAGGAACTGGAGGGCATTATTTCCCTGCCATTGTCCTTGCACAAGAACTCTTGAAACATGATGTAGAAGTGATGCTCATTGTCCGTAAGGGCTATTTTGAGGAGAAGGTTGTCAGAATGTATGGTCTCAAGACCTTTGCAATACATTCCCAGCCATTTTATGGAAAATCAATATTTGATAAAATTGCGTTCATATTTTCTCTTATCTATTCACTCAACCTCCTCAAGAGAGTGACCCGTGGCGTGATTGGTATTGCCTTTGGTGGTTTTGGTGCATTACCACTCATCCTCTCTTGTCTTATGAATCGCAGTCCGTTTTATCTCTTTGAACCAAATCGGGTGCCTGGACGAGCCACAAAGCTATTTGCATCACGTGCCAAAATGGTATTTTTGGGTTTACCCCTTGTCGTTCCACTCAAAGGCAATGTGTTTGTCACAGGCATACCTATTAGACAAGGATTCAAGTCCCTTTCTCAGAAAAGAACGAAAAGGAGACTTCAGAAGAAGATCCTCTTTTTGGGTGGTAGTCAAGGGGCTCGAAGATTGAACAGCTTAGCACTAGAGGTCCAGGAGATTCTACCAAGAGAATATCAGATAGCCATTATATCTGGCAAACGTGATTATGATTGGGTGTGGAATAAGCGTAATGGCAGGACCACGGTGATTCCTTTTACATTTTCGCCATGGGATGAAATACAGGATGCTGATGTAGTAGTCTCACGCTCTGGTGCACTCTGTGGCTATGAGATACTCTCTTCACAACGACCGGCGATATTCATTCCGTTTCCTTTTGCTCTTGATAATCATCAATACTACAATGCTCAATATTTTGCTGAGATTGGAAAGAGCGCTGTGATTGAGGAAAGGGATATCACCAGAGAGATACTTGCAGAGCTGATTGAAAGAATTGCCATTACGAAGGTACAGAAGAGTGAAATAATTCTTGATGCGGAGAAAAGAATTACGGACATTATTTTACAGGAGAATTAATGAAGGATTCTCAATCTGAGGCATTTATCCCACATATACGCTCCTCCTCCTGCCTCCCCCTCAAAGAGGGGGAGGCTGCCTCAGGTGAGTTAGATTTTTATTTTCTAGAGTAGCCATTATGTTGGGAAAGACTGAACATGTTCACTTTGTTGGCATTGGTGGAATTGGTATGAGTGGTCTCGCGATCATCATGCGCAACCTCGGGTTCACGGTCACTGGCTCAGATATTCAACGTTCAGAGATAACCAGTCTCTTAGAGAAGATAGGGATAAAGATACAGTACCGACACAGAAGAGATAATGTTTCAGGTGCAAGTGTTGTTGTCTATTCGACTGCAGTGAAACAGAATAATCCAGAGATTGCTGAA
>Ga0209636_10002765_pt1 | contig 17908 bp, 19 predicted proteins | sample DeeMarSWOR152_54_FD_187464 | JGI IMG/M metagenome (GOLD analysis project Ga0209636, IMG submission 187464) | Marine sediment microbial communities from White Oak River estuary, North Carolina - WOR-1-52-54 (SPAdes) (version 2) | ecosystem: Environmental > Aquatic > Marine > Intertidal zone >... | reverse complement strand
AATTTGGATATAAAGCCGTGCTCGCGGGCGAGGACGCGCTCCGAGAAGTCGTCGAGGATGTCGCGGCCGCGTTCGGCGCGCGCCTCCCGCGTCGCCTCGAAGTCGCGGTCGATGAAGACGCGCCGGTCGACGTTTGCAAGGGAGGTCGCGTACGTGCCCTCGACGATTATCAGCCTGACGCCGCGAAGGCGTACGGTTTCGGTCGTGAGCTTATCTTCCTCGAATAAGGATAGCGGCTTCTCGAGCTCGCTTACGCTCGCGTCTTGCGCGCGGCCCAGGTGCTCGTCGAGTAGCTCGAGGCGGACCTCCCCGGGCCCCACCCACGCGAAGTCCTCGAGCCTCTTGCGGTGGTTCGTCTTGGGGGGCAGGAGGAAGTAGTCGTCTTGTTGGATGACGATTGCTTTGACGCCGTCCTCGCCGGCGAGGCGCGCGAGCTCCGCGGCGGTCTCGGATTTGCCCGAGCCCGATTCGCCGGCTACCGCGACGACGAAGCGGCCGGGGGCGTTTTCGATTTCGCCCGCGAGGAGGTCGTAGGCCGCGCGTGCCGCGGCCGTATGATGCGGTTTAATTTTTAGAATGTCGCCGCGCATAATCGTGAACCGCGGTTAAAATTTTTATCGGGCGCCCGGGCGGCGAAGGGCCGGCCGCTTCATCCGGCTAAGTCGCCGTTGGATAATAACGGAACCCGACGTCGACGGCTGTTTCCGAATATAACTTATACGTTATTTACCGTCAAGCCGGCCGGCCGGGGCCGCAAATGATTGATTTCAAAGATAGTATGTGGTATTATATTAAAAATATGTCAAAAGAATTGGAAAAACGCGTGCGTCTTACGCAGTGCACCGCCGCGGCGGGTTGAGCGGCCAAATTCCCGGCCGAGGTCCTGGCCGAGATAATGGCTAAGTTCCCGCTCCCGGACCACCCGTTGCTGCTCGCGGGGACGAGGAACGCCGAGGACGCCGCGGTGTATAAAATAAGCGACGAGCAGGCGTTGGTCGCGACGATCGATTTCTTCACGCCCATCGTCGACGACCCGTACGACTACGGCCGGATAGCCGTGATAAACGCGCTCTCGGACATTTACGCTATGGGTGGCCGGCCGTTCCTGGGGTTAAACGTCGTAGCTTTCCCGTACGGTAAGCTTCCGGACGACGTTTTAATTACCACCCTCGAGGGCGGGGCCGCGGTTTGCGCCGCGGAGGGAGTGTTGCTGGCCGGGGGGCACACCGTCGAATCGCCGGACATCCTCTACGGCCTCGCGGCGCTGGGTTTCGTTTCCCCGGACCGCGTCATAACGAACGGGGGAGCGAAGCCGGGCGACGCGCTGGTCTTGACCAAAGCGCTCGGAACCGGCGTCGTCCAGACGGCGGTCAAGAGGGGGAAGTGCCCGCCCGAGGCGGAGGAGGCGGCGAGGGCGAGTATGTTGCGGAGCAACGGGGCCGCGGCGGCGGCGATGGTCGCCGCGGGTGCGGTCTGTGCGACCGACGTCACGGGCTTCGGCTTTTTCGGGCACGCGTTGGAGGTGGCCAAGGCCTCGGGCGTCGGCGTCAGGGTCTTTGCCTCGAGCGTCCCGCAGTTGCCCCAGGCCCTCGCGTTCGCGGAGGAGTACGTACCCGGCGGCTTGATTAAAAACTTGAAATTTGCCCGGCGGCATATTAAGGTGGCGGAAGGCGTTCCCTCCGCGATGGTGAATCTGCTCGCGGACCCGCAGACGTCGGGCGGTTTACTCGTGGCGCTGCCGCCCGCGCGCGCGGCCGCCTACGCCGCGGAAGTTGGCGGCCCGGCCGCGGTGGTCGCGGAGGTCTTCGCGTCGCCTTCGCCGGTGATAGAATTATTGAGTTGAAGCGACTGAGAAGCGGTGAGTTTCACGCGGAGGTATAAAATGAGGTACGTGACGGCGGCGGTCTCCTTGTTCGCGCTTTTGGTGTTCTTGGGAGCTTGCCGAAAAGGCCCCGAGGAGGAGGAAATACTCCCGCCCCCTAAAATAGTAAAACGCATTCCCGTAGACGCCAACCCTTTGCGGAAGACGTACGAGGCGGAGGAGCTCGGCCCCGAGGTTACGCGCGGGGAGTTGACTTCGGACCCCTTGGCCTCGAATCAAATGGCTTTGTACGTGAAGCCGGGCGGCGCGAAACTGGGCGAGTGCGTGGCGTGGGGACCCTACGAGGAGATCTCCCCGGGGTCGTATATCGCGCGTTGGCGTCTGAGGGCGGCCGATTTGCCGCAGAACGGGAAGGCCGTATTTTGGCTCGACATTGCCGGCACGCCGAAAGCCAATCGCGATGATTATAAAACGCTTCTGGGGAAGGCTTTGTACGCCAAAGATTTCCCGGACCCGGATAAGTACTACGTCTTCAAAATATTCTTCGACGTCAACGAGCCTTTTATCTTCGAACTCCGCACGCAATACCTCCAGGAGTCGGAACTCTGGGTCGACTGGACGAGCCTTGAGCTTGCGCAGTAGCTCGACGCCGGGCGAATAAAGACGAGCGGGCTTTCGGGCCGGCTCGATTTTACGTTTTACCGTTCGCGGCGAGGTCTTCGAGCTTTAAGGTCCGGTTTACCCGTACGAAGACGACGCGGCCCGCTTCGAATTTTAGCTCCACCGTCCCGTAAAACTTTTCCTGTGCCAGGCGCCCGAGGTAAAGTACTAATTCCTTGAGCATAACGAGTAGGCCGACCCCCTTTCCTATATGCTATATTAGTTATAGCATATTGCTAACGCGAAGTCAACCCCTTTTTCCGCGCCGCTTGACAAGGGCGTTGGCGGGTGTTACGATTGAAGGTCACACTAGGTGATTGCTCGGACGAGGGCCGAAGCGAATTCGCGCACCGGCCGCGGCGAATTCGATAGAATCGCGGCGGAGCTTGCCGCCGGGCGCCGCGTCGAGGCGGCCGTATTGACCGGGTACTTGGAAGCGGCGGGGCGGGCCCACGACGAGATGGGCGAAGATGACCGTTACGCGTTGCGTTACGGCCTCGGGCACTTGGAGCATTTGCTGGCGCGGGGGGGACAATTCGGCGCGGCGGACGCCTTTTATCGTACGCGCCTCGAACTTATCCGCCGCGACTATAAATTCCGGTTTCGGGACTACCGCGACGTCTCGGCGCTCTTGAAAGGCTGGGCTTTCTGCTTGTGGCGTTTCTCGAGCCGGTACGGGACCAGCGCGTTGCGGCTGGCGTGGGTCACGTTCAACGTAGCGTTGGGGTTTACCCTCCTGTATTTCGTATTGGACGCCCTCGCGTTACGGTACTTATGCCAACGGGCGTTCGCGACGTACGCGATGGTCTCGCGTCTAAGCTACTTCGTCGTCGGCTTCGAGGGGTTGTTTCCCGGGACGGCCGTTTTTTTGGCGAACAATTTCTGGGCGCAGCTCGTGCTCGCCCTCGAAAACGGAATCGGCGCGATTTTGATATTATCGCTTATGAGTTTGGTGGCGCGACGGGTTTGGCGCGGCCTGGGCTAAGGGCCGGAGCGGCTCGGGCGCCTCGGAGGACCGAAATGAGGATAGTTATTCCGTTATTGGTTGCGATGTCGGTCGGTGCTTGCGTGGCAGGAGCCGCGGACCCGGGCTCTTCCGCCGCGGCGTTTCTGAAGATCGGGGTCGGCGCCCGGGCGGTCGGGATGGGCGAGGCCCAAGCCGCGCTCGCCGCGGGGCCGGAGGCGCTCTACTGGAACCCCGCGGGCCTCGCGGCGGACGACCGCCGCGCGGTATCTTTCACCCACAGCGAGTGGCTCGAGGACATCCGCTACGAGTACTTGGGCTTGTCGTATCCGCTTTTCGGCCTGGGCACGGTGGGCTTCTCCGCGGGGCGCCTAAGTATGGGTAAGCTCGAAGGCCGCGACGAGCAGGGCAATCCCACGGGCGATTTCGGCGCGAGCGATATGGCGCTCTCCCTCGGCTACGCCAGGCGGCTTTGGGAATTCATCTCGGTGGGCGCCGGCGCCGAGTATATCTCCTCCAAGATAGAGAACGAGAGCGCGTCGGCGTTCGCCGGGTCCTTCGGCGCGGCCGCGGAGCTGCCTTTGCCCGGCTTATTCGCGGGCGTCTCCGCCTCCAACTTCGGCGGCGAGATGAAGTTCATCGAGCAGGGCGACCCGTTGCCGCATGTGGTGCGCGGCGGCCTGGCGTACGTGTTGCCCTTCGGCGGCGAGACGAACGACGTTGCGGTCGCGGTGGACGCGGTGAAGTTCCGCGACCACGACGTTACCGTCAACGGCGGCCTGGAATATTGGTTTATGCAAACCGTCGCCGCGCGCGCCGGCTACAAGGGGAACTACGACGAGGACGGCCTTACGGGCGGCCTCGGCTTCGCGTATTCGCCCACCGAGGCGCTGGGGCTCTTGGCGGACTACGCGTACGCCGACATGGGCGTCTTCGGCGCGACGCACCGCATTTCCGTCGGGGTGGAGTTTTAATGCCTATATAATTAAAATCGACTAATGTGTGTATAAATAGGCCGCCCCGCCGGGGCGGTTTTGCTTGCCGCGCGCGGGGCCGCTATGTTATATTTTCCCCGGACCGAAGAGTACGCGATGCCCGCTCGCAACGGAACCGACGCGCGGGAGGGATAGATATGAAGTCTTTCGGGAAATACGGTTTTGTCGTCGGCGCTTTACTCTGCGCGGCCGCGGCGGCGTGGGCCGTAGGCGAGCTTAGTATTACCAGCCCGCCGGACGGCGGCGAGTTCAAACCGGGCCAGGTCGTCCGCATCGAGTGGCGCAATTTCACTACCAACCCTGTCGACATCTGGCTGAAGTGGGACGGCCGCCGCAGGAAGATCGGCGAATACGGCACCGAGACGGACGGCATGATAATTTGGCGCGTCCCGGAGGACGACGTGGGCGCATACCGCATCGTCGTCGAGGAGGCGGGCGGCCTGGGCTCCAGCTCGTCGGTGGTTTTGACCATCATCGGCGAGGCGCCGGTAATGCCGGAGGTCTACGCTACGCCCAACCCGTTCGACCTGTCCGTCGGGTTGCCGGTCTTAACTTTCGTCGGCGCGCCCGAGGGCTCGAGCGTCGTCATCTACGATATGGAGGGCCGCGAGGTAATCAGACTTTTGGGGTCTCTCCTTCAGTGGCGCGGCCGCAACGAGCGCGGCGACATGGTCGCCGGCGGCACGTACATGTTCGTCGTCGAATTCCCTTCGGGCGAGAAACATACGGGCAAGATCGCCGTCGTGAAGTGAGCAAGGCGCCCGTTCCGCTCGCGGCGTTATTGCTGGTTTCGACCGCGTCGCCCGTTTGCGCCGCCCGCGTCCGCGCCGTATCGGTCGACGCCTACGAGGTTTTTACCGAGCTTACGGTCCGGTTGGACGAGCCGACGACGTTCACGTGCGAGGCCGGCGCCCAGCCGCGTACGCTCGTCCTCTCCGTCGCGGCGGAAGCGCCGGGCGACATTTCCGCAATACCGGCAGGCCGCATCGAAGGGATAAGCGTGGCCCGGGCCAAGGGCGCGGCCACGTTCATACTCGAAACTACCGCGGACGTAGGCACGTTCCGCGCGTACCTTCAGCGGGAACCGGCCGCGGTGGTGTTGGACGTGTATCGGCGCCTCGAGCTTACGTTGCCGCGTCCCGAGCCGCGGTTTAAGCTTTTTTTGGCCAATCGGAAAATCCTCCTCGTGGACGACGACGACGGCCCGGGCAACGGCAACAAGTACAGCGTTGACGTTGACGCGAAGTATCGCGCGGCGCTCGAGCGCATGGGCGTTCCCTACGACGTTTACGTCGTGCGCGCCGGACGCGACGGCCCGCCGGCGACGAAGTTGTCCGAGTACCCCTTCGTTATATGGTTTAACGGTTTGGACGCGCGGCCCGTGGTTGTTTCCGCCGCGGACGAGCGCGCGGCGACCGCTTACTTGGAAGGGGGCGGCCGGCTGTGGTTGGTCTCGCAGAACTACTTGTCGGACGCGTCGCGCGGCAAGACGGCGTTCTGCCGGGAGGTTTTGGGGATAGCGTCGTACGAGGCCGATACGCAGGTGGCCGAGGTTGCGGTCGGGCCGGCGGCGTCTTATTTGCCGCGTCCCGCGTACGGTTTATCGGACGAGTTGGCCGTAATAGGAAACTGGGGTGACGGCTTTGACGCCCCGGCCGACGCGGATATATTTTTCGCCGGCCCCGCCGACGGCCTGTGTTACGGTATGGCGCGGCGGGTCGGCCCGGGACGCGTGGCCTTCTTTTCGTTTGCTCTCGAGAACGTCGGCTACGTCGGCCGCATCTCCGACATAATGGAGGCGGCGTTGAACGAGTTGGCGGGCGAATAGGAGCGGCTTTGAGGGCGGCCCGCCGGCACGGCGGGTTTTATCAAAAAGAGGGCGCCGCTTAATCGCGAATGAGGGTTTTGGGTATTGACCCCGGTTTGACCGGTTCCGGTTTCGGCTGCGTGGAGAACCGCGGCCGGGCCTATTATAAATTATACGCGGATACCGCGGCGCCGCCCGCGGGGCTGCCGCTCCCCGAACGTCTCGCCGCCATACGGAATTTCACGCTCGAGGTCCTCGAGGCCCTCAAGCCGGAGTCGGTAGCGGTGGAGATGCTCTTCTCTCACGCGGGGCATCCTAAGACCGCGCTCCAGATGGCGCAGGCGCGAGGGGTCATCCTCGAGGCGTGCGCCGCGGCGGGAGCTTCGGTCGTCGAGTATGCGCCGCGGCGCGTCAAGCAGGCGGTGGTGGGGGCGGGCGGGGCCTCGAAGGACCAGGTCGCGCGGATGGTTGCGAGGCACTTGAACTTGAAAGAGGCACCCGCGAACCAGCACGAGGCGGACGCGTTGGCCCTCGCCCTATGCGCGCATTTCGTTTCCGCGCGCCAGAACGATAAGCGGTGATATCCCACCTGACAGGCGTCCTGTTGAAGAAGAAGCGCGACGGCGTGGTCGTGGAGGCGGGCGGCGTAGGCTACGACGTTTTGCTGCCGGGCGCGGTCGCGGCGCAACTCGAAGACCTCGGCGCGGGCGACGAAATTTCGCTCGTAATATCGTACCACCTCATCGCGACGCCCTCGCGAATTACGCCCCTTTTGGTCGGCTTTACGAACGACGTCGAGCGCGAATTCTTCGAGCACTTCATCTCGGTATCGGGCATCGGCCCCAAGGCCGCGGCGCGGGCGCTCACGCTCCCCTTCGCGCGCGTCGCGCAGGCCATCATCGAGGGGGACGTCGGCGCGCTCACGCTCCTGCCCGGCGTCGGGCGCAAACGCGCCGAGGAGATAGTGCACCAGCTCAAAGATAAGGTCGCCGCGGCGGCGTTGTGCCGGACGCGAGCGGAGGCCGCGCCGCCGAGCGCCGCGGAGGCGCTTTTGGAAGCGGAGGCGGTACTCGAGCAGCTCGGCTACAGCCGTCCGGAGATAAAGGCCATCGTGGATAACCTCGGCGACGGCGCGCGGGAGTGCTCCAGCGCGGAGGAGGTTCTCTCGCTCATCTACGCGCGCCAGAAGCGAGGGTTATGACGGACGTTTCGCGAAGCGAGCTCATCGCCCGGGAGGAAAAACCGGAAGACGCGACTTTTACCGCGCCGTTGCGGCCGCGCCGCTTCGACGAATTCGTGGGGCAAAAGCCGGTGTTGGACAACTTGAAGATCGCCGTGAAGGCGGCGACCGAACGCGGCGAGCCGCTCGACCACCTTCTCCTCTACAGCCCCCCCGGCCTCGGCAAGACGACGCTCGCGCACGTCGTCGCCAACGAGCTGGAAGTGCACATAACCGCCACCTCGGGCCCGGCCCTCGAGCGCCCCGGCGACCTGATGGGTCTGTTGACCAACCTGGGCGAGGGCGACATCCTCTTCGTAGACGAGATCCATCGCCTCCCGCGCGTCGTGGAGGAGTTTCTGTATCCCGCGCTCGAGGAGTTCAGAATTGCCATTATCCTGGACAAGGGCCCCGAAGCGCGGACGTTCGAGTTTAACCTGAACCGTTTTACGCTCGTCGGCGCGACGACGCGCGTGGGGTTGCTCACGACGCCGCTCCGCGACCGCTTCGGCCTCTTCCATCACCTCGAGTTCTACCCGCCCGCGGACCTCGAGCGCATTCTCCTTCGCTCGGCGAAGATTCTGGCCGTGCCGTTGACGGGCGGCGGCGCGAAGGCCGTGGCGCGCCGGGCGCGCGGCACGCCCCGCGTGGCCAACCGCCTCCTGCGGCGCGTCCGCGACTACGCCCAGGTAAAGGGCCGCGACGAAGTGGACGAGGAGGCCGCGGCCGAAGCGCTTAAGTTACTGGGTATCGACGACGGGGGGCTCGACGCCCTCGACCGCCGCGTGCTGGAAGTGATTATCGAGACTTACGACGGCGGCCCCGTCGGCCTTAAGGCGCTCGCGGCTACGCTCAACGAGGAGGAGGATACGCTCGCCGACGTCGTCGAGCCGTTCTTGCTCAAGATCGGCTTTCTAGGGCGGACGCAGCGCGGCCGGGTCGCGACGCGCCGGGCGTACGAGCACCTGGACAAGAAGGCGCCCCGCGCCCTTCCCGAGATCGAACCCCTTCCCTTCGAGGAGGACGGCGGCTACAACGCCCTTTGAGATATGGGTAGCATATTCGATGTCCCCATCGCCGAGGCGCGCGACGAGATGCGCGCCCTCATCAGAGAAGTAGCGTACGCCGAGGGCGAATTCACGCTGGCGTCGGGGAAGAAGAGTAGATATTACGTAGACGGCCGGCGAGTGACGATTCATCCGCGCGGCGCGGTCCTGGCGGGGGTGCTCTTTTTCGAGGCGATACGCGACCTCTTGGAGGGACCGCCGCTGGGGATAACCGGGATGACGCTCGGCGCGGACCCGATAATCACGGCGACGGCGATGGCGGCCGCGGCTAAGGGGTACGAGCTATACCCGTTCTACTGCCGCAAGGAGGCGAAAAGCCACGGCGCCGGCCGCCAGCTCGAGGGTTTCTTCGACCCGGTAAAGCGATGTGTCATCGTCGAGGATACGGCTACGACGGGGGCGTCGGCGCTCAAGGCCGCGGCCGCGGCTCGAGCCGCCGTTATTGAGCCCGTCGCCGTCGTGCTCCTGGTGGATCGCGAGGAGGGTGCGCGGGAAGCGGTCGAGGAGGCGGGGCTGGAGTTTAGGGCGGTGTTCTCGGTGCGGGATTTAAAAACGGCGTAGGGAGATGTCGGCTTTGGCCTCTTTAGTAATAGGTTTTCTATGAAGAAGCGAATGAAGAAGTCGCCTCGGAAGCTGCGCCTCCTGGACAAGATCTTGTGTCTGGAGGGCGAGTGGTCCGCGGACATCCGCAGCGAGGAGTCCGTCAAGCCGCTCCTCGAAATACTACAGCGGCGCGGCGAGATCAAATATATCTACCGCCGTTGCGGGACGAAGGGCGAGTTCGCGTACTACCTTCTGCAGAAGAAATATTACCGCGACTGCCAAATCGTGTACCTGTCCTTCCACGGCGCGCGCGGCAAGCTCAAGATATCGCCGCACGAAGTGATAACCTTGCCCGAGATTGCGGACTTCGCGCACGGTTCGTTCAAGAACAAGCTCGTCTACTTCGGGAGCTGCAAGACGCTGAGGGCGGTCGACGAGCAGCTCAAGGATTTTTTGAAGAAGACCGGGGCCGCGGCCGTCGCGGGTTATACCAAAGACGTGGGATGGGTGGAGTCGAGCGCCTTCGAGCTCTTGTTCCTCTATTGGGCGGCGTACTACAAAAAGCCGGCGTACCTTCTGCGCAGGTTGGCCTCCCGTTACTCCCGCTTGCAGAAATTGATGGGTTTTAAGTATTACACGAGGCGCGGGCCGAGGGTGGCTTAGCGTGCGGAGCGCCCCGCTGTGCGCTTATTTTATTTAAATACGTATATCGCTTGCTCGTCGCCGGTTCCGAGCGGCGTGCGCGCGAAATCGCCGTAGACGGCTTCGGTCGTCAATCCCGCGGCCGCGGCCAACCGCCGTATCTCGTCGGGCCGGAACAGGCGCGCTTCGCTCCTCTCCAGGTGGCGCTCGAGGATAAGGCCGCCGCGCGATACGTCAAACCGGAGCTCTACGGCGTAGACGTTCCGCCGCGGCGTGGGCGAAAATTTCACGCGGCGCGTAACGCGCCGGCCGTCGGGGAGGTCCCGCGCCTCGACCGCAGGGTTGGCTTTGGGGCGCCAGGCCGGGGTCCCGGCGTTCACGACGGCGCGGCCGCCGGGGGTGAGGTGGGCCTTTAAGTTGCGGAGTGCCGCGGCGGCGTCGCCCTCGGCGACGAAGTGGTCGAACAAGTTCAACGCGACGAGGAGCGGGAAGCCGCGCCGGAAGGTAAAGCGGCGCGCGTCGGCCCGGACCAGGCGCACCCGCGGCGCGAGCTTTTGTGCCGCGACTTTGTCGGCGGCGACGGCGAGCATGGCGGCCGACGCGTCGAAGGCGACGACCTCCAAACCCGCGTCGGCGAGTGCGAGAGCCTCGCGGCCGGTTCCGGCGCCCGCGACGAGCGCCGGCCCGCCGAGCCGTGCCGCCAGCTCCGCGAGGAACGCGCCGTCGTCCTTGGCGCCGAAGAGGTCGTAGTAGCGGGCGGAGCGTTCGTAACTCACGTCGGATTATATAACATAATTGGCCGGTTCGACGTTAGCGTTAAGGCGGCTACAAGGGGCTTTTGGGCGGGTTTATTGCGAGCGGTATCGCCGTTTCGCCTATTATTGGGATTTAAGTACACAAGTCGTACGTCGGGTGAGCGTTTAATTAAGAGGTACGTAACCGCGGGCGGCGTTGCGCGGGTGACGGCCGGCCGGGGCCTTAAAATGCGCCAAAAAAAGATTGCGCCCAGCCGGATTATCATTTATAGTATTGTTTAATGAAGGCGGTTGGACCGCCGGTACCGGCGCGGGCCGGTATTAAACGTAGTAGGTTTTACGGGTTTTAGCGCTGTACGCGTCGGAAAGGAGTCGGTCCCATGTTGAAGGGGTTTTTAGCGAAACGTTGCGCGGTTGTAGTCGCCGCAGTTTTACTCGGGGCGGTTGTCCCGTTGTTGGTATCGTGCGAAGAGGATAAGGAGCCCGTTGGCCCCACCCCCCCGGCGTTTACTTATCCCCACATGAACGGCGCCGTATGGATTTACAGCTACCAAGGACAGAACATCGCGAAGTACACGATCTCCGGTAATTATAATCACCCCACCGCCGGCGATACGCAGAATCTTTACGAGTACGTCATGGGCGAGAGCGGCTGGGAACCAAGCTTCCTTTACTACCTCAAGGTGTCCGAGAACGACGTCAGGTTATACGTGGACGCGGAGCAGAGCATATTCTTGATCTTACTCAAGTTCCCCTTAAAGGAGGGGAATAGCTGGGACGCGGGCTTGGGCATGACTGCGAACGTTTCCGCGAAGGAGAACGTCTCGGTCCCCGCGGGTTCGTTCGACTGCTACAAGATAGATTATTCCAGCTCCGCTTCCAGCTTCACTTTCTGGTTCCCTTCTAATGTAGGCGGCATGGGGGCCAAGAACCACGGTTGGTGGAGCGTCGGCGAGAAACCCATCGCCACGGAGCTCGCCTCGTACAATTTGCCGACGTAGCGGCCGGGATACGGAACCCGGGAAGTCCGCGGTGTCGTCATCGCGAAGATAGAACGCCGGCCTTCGGGCCGGCGTTTCGCTGCGTATTCTTCAAACGGAAAATTACTACGGCGCCGTAAAAGAAGTCTCGACGGGCGCCGCCGGATCTTAGGCCGCCAAGTCCTCGTCGTCGGGTTTTCCTAAGGTACGTCTTAGGCCGGCGCGCGGAGCCGAGCCGCCGGTTCCCCGAGGAAGGCGCCGTCTTCCTTGGCGCCGAAGAGGCCGTAGTAGCGCGCGGCCGACGGACCACGCCGGCCGGAAGGACGCCGCGCTTGACGGAGTGAGGCCGAGGGGCGAAGCGGGTCACGGCTTAGGGGATGATTTGGACCGTACGAAGTACACGAAGTACATGCCGGGCGTGATCTCGGCGTGCGACATGACGTATTCGTTGCGGAAACGCCGGGACGTTGCCATGTAGTATGCGGCGGGCCACCGCATATCTTTAAATAAGTCCTCGAAGGAGACCGGCTTGGCGGTGAAGATTAAGTCGTATACGAGGATGTAGTCCGGCTTTTTGTCCAGAATGTAATCGGTGGCGGAAAGGCCGTGGCCGGGCAGGGTGAACGTCCTTCTGCCGTGGCGGGCGACATAAGGGTCCGTTAGGCCCAACATATCTATGGTGTAGAGGCCGCTATAGTAAGGGATGATCCCGGCCGGGGTCGTCGCCAAGGTCGCTCCCGGCGGCGCGTTCTCGCCGAGCCATTTTCCGGCGACGACGTGCAATCTTTGCGGGTCGCGGTACTGTCGCGCGTAGTCGAGACCCGCGACGTATTGCAACAGAGAAGTTGCGACGAGGGCGCCGGCCAGCGCGGCCAACGTCCAACGCGGCACCCACCGGGCGGCATTCTCAAGGTCGTATAACGCCGCGGCGACGGCGACGAGGAGGAGCGGGATTACCGGTTGATAGAAGCGGCCCGTGGGCTTCATATCCCCGCCCACTATGATCACGTACGTTACGAAAACGGCTACGAGTACTCCCCAGGGGTAAAAAACCTTACGCGGCTTTGCGGCGAGAGGCAGGAGGAGCAAAAAAGGCGTGAACCGCAGGACGAAGGTCACCGTATATTTCAGCCCGTACTCGAGCGTTTCCCCCTCGGGCCGCACTTTTGCGTAGAAGGTGTTGGGAAAGAACGAGTCGTAGTACGCGAGGCGCCAGCTCTCGTACGCGGCGGCGGCCAGCGCGAAAGAGCCGAGCCATATGGCGAAGCGCCGGGGGTTGGCGCGCGCCGTCGCGGCGTAGAAGGGCAAAGCCGCCAGGAATACGAGCGCGCCGTCCGGGCGGGTCAAAAAAGCTAATATTAGCAAGATTACGGAGAGAGGTCTTTTGGCCGGGGCGGCGAACTCCTCCCCGGCACGCCACGCCGCGGCGGTTACGATTAAGACAAAAAGAGCCGTCTCCAACCCCTGCGCCGCCTCCAGCAGGAAGTTGCCGTTGGCTGCGAGCATGGCCGCGGCAACGACCCCCAAATACTCGTTGGCGTAGCGGCGGGCAATCCAGGCGGTTAATATAATCGCGCCCAGGCTGGCGATGACGCCGAGCCACCGCCCGGCAAACGGCGCCCCGATGCCGGCTTTGACCGAGGCCCCGATTAAAAGAGTCCAGAGAAAGTTCGTGTAACCTTCGACGCGTTCGCCGGGGTTGTAGACGAGGCCGTTCCCCGCTATCAGGTTCTCCGCGTACCGGAACGAGATGTACGCGTCGTCCTGTATTATTTCGCCGAAGGAGGCCTCGGCAAACGCCGCGGCCAGGCATACCGCGCCGACGCCGACGATAAAAAATATCCGGCTCTTTTTACCCGTCGGCTTCATTTGCGGTTAATTTTAACGGTAGCGCTTCGGGCCTTTAACCCTTTTTTGCCGACTCCCATAGGCCCACGACGCCGCCCGCCGGGTCTTCGAATAGCGCGTACCAACCCATGTCGCCTACGGCCGTTTTAGGCGTCGTTATCTTGCCGCCGGCGGCCTCGAGCTCTTTCGCCTTTTCGTCAACGGAGGCGACGTAGATATAGACTAGGCAGGCCGACTCGCCGCACTTGCACGGTTCTTTGACGAGGTTGAAACCGCCGCCGGGGCCCTCGTCGGGCGTCCACATGGCGTAATTCGTCACCGGGTCGACCTCGACCTTCCAGCCGAAGACGTTCTCGTAGAACTCCTTGGACTTCGCGAAGTCGGTCGTCGGGATCTCGACGTGGCATATCTCGTGCATAACGACTCCTTTCCCTGGACCGTAACGATCAAGAAGGTTTACTTAATAAATTTCTTTTTAACCCATTCCAATTGGCCAATGCCGAATTGGAAGTCGTCTTTCTTGTCCGGGTACTTCTCCGCGCCTTCGCGGAACGCGGCGACGGCTTCCTCGTAACGGCCTTGCCCCGTCTCGGCGCCTTGGACCCATTCCGCTAAGCCGACGTAACCGGCGCCCAATATGACGACGAAGTCGCCCTCGGCCGACACGGCGGCGCCCTTTCCTTCCGCCTCGGCGTATTCCCGGGCATAATCGTAGGATTTGAGGAAATTCTCCAAGGCGTCGGCGGAATCGCCGAGAGAGAGCTGGTGCATCCCTTTGGCCCAATAAGCGATCGAGAACGGGAACGGCCCTTTTTTCAGCTCTTCGCGCCAGCGGAGGCAATCCTCGGCGGCTTTGAGGCCCGCCTCGAAGTGGCGGCGCTCCCGCGGCAGCGTGTCCCCCGGCCAGCACTCGGCCAGGTCCGCGGATAAATTATAGGAGAGAACGTTAGCGAAATCCAGGAGTTTAGCCGAGTCCTCCGGGTCGGACGCCGCCTCGGCCTGCCGAATGCCCTCCGCGATACCCGCGTTCACGATATCGATGTAGCCGTCGAAGCTCTTGCCCTCCCACTCCCGGCCGTAGAAAGCCCGCTGGGCGAACGAATAGAGCTTGCGCCTTTCCTCGTCGTTGAAGCCGCCCACGAAGTCGGCCACGGCGGCCGCGCCGCCGGTCTCCATCCTCGTCCGCATCTCGTCCCAGTGGATTTCCGGGAACTCCTCTTTCGCGTTCATTTCGCTCCTTTCGGAATCGGTGGGTTCGGCTGGCGTTTCGTCGCCGTACGCGCCGACGATAAACGCGGCCGCGAGAGCGATTGACCCGAGCGCAAATAACTTCATTGTCTCTACCTCGGTCTCCGCGGTCAATATTCGGCCGCCAATTCGCCCGGTCCTTTCGGCGACAACTTTAACCGTATATCGGAGAAGTGTCAAGGGACATTGGGGGACACGATGCGGAACGGCGATGGCCTGTTGACGTATCCCCCGCGATAGCTTATATTCGCGGCGTGCGTAGGACCGACACGGTTCGACTCGATACCCACTTCGTCGCGCGCCGGGTCGAGGTGCTGGGCGTCAAGCAGTGGTGGCTCGCGCGGATGGTCGGCGTTGACCGGAAGACGGTCGGGCGGTGGCTGAGCGGGAAGGCTAAGCGGATCGGCCGCCGTAACGCCGAAAAACTGGCCGCGAACCTCGAATGTTCCCTCGAGGATGTCACCGTGCCCGACGGCGTCGACGTCTACGCCACCCGGGAGGAACAGCGGGTCGCCGCGGCGCTCCTTCGGGAGAAGGACTTGCTCCAAATACTCTCGCCTTCCGACAATTGGGGTCTCGCCGAGAGGCTTATAAGGGCGACGATGCACCCGGATTTGCCGCTGCGGGAGCTGGGGCAGTTGTACAATTTGCTCTCGATCGCGGCGTGGCGCCAGGGCAATTACGACGGGGGGGGCGGCCCACGCCGAAAGGGCCCGCGAGATGGGGGAGAAACTCGGCGACGCGGCCATAGTCCTCAACGCGACGCAGAACCTCGCGACGATCGATTCGCTGCTCGGTAGAAACGCCCGGGCGTTGGAAGGTTACGAGAAGTGCCTCGCCCGGCCCGAGTACTTCGATACCAGGCGTGACCACGCGAAGGCCCTTTCCAACGTCGCGATGGTATACGGGGACTTCGCGCGGTTCGGCGAGAGCGTCGCGGCCCAGGCGAAAGCGATTAAAATGTTCGAAGAGCTGGCCCTCCCCTTCAATCTTGCGATCGCCTGGATCGGCATGGGCGACGTGTTTACCGAGATCGGTTATTTTTCCGAGGCGCGGGCCGCAGTGGAGGTGGCTAGGCGTTGCGCCGCGGAAGCCGGTTTCGGGAAGGCGCTGGTTACGGCGCTTTTCTATCTGGGAGACGTGGCGTGTTTGCAAGGGGACATGGGCGAGGCGCGGGAGTTAGTGAAGGCCGGCGTGGCCGGTCTCCAAGAGTACGAAGTTTACGACTTGGCTTGCCACGAGATCGCGGCCCGTTTCTACCGGCGCGCGGGTGAACTCGACGAAGCCGCCCGGCGCGTGGCCTGCGGTTTAACCGCCGCCGAAGGTTTCCCGAACGTTTACGCGAGGATGCTCCAGGAACGCGCGAGGCTCGCGATTGCGGAAGGCGAACCCGCCGCCGAAGTTCGCTGCCGTCGCGAGGCCAACGCGATCTTCGAGAGGACGGGCCTGGGCGCGCGGGTGCGGGCTAAACCGGTGGTGGAGTACGGCGCGATGTTCCCGCTCGACCGAACGACTAAGGCCGCGGTGGAGTCGTTTATTCGAAAAAGCCTAGAAAAGCGTTGACCCCGGGCGCTGTGGACGCCCCGGCCTTTACGACGGCGGCGGGGCCGCGGGCGTTCCGGCCCTCCTTTTCCCCGAGCGAAACCTTCCCGGCCGCAGCGTAGAGCGCGCGTTTTTACTCTCGCGCCGCGGCGCGTAACTCTTCTTTCCGTAGCGCGACGGTGAACGAGCCGCGGCGCCTAATATCGTACATGTTCTCGAGGACCGTAATCGCCTTCTGGTATTCCAGCGCTCCTCGGTACGGGTCGTGTATGTAGTAGGAATCGCGGAGGACGACCGCGCCCGTGTGCCGGTCGCGGACCCAGGCGCGGAACTCCTCGGCGTCCGTAAGGACGTCCTCGACCGCGACGTGGGGATGGCGGTAACCGTCCGCGAAGGCGACGTCGACGGGGACGACCAAATTCAAATTTTCGGGGATATTTTCTAACGCGGCCGCCGCGGCGGCTAAGCCGCGTTCGCCGTAGTTGTAGCGGTGCTCGTAGTCGGCGCGGGCGTGCCAGACGTCGAGGGCCGGCCCGGCGACGACGGCCAGTATTACGAAAGACATCGCCCTCCCGCCCCGCCGCGTCATAACGATAAAGGCGATTATGGGCAGGAATACGAACGCGCCGGTAAGCGCCAGCGCTTTGTTGATTTCGCCCCCGGGCGCGAGCAAGACCTCCTTCGCCTCGCGCGCGACGTACGGCCAATAGAGCGGGTCCCGTACGGCGAGGAGGTAGTAGACGAAGGCGAGGCCGCCCAGGAAGATGAGGGTAAGCTTGGACTCCTTGGCCAGCGCCGGGCCGAAAGCGGCGCCCAAGGCCAGCGCGACGAGCGGCACCAGCGGCGCGTGGTATTTGACGAAGCCGTAGCCGTCGCCGCCGATAAACAGGTAGAAGAGCAAGATGACCGACGCGGCCAACAAGGCGTACGCGACGCCGGCGTCGACGCTTTTGAACCGTCGCGAGCTTTTTTGAATGAAGACGACGACGAAGGTGAGGAGAAAAGGTAAACCGAGCCAAAGGACGAGCTTGACGGCCCGCTTCAGGAGAAGGCCCGCGAACGCGCCCCCCGGCGCCGCGGCGCGCGAGAACGAGTGCTCGAGCGGCTCGAGCACCGGGAGGTTTTTAATTGCGCAATACGGGACGAAATAGGCCGCGAACAGGGCCGCGCCGAGGGCGAGCGCGGGCAAAACGTAGGCCGCCCGGCCCGGGCGTCCCGCGACGAGATAATAGATGACGAGCGCGGCTACGAGAAGCGGCGGCGTCGTGAGCTTCGCCGTCAGCGCGACGCCGAAAAGCAGGCCGAGGCCGACCCAACCGCCCCGCCCGAGCTCGAAGCCGCGGCGGAGGAGGTGCCAAACGAAGGCCAAGGTAACCAGCGGCAAGAGCGCCGTGTCTATCTCGACGAGCAGGGCGGACTGGACGGCGAGGGGGTGAAGGCCGTAGAGCACGACGGCGAGAAAAGGGCCCCACCGTTCGCCCGTCACTTTGCGCGTCGCGAACCACAGCATTACGCCCGCGGCGTAGAAGGCCACGACGCCCACGAGGCGCGCCGCCCAGGGTGCCTTGCCGGCCAGGCCGACGGGGACGGCGACCAGCGAGTGGTAGAGCAGCGGGTGGCTGAGGACCGCGTTCCACGCCGAGCCGGAATAGGCCATGGGCCGGGCCGTACGGGCGAGCGAAGAAGCGACGTCCGCGAACTGCGTCTCGTCGGCGACGAGGGGTTGGCCTATTTGAAGTAGGAGGAGGCCGCCGGCGCCGAGGGCGACCGCGGCGAGGAGGGCTGAGTAAAGCGCGGGATGGATTTTAACTTTCAG